>Ga0209296_1000279_pt1 | contig 44334 bp, 46 predicted proteins | sample S_130206_EF_Meta_FD_187319 | JGI IMG/M metagenome (GOLD analysis project Ga0209296, IMG submission 187319) | Freshwater microbial communities from Lake Simoncouche, Canada to study carbon cycling - S_130206_EF_MetaG (SPAdes) (version 2) | ecosystem: Environmental > Aquatic > Freshwater > Lake ...
AAAAGGAAGGCAACTGCAATGGCACCGCTTCGAACAAGACCTCGCGAAACTCTCTTCCACAGGATGGCTAAGCGTGGGCTCGCGGAATCTCCTTCACCCATCCACACAACACCCGTTCCATCCACACAACATCCGTTCCTAGTCCGAATCCCCGGTCCAAAGGCGAGTTTAGAGTACCAGTTCACTCCCCCCGAAAGCTCTCGGCCCCCTTTTCCTCATTCCATTCCTTGTCGCTCGAACAGCAACCAAAGCGGCGGTTGCATTAGGCGCGCCAACCAATATGAACAAAATCTGAATGAACCGGCCAGCGGCACCCCCTGCAGACCTCACGTACCATCGCACTTTCACCATTTCAACCCGCCCCAGCCAGCGAAAAGGCAGTCAATGAGCACGACAGCACTCTCTCGAGACGACTTCGCGAAAATTGCTTCGTCACTTGTTCTCCCTTCTCAAGCGTTCATCAACGGAGCATTCTCCGCTTCCGCCTCGGGCGATGTTTTCGAAACAGTGAATCCAGCCGACAGAACATTTATCGGAACAATCGCGAGCTGTGGAGCTATCGACCTTGGCTAATTCATTCCGCACGCTTCACTCGTTCGGCGAGAAATGAACCTCGTCAAGGCTCCAACGAGAACGTCGATCGAATTCGCCGTCAAGGCAGGCATCTCGACAATCGCAGCGGTCGGCATTGCGCGCTGGATCGGATTGAGTTCGCCCTATTGGGCTGGCATCTCCGCCGTCGTCGCTACAGCCGGGAGCATCGGCGCTTCGATCAACGCGTCGATCACCCGAATTGTTGCAACGGTCATCGCACTCCTCATTGCAGTTGGTGTCGTCCTTCTCCCTGTCGACGGACTGATTGTCGCCGGTCTGACCGTGACTGTCACCCTGATCGTCATGTCCAGTTTGAGACTTGACGCTGGCGCACGACTTGCGGGGGCCAGCACCTTGCTCCTCACTGCGATCCCCCAAAGCGATCCGCTCTCGATCGCAATTGGACGAGGCCTCAATGTTCCCCTCGGTTGCATCGTTGCGGTCGCTATTGGTGCAGTGGTTTTCCCTCATCGGGCCGTCAACACTCTGCGTATCGGCTTGACCGAAGATCTGATCGGCCTATTTCGACTCTCCGGCGACGCACTTGATCAGTGGCTCGATTCCACCTTCGATCCCAACTTAGAAGAACGCCTAAGTGCCCTTCTTGGCGATGTCAGAAAACGTGACGCCACATACACCGAGGCGACCTACGAACCAGGCGGAATGGGAGGACGCTCAGACAGCCTTTCGCTCGCCCTGGAACTCACAAAACGCACCAGTCGGGTAACGCGCTCCCTCGTCATCGTTGCGACTCGAGGCCAAACCGATTCCGCCCAACGGCTCCTCGAACCTGAATTTAGAGGCGTCATCCAAGCACTTCATGAGGCGATCTCAGACATCGACTTTTCTCATTGGTCTGATACTCCTGCACTGGCGCAGCGCATTCACTCACAACTACGTCCAGCGATCGACGCCATGGACGCTGGTTTCCGACAACTGCGCGAGCGCCAAGCCACCGCTCCATTCAGCGACCGCGACGTTGAGCACCTCCTCCACGCAATGTGGTGCATTCACGCCTTCAACGAATCATTCGCCGATCAAGGCCTCGAAGCCGACTGAGAGTCAGTCGCCAATCCGGAAATACGCAGTCAGCATCTCCTGCAACACTGCGTCTTCCTCTGAAGATCATCGAGCGCAACTGGAACCCAAGCAGATTCCGGAGTATCGGCAGTCACCTTCTGTTCGTCAGGTTGCGCGTACGCTCGACCTATGGAACCGCCCTCAGGAATGGATAGCAATCAGGGCAGTTCGTTGGAACCAGTTCTGCGTCGCCAGTCTGAAGGCACAGCGCGTCTTGAGGCATTCAGCGACGCCGTCTTTGCCATTGCAATAACTCTTCTGATTTTGAACTTTCACATTCCAACCGGTCTCAGCGAGAACCAGGTCTGGGATGCCATCGCCGATCAACAAGACGTGTTCCTGTCTGCCGCGATCAGTTTTGTTGTGATCGGCATCTATTGGACCGTCAACCGTAAAACGTTTGCACTGATTGACCGCACAAGTGGAGCGTTGACCGCAAGTAATTTCATCCATCTCGCAACGATCGTTTTTCTTCCCTTTCCGACTCTGGTCATGTCGGAGTACACAGAAACCTTCCCAGCGATGGGCATGTATGCAGCCACAATTGCCCTCGCTGGATTTACCGCAGCAGCAACGATCGTCATCGCGTGGCGGGGCAACCTGATGGACCCAACCGTCACTCAGGAACTGATCGATAAGACTGTGTCCTCATCGGTTGCAACACCGATTGTCTTTGTCGCATCGATTCCGATTGCGGCGGTCAACACTCGAGTCGCGACATGGTTCTGGTACGGAGCCTTCTTCGTAAGTAAACCCATCGGTGCCCTAACTCAGCGGATACTTCAACGCAGGCATCAGAAGAAGCTGCAATAAGGCGTCGCTCAATACGCCGACATGCCAGATCGTCTTCCGCGGGATCGGCCTTTTGGCAGCAGCTGCTGTCGTAGCCATCTTCGCCCTGCCCCGTCATTCCGGGAAGTTTGATTCCAGGAAAGCACCGGAGGATTCCGAGCTCTAGAGCGCAGTCGTCTATCGCCGGAATACTGAATCGATGTGTTCATTAAACACATCCGCGCTGACCGATCCATCTCGATATGCGCCGCGAAGTGCAAGCGTCGCGGAGATCAACATTCGAGCTTCAGCGACTGTGACCGTTTCGTCGATCACTCCTTGAGAGAGTGAACACTCAAACTGCGAACACGCCGACGGACGATGCAGCCCGTGGATCGTGCAGGTCCCCTCGTTCACTGCCGGACAAGGGAGAGCGAAGACTGGAGGATCAGCTGCAGCAATGATCTCAACCCCAAGCCCTCGCAGCGGAGCGCCCAAATCGCTTTCGTCGCGGACCGCTAGGTGAGTCACGACAGTTCCATCACAGCAAAGCCCACATCCGATACAGATCGATTGATTGCTGGCCGGCAGGTCGAATGAGGTCATACCGCGGTCGCGCGAATTGGATAGTGGAGCCAGCCCGCGAACTGGTTTGCCCGCAATCGCTGAGGATCTCCCGCCAACTCCACGGTCCTGATTTTGCGAAGAAGTTCACTGAAGACGATTTTCAGATCCATGCGCGCGAGTTGTGCACCGATACAGAAGTGTGGGCCTCCTCCGCCGAACGCAACATGATCAAGCGGATCTCGAGATGGATCGAAATGTTCGGGCTCAGGAAAGTGGCGGTCGTCATGATTTGCTGAGGCATATGACAGCAATACTTTGTCGCCAGCGGCGATGTGCACGCCAGATCGTTCATGGTCCCGAGTCGCAGTGCGCCGGAATGACATCACCGGCCCTCGCCACCTTAAGAACTCTTCGACAAATGCCGGCGGGCATTCTTGTCCTCGCCACGGATCAAACAGTGTTGGCGTTTGAACCCATGAATGAATCATCTCGGTCATCGAATGGGCAGTCGTGCTCAAACCACCAACGAGGACGGCTGGAAAGAATCCGACAATCTCCGCGTCGCTCAAGCGATGGACACCGTCATCATCAACAATTTCAGCGTTGGCCAGATCGGCAACAACTCCGAGATGCCGATCGGGATTCGCTCTCACGTCTTTAATGAGTGAAAACGCATAATCGGCGATATCGCGCTGCATCTCGGGCCTAGGGGCCAGACCCGGGTTCACCTCGGGGTCTTGAAAATCAGCCATGACTCGAGTGATCTCTATGAGCCCGGGCCAATCTGATTCGGGCACCCCGAAGAGCGTTGCCACCATCTGGAAAGAGAGTTCTTCGGCCACTGAAACAAAGTCATGAACTTCACCACCGAGCAGCCCGTCGACAAGACGCGCGCAGGTCTCCTCGATCAAAGGAACCATCCGCCTGATCTGACCTGGGGTGAATGCCGCACTCACAAGTTTGCGATAGCGCGTGTGTTGGGGCGGATCTTGATTGACGAACATCCGTCGACGAGCGATCAACTCCTCTTCCGAGCGTGCTTCTTCGATCGACGAACCCTTCAGGGAGTTCGAATACAACTCCCAATCTCTGTTGGCCGCGACAACATCGTCGAAGCGAGTGAACACCCAGTACCCCGGGCCATCAACTTCCTCATGCCAAGAGATCGGTTCGTTGTCTCGCAACCACTTGAAGTAGTCGCGCGGCACCCCGTTCAGGTACAGATCAGGATTTACAAGATCGAGTTTGTCCACGTCTCGCTCTTAGAGTTTCGGTGTGCTTGCCATCTGGCCACCGTCGACCGTCAGGTCGAGACCACTGATCCACGCCGACTCATCACTCGCGAGGAAAAGAGCAGCCGACGCTATGTCCATCGGCTCTCCGATTCGGCCGAGTGGAAGACCGGCAGCCAGTCGCTCTTCGTGGTCGTCGACGATGTAGGAGATCATTGGCGTACGGATAACTCCGGGGAGAATCGCGTTCACTCGAATACCGAGTGGCCCAAGGTCGAGAGCGGCCGCTTTCGTTAAACCACGCAACGCGAACTTTGAGGTCGTATACGCAGAGGTGTTGATGTTCGCCGCGAGTCCGTTCAGCGAAGAGACGTTGATGATGGAACTCCCCTTTGGCATATGGGGCACGACCGCCTGAATTCCGAGAAGTGGGCCCATCAAGTTGATATCCATCACGTGCTGGAAGTCAGAGATCGGCATTTCGTGAACCGGCCCAACAGCGCGGATTCCAGCGTTGTTGAGCAGGACATCAATCCGGCCATGGTCTTTCAATGCCCCGGCCACCGCCGACGCCCAACTCTCGGGCGAGGTCACGTCAAGGTGGATCCCATCGTGATCAAGTACATCGCCAGCAATAACATGAGCGCCTTCAGCCGCGAATCGTTCCGCCTCGGCCTGGCCCTGCCCACGTGCAGCGCCGGTGATGATGACAACTTTCCCCTCAAGCCGACCGGCCATGACTCCCCCTGGTTCCGTGAAGCCACTGACGCTAGTTCCCAGCGATGTTTGCCAGAAGCGTCGCCGGACCGTGCGCCCAGAACACCTCAACGCCCTTGAACTCGGGGTCGACTAGTGCAACTTCCTTCACACGGTCGAGAAATACATCGAGCGCCACTCGTGCTTCGAGTCTTGCAAGCGTCGCTCCAGGACAGACATGAGGCCCCCCACCGAAGGACAAATGCGCCCGCGGGTCGGAGCGATCAAGACGGAATCTGTTTCCTTCTTCGAACTTATTGTCATCGCGGTTCCCCGAACCAATACCGAACGCAACCTTTGCTCCCGCAGGAATATCGACATCAGCGACGTTGCTGTCCATCATGCAGTTACGCATCAGAAACTTCACAGGAGGATCGAGACGCAGACACTCTTCGACCGCCAACGGGATGAGTGAGCGATCACTCTGCAACGTGGCAAACAACTCTTGATCACTCGAGACGCGCCACAGGAGATTTCCTATGAGGTGACGGGTCGTTTCATTTCCAGAGACAAAAAGGAAAACGAGTTGCGTTCTGGCTTCGATCTCGGTGAGTTTGCGCCCGTCGACCTCTGTGTTGATGAGCCGGGTAATGAAATCGTCGGTGGGCTCACGACGTCGGTCAGCAATTAATCCGTCGACATAGGCCACAAACTCTGGATGAGCACCGGCAAGCCCCTCGCCGCGATCATTGCGATTCTTTGTTGGGTACGTGCCCTGCACAACTTCGTCTGACCAGTTCGCCCATTGCCAAAAATCCTCGGGTGGCGCACCAAGCAAATGGGCGATGACGTTGTTCGGAACTGGCATGACGTAATCCGAAACCAGATCGACCGGCCCCTCCGCTTGGAGAATGCCATCGAGTAGCGAATGACAAAGATCGACACAAAATGGTTCAACGCGTCCAATGCGATGTGCAGCAATTGCTGAATTAATAATTCGGCGAATCTGGCCATGCCGCGGTTCAGGGATTTCGCTAATCAGTTGCTCCTCAGGAGCAACCACAACTCCCGGTTCACGGAAACTTGCAATGAAACGGTCGACGCTCTTTGCTCCGTCAACAGTGTCGTCATAACGCGCGAAATACCAAGCGCCCATTTCTGTTTTCGAAACAGGACACTGTTGTCGCAACTCAGCGAATCCAGGATCATCGAATGCAGCGGACAACGGATCAAACGTCATGGCTACCCCCTAGTGTCGAAACCTAGCCGTCTCGAAGCTCAAAGTCGCTCGGAATCAAGATCGCGCAACGTCCTACACTGCAACCAGACGCCACCACTGGTGTTCTGTTAGAGGGGGAACTATGGCTATCTACCCACACCACGTTGGCATCTGCGTTACCGATCTCGAGAAGTCACTTCGATTTTGGTGCGATGGGATGGGTTTCGAGACCACGATGGTCCCGCCCGTTGGCGGCGAATGGTCCGATTCACTTGAGGTCGGCGGCGAAGTCGACTTCACCGCTCATTTCATTAAGCGCGACGGATTCGAATTCGAGCTTCTCTACTACCGCACTCCCGGCACGCACGGAGCCCCATCGATGTCACGCAACCAGGTCGGCTTCACCCACTTCGCGGTCTACGTCGACGACATGGACGCTGAGATTGCTCGCCTTGTCGAATGTGGCGGAACGGTCATCGAAAAAACACGTACCAAGATGGGTGAGGGCGCAGAATCCGTTGAACTGGTCTTTATCGCCGACCCTGATGGCGTTCGAGTTGAACTCATGAAGGCCGGAGAATGAACGTTTAAGACACTCCCGTCTCAGCAGATCCAAAGCCTCTAGACTTGTTGTAGAGGCATCGTCGATGTTTCCACTAACCCAAAAGGGGGGGAATCCAATGCGTCCTGTTGGAAAAATCCGTAATCCAATCGTTGTCATTTTATTGACCATTGTCACTCTTGGCATTTATGGCATCTACTGGCATTACGAAATGTTCAAAGAAACGAACGAGTTCGACAACGAAGGCGTGAGCGGCATCGTCGGCCTGTTGATCACGATCGTCTGCGGCATCGTCGCCATCTTCCTTATTCCGTGGCAGGTTGGCGAGAGCCGCAAGCGTGCCGGTATGCCCGAGCGCGTCAACGCCATCCACGGTCTCTGGGTTCTGCTTCCCATTCTGGGAGTTTTCATCTGGATCGTTCAGGTACAGAACGCCGCCAATGAACTGTGGGAAGCACAGGGCGCTGTCGCTGCCTGATACGCAATCCTTTGTTTTGCAAACGCCCCGGTTCGCCGGGGCGTTTGTCGTTTTCCGCTGCTAACTCGAATCACGCAAAAGTCGGGTTGAACGCGATGTTCCAGATCCAAGAAACGGTGACTACCGCAACAACAACTGCAACGGGTATGCGAACAACAGAAACTACGCGAGTTCTAGGGATCGCCCACAGGGCAAGGATGACCATTCCGCACAGGAACGCAACAAACCCGAAAGGCTGAAACCGCAAAGATGCTGATAGGTCGAGTTGTAAGAGCGAACGAGCTGACCGAGTCATCCCACAGAGCGGACAAGGAACACCAGTAATCGTCAACAACGGACACGGTGGAATAGGCGAGAACGGTAGAACCATTCCGACTACAGCGAGACCCAAGCAACCAACGACGAGCCAACGCAGCGGTCGCAACGGCATCGCAATCGAGGCTGTCAATCGGGAACGTTGTGCTGCGCAACTGGCATCGTGAACATGGTCAGCAGAGTGTTGGTGCTCCGCTGTCATCAGAAACTCCGACTTACGCCTTCTCGCAAATGACGAGTGGGATATCGCGTTCGGTGGATGCTTGATAGGCGTCGTAGGCAGGCCAGGCGGCAGTTGCGATCGACCAGTACTTGGCCTTTTCGTCTGGCGTCGCAACGCGAGCTACGAGATCGTGGACATCGGCCCGATCCTGAACCGTCACAGACGGATTGGCCACCATGTTGTGGAACCACTGCGGATTATTCGGCGCACCACCCATGGAGGCGACACAGAAATACCGCTCGCCATCGGTGACTCGAATCAGTGGAGTTCGACGGAGCTTGCCCGATTTCGCACCGGTCGTGGTCAGCACGATGGTTTCGGCGCCTTCCCAGAGAAATCCGTCCTCCCCATTGGTCGAGAGATAGCGCTCAACGTGGTCGGCAATAGGTTCCCAGGGACTTGGTTCGTACTCGTTCATAGATCAAACGCTACCTGCCCAAGGCACTGTTGGGAGGTCTCGGTATCCCTCGGCCAGTGGTTGCCGAGCAATAGCGTTCTCCTCCATGAGTGGAGCAGCAACTTTCTTCTCGGTCGTCACCGCGCTGGTCATGCTTGGGAGCGCGGCCTACGACTTCACGATGCCTCAATCGGTCATTGAACTCGTTGGGAAATTGGGCCGTCGTCCAAATTTCGTTCGGACACTCGGCGTCACGAAAGCGCTTGGAGCCCTCGGCCTCCTCGTGGGTCTTGCCGTCGGTCCGATCGGCGTGCTTGCCGCACTAGGACTCGTCGCCTATTTCATCCTCGCCATTCGGGCCCACGCCAAACTCGGAGACTCGGGCGCCGAGACATTGCCTGCCGCGGCGTTGTTCATTCTGAGTGCTCTTACGCTCATTACGAATCTCTTTTCGTAGCGAATCAGCGAGCAACTGAACTCTCGACTCGCTTCATCAAACGGCGTGATCGGAAAACGATAAAGGCCCCGGAGCAATCCGGGGCCTTCTCGCGTACTGAAGTGTTGTTACTGAGACTGAACTCAGCCAGCCTTCGAAAGCTGAGCGGCTGAACGCTCGAGTGCCTGGTTCGCTCCCGAGGGAAGCGATGTGAGCGGCACAGCAATCTCGCCGACGGTGGGGCCGTACTTGTCAGCAAATGGCTGCAAGGCCTTGAGGTCGAAGTTGTAGAACTCCGCAGCGTTGCCAGCAAGAATCTGCTGAATCTGCGTGGGTTCAAGGTGTCCGAGAACCTGACGGAGATGTTCACGCGTAAACGGATGCGTGCCCTCTTCGTGCGGGTAATCGTTGCCCCACATCATCTTGTCGATGCCCAAGATGTCCATGCCAGCAGAAATGTCAGCAGGAGTTGGCTGACTGATTCCTACGAAACAGCTCTGAGCGAAGTATTCGCTTGCTGAACGAGGAGGAACGGTTTCGCCCTCGAAACGCATTTCGCCAACCTTGTTGCCGCGCATTCCGTTAAGGAGGCTGTCCATCGAATCAAGCAACGGTGGGATCCACGCGCAACCAGTTTCGGTAAGCGCGAACTTGAGATTCGGATGACGCTCAAACACGCCCGAAAGAATCATGTGAACAAGTGGGCGCTGCGAGTAGTAGGGAATCTCGATGAAATGAACCAACGGCATTGCCGGCGCTGGGTGGTACTTGGGACCACCGGTGCCACTATGAGCGTTGACGGGGATGTTGTTCTCGGCACAAGCCGCCCACAACTCGTCGTAATCGGGATGGTAAAGCGGCTTGATCCATTCAGCAGTCGGCGGAACTGCACCGATCAGAACGCCACCGCGAAGACCGTTTTCCTTGCACCAGATTGCATCGGCGATTGCGTCGTCGACGTCGTTCAGGAAAATCTGACCAATGCCAGCGCGACGCTCGGGAGCGCGGCTGACGTAGTCGGCCAACCAGCGATTGTGTGCCTGCACACCTGCGTGACGGTGTTCGTACTCGTCGGGCGTTGGCGGCTGCGCAAAGAGCACGAAATTCGGGAAGAACGGCGGAACGGTGTTGGGGTAGATAACTTCAGCAATAACACCATCGGCGAACATGTCGCCATCACGACGATCGTCGTCCCAGTTGCGGATGCGCAGGTCAGTGTCCTTCAGGTCCTTGAAGGGGTTCTTGTACTTCTCGCGCCATGCATCAAAATCATCGCGGTACTTGGGATCGAGAAACTCTCGATACTGAACGTGGCTGCCACCCGCGTGGGTGTCGGCCGAAATGATGATGTAGTGATCATCCGGTCCGAGCATGACGTCTCCTGTGTTGTTAGGGCCCATCTATTGGGCACGGCCACCCGAAGGTGCAATGTGTTGACTCAATCATAGGTGGTGCAACAGGTCAAGGGAGGAACCGAAAACCTGACTTTTTACTGTGTCTGAGGTCACAGGCCTTTGGGGCGATTCGTGAAGCGTTCTTCATTTGGAGAGAAGAACCACCCCGCGCCGGCCTTGGTCCCGCCATCAACCGGGATGTTATGCCCGGTCACATACGCCGAGAGATCCGAGGCGAGGAACAGCGCAACGCGTGCCTGATCCTCGGGCCATCCAAGACGACCGATCGGGGCCCACGCCTCCCAAAGATGCTCGTACCCAACTGACGTCGAGATGTAATCGACCTGGGGAGTTTGGGTGAGGTCAGGGCCGATGCCGTTGACGCGAATTCCATTACGACCCATCGACAGCGCAAGGTCGGTACTGAATTTCGCGCTTGCAGCTTTCATGGCGCCATAAATGGGATCGCCTGGATACCCACGCATGCCCTCGACGGAATGAACGTTGACAATCGACCCTCCGCCACCGGCGATCATCGATTCGAGAAAACACTTTGTCGATGCAACCGTCGAAAAGAAGTTGATGTCATACATCGCCTTCCATGATTCTGGCGAGGATTTACGAAAACGCTCAAGAGGTCGAAAATCGCCGACGTTATTGACGAGAACCTGCACATAGGGGTGATCGACAAAAATCGCCTCGGCAGCAGCCTGGAGTTGTTCCCAGTCGCGACAGTCTGCAATGTGCGCTCGGGCCTTTCCGCCAGCCGCTTCGATATCAGCAACTGCTTCACCTGCGACGGTCGCGTCGATGTCGATGATTTCGACAATCGCTCCGTGCTGCGCAAAGAGTCGCGAAATCGCGCCACCTATGCCAGTCCCTCCGCCAGTCACGACAGCGACGCGCCCTTCGAGAAGTCGATTCCAATCGCCAATAGGTGTTGGTTGCGGATACTGGTGGTCAGTCATCTCCGAATCCTGCCACGATCGCCAATGCATCGCCTTGATCTCACGATCTGCAGTTCATTAGGTCAGGATGGAGGGGTGCGAGTACTTACCTGGAACCTCCAAGGGCGAATTGGAGCGTGGGAAAAACGCCAACTCGCTATCGAATCTGTGCTCGCTTCCGTTGCGCCAGACCTCGTCATGCTTCAAGAGACATGGGTGGAACCAAACGGACGGACCCAGGCCTCGCTCCTTGCAGAACGTCTCGGCTTTCACGCAACCACCGCGTTTGAGTTGGCCGGCTTCGACACGTACCCGCAAGCGACCTATTGGGTCGTCAATGCAATGATCTCTCGCTGGCCGCTACAGATCCGTCGAGCCATTTCACTGGTTGATGAAAACGGTGAACCCACGTGGAGGCACGTGCTTGCCGTAACCGTCGACCGACCGCCAGAAGCGGGAGGGCCATTTCTCGCCGCCGGCACCCATCTTGAGCACGGCGTCGATCGGTCCGAAACACGTTCTGCTCAAATGAACCATCTCGTGAACGAAATCGCTGAACTTCTCGGTGACTCGGAGACTCGTAAACAATCGTTGCCGGCAGTAATTGCTGGAGATTTCAACGCTGTGCCTTGGTCTGACGAGGTTCGCCGCGCCACTGGGGCATCGGCGCCATATGTCCCCGCCTTCGTTTTGGTCGATGCATGGGAAGCATGCGGTAATACGACTCGAGGCGACACTTGGTCCACCGGAAATCCGCTTGTGCCCCGCAAGGCGATTTACCCGAATCGTCGACTCGACTACATCACCACAACGGCTCCACGATTACGCAACCGCGGATCGTTTGAGTCTTGCTTTCTTGCCGGCATCGACCCCGTTGACGGAACGCAACCGTCGGACCACTACGCCGTTGTTGCAGAGGTCGAGCTATGAGCGGTTCGATCGCCGAAGCGGTGCTGATCGCTCAGGTCCTGGCATCAGTGGGAATGTTCGGCGTCATTTGGACAATTCAACTCGTGCACTATCCGCTTATGGCAAACATTCCCCCAACTGCATTCGTTGACTATGAGCGCCAACACACGAAGGTGATCACACTCATCGTCGGTCCCCTAATGGCCGTAGAAGGAATCTGCGTTCTCGCCGTCTTCTTTGCTCGCCCATCAGGGATTTCGTTTTGGCTCGCACTAACGGGCGGCATTGTTGAGGCGCTCGCGATCGGGACGACCGCATTCGTGAGTGCCCCTCTGCACGGACGACTCGAAAAGGGTTACGACGCTGCGCTGCTCTCGCGACTGATTCGAACGAATTGGATCCGAACAGTCGCGTGGACGACTCGGGGATTCATCGCCGTTGCCATGCTTGTTCTCTTTCTCTGAGAAAAATGATTCGCTGTCTCAGAAATCAGAGCTGCCTTGGATTGATCCCAGCCCCATACGGACACACGCTGCATCCAACGCAGCGATGAACTGATCACTATCGCCATCCAAAGACGCAATTTCTTTCGCCTTGAGCACCACCGTTATATCGCTTGCGGTGCGGGCCACAACTACAGGGAATTCTCCGGACGAAGCCGCTATGACATCTACTGGGGCATCGTTTCGGTGGAATGTTGTGAACTCGATCGCTAACGAATCTCGCGCCGACCGCCACTCTGGCTTTTCACGAAAAGCCCCATGAGTGATTTCGCAAAGCGAACAATGAGACCGCCCGAAGCGCGCTCCGAACCAATAACGAATTTCACCTGATGTCGTGCCATCGGCGTCATACACGCCAATCAGGCTGACATCGGAACGCACTATTTAGACAGCTCCGTCAAGAATGTCGTTGAAGCCGAATTGTGTGTGGGGTCCGATGATGATCTGTTCGAAAATCCCAACTCCCACTTTTTCGCCCAGTCGCGCTCGGACGATGTGGTGAACGTGTTGGTGAGTGAAATCCTCAGGACTGATGTCGGAGAAGTTCCAGTCTTCACGACCGACCTCAAGCTCGCCGTGCCAAACACCATGACCCCACTCTGGGTTCATGTAGCCCAGAGCCCGCATATCGAAGCGAGCAATCGGTTCTAACTCGAGTACGAGTGCTTCTCCCCCATCGCCCATGAGATCGATTTCAACGTGTGTGACCCAACGCGTGCCTGATTCAAACGTGAGTCGCTGGCCGACTGGATCAAACCGACGAACCGAATCGTCTTCAAGAGTGACTGTGGCCGGGACGGGATCGATGACACCGATGCGATGACCATCGGGTCTCCAGAAAACGCCACCCGGTCGCTGGAACCAGCCCGCAACCACGCATTCATCGTCGAAGTGAATCGGCGACCATAACCATGCATTCGGCGGCCCACTTGAGGGCCGTCCTGGCGCCGGTGAACCCACGGGTCGCACACCCCACGAGCGATCACGAATACCTACAACCTCTTCGTGGGTGAATTCGGTGCGATCCCCATCGACATCGACAAAACCTTCCCAAGTGCCGAACTGCATGTATCGAGCCATATCGATGATCGTGTGCGGCCCATCGGTCATCACCGTGTGATCCTCGAGCAGTGCTCCGACACGCGAACGCCAACGCATATCGCAAGTGATTCCCGTTTCATTCGGCCCGACCGAATATCGCAGCTGACGGAACGGTTCGATGATCTCAAGTTTGGCGGGGCCAATCGTCAGTTCCGTGGGATCTGCCGAGGCTCGGCGCGACGCATGGAACGCATGCTGCGAGCCATTCTTTGAGATCGAGACTGAAGTGTCCTGAACCTGAAGATTGTTGTAACGACCAAACGCAATTTCGATCTGGAATTCACCACCACGATGGGTTGCTCCAAACCAGTAGCGCCCGTAGGAGTTTCGATCGGTGCTCGCCGATAGCGCTATCGGCTTAGGCACCTGATGGATCGGAAATTCATCGAATGGTGTGAGAGTCATGATTCTCCTTGGTCAAAAATGTGAGAGCGAACACTGTGGATTCACTGCTTTGTGGTCAGAACGGTTCCGGCTTGGCGTCGGCGATGTCACGCAATTGATTCTTGGCGATCTTCTCGAGGGTTGCCCGAGGAAAGTCGTCGACGAAATAGGCAGCACGTGGAACCTTGAAATCAGAAAGGTTCTGCTTGCACAATTCCAGAATCGCCGACTCGAGTTCGGCGTCGCTCGGGGCATTGGCACCCTTGATGACAAATGCCACCGGAACGACATCAAGCATTGGATGTGAACGACCAACAACCGCAACATCACCGACTCCAGGAACGGTACGGCAGAGATCTTCAACCTCTTTCGATGAGACATTCTCTCCGCCGACCTTCAACATGTCCTTGTCTCGCTCGGTATAAAAGATCGCTCCTCCATCGCCCATGCGGACCATGTCGCCAGTCTTAAACCAGCCATCTTCAGTGAATGTCTTCGCATTGGCATCGTCGTTGTCGTAGTACTCAAGGAATAACTGAATACCGCGAGTGCCGCGCAGCCAAAGTTCGCCGACCTTGCCATCGTCGAGAACCTCGCCAGTTTCAGGATCAACGATGAGCGTCTCGTAGCCAGGAGTCGCTTTCCCAAGAGAACCGGGCGGAATGTCGCCGTACAGACCAGACCGAGTTGCGTGTGTGACTGTTTCGGTCATTCCGTAGGCCGCAAGCACTCGACAGCCGATGAGTTGTTCAAGCGGCGGCGCAATCGCGCCAAACACTGCTGCCTTGAGCTTGTTTTCCGGAATCGGTTGACCCTGCACCGCAAGATAAACAAATGGAATCAATGAGATATGAGAAACCTCGTGCTTCACGACGACGTCCCAGAAACGACTGGACGAGAACTTCGGCTGAAGAACAACCGTTCCGCCCACGCCGAGAATCGACCACATCGACCACGACTGTGCGTTGACATGAAAGAACGGCAGAAAGATCAGATACACCGAACTTGGGTCAGCTCCGATGTTGTCGGGCCCAACGCGAGTTCCCCAGAGCGTGTTGGCATGGGTGTGCACAACCGCTTTGGGCCGTGACGTCGTTCCGGAAGTGAACATGATGCCGACGGGAAGCATTGGCTCGGCGCGTCGTGGAACAAACTCTTCGATATCAGCGAAGAGATCGTCGAATGACTGCTGACCATGAGCGACTTGTTCAGCGCTCGCCGCTTCACCTGAGTTGTCTTCAGTGACAGCAATCCATTTCAGATTCGGGCCGCTTGCTGCAACAACCGCTGCGTACTGTGGTTGCGTGATGGCCGCGACCGCTTTGGTGTGGTCAATGAAATAGGTGAGTTCTGCGGCAACCGAGCGCGTATTCGTGGTGACTCCCGCGGCGCCAACGGTGGCACACGCGTACCAAGCCAGAACCATCTCAGGGCAGTTATCCGAATGGATGATGACTTTGTCGCCCTTTTGGATTCCGTTCTTCTGAAGTCCAGCAGCGAGACGACGCACCTCTGACCAAAACTCCGAGTAGGTCCACGTTGCGACCTCGCCACTTCGGGGTTCCCAGATCAACACGGGATGATCGGGCCGACGCTCAGCCAAACGGGCGAGCAACCACGGCACGTCTTGACCCGTCATCTGGAACTTTGAGACGACATCGGCGTCCATTGATCTCCCCCTTTGAGATACGGCCCCGATCGAAGCCACATGACCATCTTGTCCCACAGAACGCCAACCGGCGACACCGCCATCCCTCGTCGTGATTCTGGGCCCACATAGCCTTCACCGATGCGCACTCACCGAGTCATCTCCGTCGGCATTTTCGCCATCGCGATCCTTGCGACCGCGTGCAGTTCCGGTTCCGACAAGGCATCGTCGACAGCCTCAACCAGCTCAAGTTCTACGACATCGAGCACGTCGAGCACCCCGTCGACAAGTTCCTCAGCCTCAAGTACCCGATGCATGGCCGATCAACTCAAGGGCACGATCGGCGAGACCCAATCTGGGGCGGGGCAGCGCTATTCGGCACTCATCCTCACGAACACTGGCACCAAAGTCTGCGAAATGCGGGGCTTCCCCGGCGTTTCACTTCTTGATTCTTCGTCCAAGCAAATTGGCCAACCCGCATCACGTGAAGGAACCGAAGGTCCAACACTCACCCTTCAGCCAGGTGCAAGCGCCAGCGCCACGTTGCACACGAGCGCGTCAGGGATGGGTGCCGCGTGCGATCCCACATCGACGCAAATCAAGGTGTACCCGCCCGACAACACCGCATCACTCTCTATTGCTGCGGCATACACGGCGTGCGGAGGATTCAAGGTGAGCACCCTTGTTGCTGGCACCACCGGGAACTAAGAAGGAGTTTCAAAGGCCCGATTTCACCATTACTGCGTTTCCATTTAATTTGGAACGCTGTTGCAATAAGAGTTAAGCGGCCTTAGTGTCGGCGCATGGCAGCTCGACCCATGCAACTTGCCCCAAGGAATCATTTTCTTGCCGACAGCGAAAGCTCAATGGCCCACAATGATCCCGCCCAGCAAGACGCCGTTGGCATCGTTGGGCCAGTAGGTCCGACCGGCTCGGTTTCCGATCGACTGAGTTACTCCCCAGTCGGTCCGGGTTGTTTTGGTGCTGCAATTAGTTCCGCATATTCCGATGGTCGGCGCGTCATTTGGGTCAACCCACGCGGCCGTATCGCCAAACTCGATTACGACACCATGGAACTGCTGGCAACCCTTGAGCTCGATAACGGCCCCGACTACGACCTTGCTGCACACGAAGCCGGACTCGAAGGTCTCGACTCTCTTACAGGCATGGACGCGGTCATGCACGCCGTTTCGCTGAGTACGACCTACTTAACGGGCGTTACCGGCGTGTATTACGTGCTTGATTGCGATGGCAACTACTTCATCGGCTACCAAGATCACGTCGTTGCGTTTGGCGATGCGGTTCCTGGCGACCCCGACTCTCCGATTGTGGTGCGCCGTCGATTTGAACGTCCACCCGAAGTCACCGGAAGTTTCGTGGGCATCAACATGTCCTATGACGGTCGATTGATCGTCAGCACCGAGAATGGATGGGTGCTTTCCGTCGATCGCGATTTCGCTTCCTACGAAGCAATCCAGTTACGCCACAGCGAAGGTGCTGAAGAATTCACCAACGCCCGATTCGCTGAACTTGGTCGCGGCGGACATTCATGGATGCGCAAGAGCTTGTGCGTGGACGACGCCGGCGGGATCTACCTGCCTTCGAACGATCACATGCATAAAGTCGTCTGGACAGGAACACGGCTGTCAATCGACGAGTCCGATGGGGCATGGACGGAGCCCTACCTCAATGAGAATGGCTTCGGTTGCGGCACTACTCCCTGTCTCATGGGATTTGGAGACGAGGACCGATTCGTCGTCTTCGGAGACGGCGCCAACGTCGTCAACATCACTCTCATGTGGCGCGACGATATTCCCAAAGACTGGAAACAAATCTCAGGGACATTGTCTCGACGCATCGCTGGTTTCGGTCGAGCCGACATGGGAGATCCAAACCTCGAAGAGATCCAAACTGAGCAATCAATAACCGTCTGCGGTTACGGCGCAATGACAGTGAACAACGAACCAGCGTCGATCCCCGAGGGTTTCCCTCCCGGGGCAAAGCGACTGTTTGTCTTTTGGCTAGGCAGCGACCCCGTCTACAGGCCACTCGGACTTCATAAATATGAATGGAATCCTGAAACCCGGATGCTCGAACATGCGTGGGCGAATAATCAGGTGTCCTCCCCGAACTCCGTTCCCGCCGTGAGTATGCCGAGCAACACCGTGTACACGTTTGGAACACGAGACGGTCAGTGGACGATTGAAGGCTTGAACTGGACAACGGGCCAATCGACGTTTCACTACCTGCTCGGTGGCGCTCGTTACAACGCGTTGGGCGGCACACCACAACTCGACATACAAGGGCGCTTCATTTGGTCAGGCCCGTTTGGGCTCAACCGCCTCGAGAATCCCCGGTAACGGTGGACTATTGGCGTGACCGATCGAGCATCAATGAGTTCCGGCCGAGATCCGTCGCTTCTGCAAGCAACGCCAATCTCGCACCGGACCTGATTCGGTGTCGCCGCTCGTCGGCCGAAATGACCCCTAACGCTGAGAGTCGCATCGCTGTTCCGACTACCGCTTCAACAACTGTGCGTAACACGTCGATATCAGCGTCCTCGTTCAGTTCGCCGCGACGAACAGCAGCTTCAATTTCCGGAGCAAAGCCATCGCTCGCGCGATGCTCACCAAGAAATGGTTTCACAACAGCCAGGTCGTCAGTGAGTTTGAGATACATCGCACCAGAAACCGAGTTCAGTACGAGCTCCGCGCTTGTGACCAGCCCTTCGCACAGAGCACACAAGTCAGAAGCGCCGCGAAGTGCATCAAAACTGGGACGTAGATCTGCATTCACCTTTTCAAAACAGGCCCTGACAATCGCCTCGCGTGAGTCGAAGAGGTTGTAGAGGGTGGCGACACTGACATCGGCCTTCGCTGCGAGTTCCCGCATCGAGAACCCATGCGATCCATTTGTGTCGATCAATTGCCGAGCTGCGGAAAGGATGATTTCTCGGTTGGCCACTTTTCGTTCGCTGCGACCATCTACTCGACTAATCATCTCTTCATCTTACGGTCGACGAATGTCAGGAGTTCTCTCCAACGTCTCAGTCCCCTTCATACCACTCAGGTTCTTTCCGCTTTCGCAGCAGCATCGGCCTCAATCGGATAAGAAAGAACCCTGATGACTCACTCAACCGCTCACACTGGTCCTCTTTCTGGCGTCAAGGTCCTCGATCTTTCAATCGCTTTGACGGGACCCTATGCCGCTGCGCTTCTGGCCGATCAAGGCGCCGATGTTGTCAAGATCGAACGCCCCGGCATCGGCGACATCGCCCGCTGGGTCGGCGTGGCCGTAAACGGCATGAGCGCGTTTTACCTCGCGTGTAATCGCGGAAAGCGTTGCATCGCCCTCGACCTCAGCACCGCTGAAGGCCAAGAGATCGCGGTGCAGCTTGCGGCTGATGCAGATGTGATCCTGCAAAACTTTCGACCCGGCGTCATCGATCGACTCGGACTTGGCTACGACGCGATTCGAAAAATCAATCCTGATGTCGTCTACGCATCAATCTCAGGATACGGGCCCGTCGGTCCTTATCGAGATCGCAGCGCGTACGACACATCCATTCAGGCATACGCCGGATTCGCTGCCACGCAAGCCGAACCTGGCGGCGGACCGCCGACTTTCCTACGTCAGAATGCCGCCGACAAGGTCAGTTCTCTCTACGCCGCGCAGGCAATCACTGCTGCACTCTTCGCTCGAGCCAGCGGTCGCGGCGGCCAACACCTCGAAATGGGCATGGCCGATGCATGCGTCTCATTTCTTTGGGCAGAAGCTGCGGGCAACGAGGTACTTCTAGATTCCGACGGAACCATGCCATCGAGTTTCAATGCCGGATTTTCTCCGATGCGCTTTCTCGATGGATGGGGAATCGTTGTTCCCACCACCGACGCCGACTTTGCAGGAATGTGCAAGTCCCTCGACGTCGAAGGGTGGGACGACCCTCGCATCAAAACCGTCGGCGAACGTCGCAAGAATCGCGATGTCCTAGAACCAATCATGGACATGTGTTACGCGATGGCAGCGAATCTCACACAAGCTGAGGCAACCGAACGATTTATACGAGAACGAGTCGCATTCGCAATGGTTCTCACGGCTGCGGAAATGGTCGATGACCCCCATGCAGTCGCGATCGGAATGTTCGAAGAGTTCGACCACCCCGTTGTCGGCAGGGCCCGACTTCCGCGCCATCCCACGCAGTTTCATGAGACGCCGGCATCTCTTGCCGGAGGTGCTCCCGCACTCGGACAGCACACCGACGAAATCCTCACCGAACTCGGTCTTTCCGAACGCATTGCGTCGTTGCGAGAAACATCAATCGTCGCGTAACCACTTTTCCTTCAAAGAAAGAATTCAATGAGCGAGAACAAGACCTCCGGCACCTACCCCGGTTTCGGCGGAAAAGTAGGGCGCGTCTTCGCCACCTCGGAATCCTGGTGGCCCGAGCGTCCGGTCTCGCCGGAAAACGCGCCCAACATCGTCATCATTCTCTGCGATGACCTTGGCTACGCCGACACTTCCCCATACGGAAGCGAAATCGCAACGCCGAACATCGAACGTCTCGCGCACAACGGGCTTCAGTACACCAACTACCACTCAACTCCGATGTGCTCCCCCACGCGCGCTGCTCTCCTCACCGGCATGAATCCTCACGCTGCCGGAGTAGGCACCGTGGCACACGCCGATCCCGGCTTTCCTGGCTATGCGATGGAACTGGCCGATGACGTTGTCACACTTCCTGAGACTCTTCGAGCAAACGGTTACGCCACATACATGGTCGGCAAATGGCATCTAGCCAAAGACTCTGACCAATCCGATGCCGGCCCGCGTCACTCATGGCCCTGCCAGCGAGGCTTTGATCGCTTCTACGGATTCCTCGACGGATTCACAAACCTTCATCAGCCTCATCGCCTGGTTCGCGACAACACGCCGGTCGATACCGACACTTACCCCGACGGCTACTACTTCACCGACGACATCACCGACGAAGCCATCGCAATGATTAAGGCCGGTAAAGCCTCGGCCCCCGACCAACCGTTTTTCCTTTATGTCGCTCACGGCGCAATTCATGCACCCCTGCACGCGAAGGCTGCCGACATTGCTGCTCAAAAGGGTAACTACTCGCAAGGCTGGGACGAGCTTCGCCTACGCCGCTTTGCTCGTCAGAGGGAACTCAGCATCTTTGGCGATGATGTCGTATTGGCTCCGCGTAACACCGAACCAAATAACGATGTCGAGCCTTGGGATCAACTTTCCGACGTCCAGAAGATGCTTTACGCGCGCTACATGGAAGTGTTCGCAGCCATGGTCACCAATGTCGATGAAAACACCGGGCGTCTTCTCGACACGCTCGATGACATGGGCGAACTCGACAACACCATCGTTATCTTCACTTCCGACAATGGTGCCTCTCGTGAAGGCGAAATGGTCGGCACCAGCGCGTACATGGCCCATGTCGGCCACGAAGGCGACGACATCGAGACCGATCTGTCACGGATTGACCTCATAGGCGGCCCCCAAACCTCTCCGCATTACCCGCGTGGCTGGGCGATGGCTGGCAACACACCGTTCCGGCTTTACAAAATCAATACGCATGCCGGTGGACACACGGTCCCCTTCTTCGTTTCATGGAAGGACGGAGGGTTCAACAGCGGAACACTCCGACACCAGTACTCGCACGTGTCTGACATTTTCCCGACGCTGCTCGACATTCTTGGTATCGAACCCCTCACTCAGCGAAACGGAAACTCGATCAAGCCCATCACTGGCTCGAGCATGACCCCGACACTCGTGTCGGCCGATGCCCCCGACCAGCGCACTGAAGCTGTTTACGAAATGATCGGTCACCGCGGTTTCTACCGCGACGGTTGGGAAGTCGTAACACTCCATCAGCCCATGACACCGTTCGATGATCGCGAATGGGAGCTCTACAACCTCGCAGTTGATCGCACTGAACTCAATAACCTCGCTGAAAGCGAACCAGAGAAACTCGCTGAACTCATCGCCGCGTGGGACCAAGCCGCGTGGGACGGCCAGATCTACCCACTCGATGAAGGTATCGGCCTCAAGTACGTCCTTCGGCCGCCGCGCACTGCAGTCTTCGAAGAGCCTCTTTCCATCTGGCCCGGCACGCCGACGCTGGAACGTTGGCGATCGCTGATGTTGATTTGGCTTCGCTCTTTCCGCATTGAAGCACCAATCACCGTCCACGAAGGTTCCATCGGAACCATTGCATCCCACGGCGATCAAAGCGGCGGCTACGGCCTCTACATCATCGAGGGTCAACGTCCCACGCTCGTACATCACACGGGACGAGGCGATCTCGCGATCGTCACTGGCCCATCGCTCTCCCCCGGTGACCATTTACTCGAATGCTCATTCGACGCGATCGGCAGCCGAACATGGAAGCTTTCGCTCACCATCGATGGCGTGACAGTCGACGATCATCCCGAGGTGCAGATGCTGTTTGCGATGTCACCGTTTGAAGGGATCAGCGTCGGACGCGATCCGCGGTCGCCGGTGTGGTGGGAACGATACGAAACCCATGGTTCATTTCACTGGACCGGAACCCAAGGACCTGTTCGCTGGATTCCTGGCGATAAAGATCCCGACCAGCCCGAAGACCTGATCGGTCTCCTTCGAATGCTCGGCGAGAAATTCGAATAGACGATTACGCCGGTGCCGCGATGCTGTCCCACGCAATCGGCACATGGGCAAAGCCGTCGATGAGATTCGAGTGGACACGGGGATAGTCCACCGGATCTCCGACGAATCGAAGTCCTTCGAAGCGGGTGAGAATTTCCTCGAACATGATGCGACCCTCGATGCGGGCGAGGTTGGCACCAAGACAGAAGTGCGGGCCACCGGCACCAAAGGCCACATGGTCGTTGGGGTTACGTCGAACATCAATGGAATCTGGATTTTCAAACGCACGATCATCACGATTCGCAGAGGCGTAGACCATAAGCACACGCTCTCCGGCCTTGATCTTCTTGCCGGCAAGTTCCGTATCGACTGTTGCCGTACGGGTGAACTGGATCACCGGAGTAGAAAAACGCAGCAATTCTTCGATAGCTGTTGGGATCACGGAAAGATCATTTCGAACAATGTCGTACTGGTCCTGATTCTGAAGCAGGGCGAGCGTTCCCGTTGTGATCAAGTTTCGAGTGGTCTCCGAACCGGCGTTCTGCAGAAGCATGAAGAACAGTTCGATTTGGAACGCCGTGAGCTTCTCGCCTTCGACCTCGGCATGAAGCAAAACGCTCATGAGGTCATCGCTCGGATTGTCGGCTCGCTCAGCACACATCGCGTCGGCATACATGAACATGTCGGTTGCTGCCTGCGCCCGCTCTTCCGGGGTGACTGAGGCGTCGAAACCAAAGGTCTTTTCTGTCCAGTCAAAGACCTGGGCGCGGTCAGCCTCGGGAACGCCGACCATGTCGGCAATCACGTGAAGCGGAAGCCACAGCGCAAGATCGTGGACAAGGTCGGCGCTGGTGCGGTCGGCCAGTCCGTCGATGATGTCATTGGTGCGCTTGCGCAGCATGTCTCCGAGTTCTGCGACCCGCTTGGGAGTGAAACCCTTATTAATGATCTTGCGGAGTTTCATATGGTCGGGCGCATCAAGGCTGATCATCAACTGATCGCTGCCGCCAGATGCCGATTCGTTGATGCCATCATCAATGAATGGATCGGGCGCGTTGCGATACGTCGACGCATCTCGAGAAACCTGTTGCACCTCGGCGTAGCGAGTCACCACCCATAACTTCTCTCCCTGATAGGAGGGGTGATCGAGACATGCGACGGGGTCATTCTCGCGAAGCCACCGGTAGTAGTCGTAGGGAACGCCGTGCGCGTAGGTCTCAGCATCGTGAAGTACGGGCGCATCTACAAACGTGTCAGTCATAGGGACTCCTCTAGGGGACTTGCAACAAGTGTGTCAGTCGAGACCCGCATTGGGTCGTTGTGTGATCTGCGCTATCAGTCGTTCAGAATTGATGCCATACGTTCAGTTGTCTCAATCCACTCTTCCACCATTTCACGCACGACATCTTTGGTGGGGCGAACCTTGTTGAGGCGTCCGACAATCTGACCTACCGGAAAACCGATCAGTTCTCGACTTCCAACGCGTTGCGTGCGACGACCGGCTTCTTGATGAAGGATTCCTTGCAGGGGCATAGGCAGCGTTCCGGGCGAATCTTCGGCTTCCCACGCGTCGGTCCACGCGGTACGGAGTTGACGGGCTGGCTTACCCGTCATCGCCTTCGACCGAACGGTGTCACGAGATGTTGCCGCCAGCATGTTTTCGAGCGCAGCAGGATTGGTGTCCGCTTCAGTAACGGTGAGCCACATCGAGCCCGTCCATGCCCCCTGCGCTCCAAGAGCGAGTGCCGCAGCCATCTGTCGGCCCGTGGCAATACCTCCAGCAGCAAGAACCGGAACATCAGGTCCGACCGCATCGACGACCTCGGGCACGAGCACCATTGTTGAAATTTCGCCGCAGTGACCACCGGCTTCGGTTCCTTGCGCAACGATCACGTCGACACCGATTGCAACCTGACGCTCAGCGTGAACCTTCGAACCAGCAAGTCCACCAACAAGAATGCCGGCTTCGTGGGCTCGTTCAATCACGTACATCGGAGGCGGGCCCAACGCGTTGACAATCATCTTCACGTTCGGATGGTTGAGACAAACCTCAACCTGGCTCGGGCCCATTTCGTCGACCCCAAGTCCAGCGGCGGCAACTCGGCCAACGGGGAGGTCAGCTGGGAGTTCCGGAACGTTGTATCGAGCGAGCAAGTCATCGACGAACTCTCGGTGTTCGGTAGGAATCATGGCGTCGAGCGAATCGAATGACGCATCTTCACCGCCGCCCTTTCCGACGTAATTCACCGGCATGGCGAAATCGACTCCGTAGGGCTTTCCGTTCACGTGCTCGTCGATCCAATTGAGTTCGATCTCGAGTTGTTCGGGCCCGAATGCAAGTGCGCCGAGCACACCAAAGCCGCCCGCATTCGTCACGGCCGCGACGACATCTCGACAATGCGAGAAGGCGAAGATGGGAAATTCAATACCCAGACGATTAGCAAGCGGAGTGCTCATGGATCCCTCGGTTCGTTGGTGATGGCCACCGATCACGTGCGACATAAGTTCGGCGGATTTGAAAAAAATGTAACATGACGAGCGTCGCCGGTGCTGTGCCAGCTGACACCCAGCACGCCCAAGGGCATAGATTGCTCAGGCTGCGCCGCTAGGCCAGCCCTGCGCACCTGACTAGGAGTTCTCATGAGGACACGAGCAGCCGTCCTGTACGGCCCGCATACCGAATACAAGATCGAAGAAATCGAGCTCGACGAGCCAAAGGCCAACGAGGTGCTCGTTCGCTTTGTCGCCAGCGGCATGTGTCACTCCGACGAGCACATGGTCACCGGCGATATGGCCATGGACCCAGCAATCATCGAAATGCTCGGCTGGCAGCAGTACCCGATCATTCTCGGACACGAGGGTGGCGGCATCGTTGAGAAGGTCGGCCCTGGCGTCACTGAACTCAAGGCTGGCGATCACGTCGTCACCTCGTTTGTCCCTTCCTGCGGTCGCTGCCCATCATGCGCCAAGGGTCAGCAGAATTTGTGCGACAACGGCGCGCATCTTCTTTCGGGTCGCCAAGAGGACGGAACCTCTCGTCACCATCTCCTTGACGGAACCGACCTAGCGACCATGTGCTGTCTTGGCACCTTCGCAGAACACTCCGTAATGAATATCAACTCTCTGGTGAAAATCGAAGAGGATCTTCCGCTCGATAAGGCCTGCCTTGTCGCCTGTGGCGTAACCACCGGTTGGGGTTCTGCCACGTATGCCGCAGAGGTCGCCCCTGGTGACACCGTGGTCGTCATCGGAACCGGTGGCGTTGGCATGAACGCTGTGCAGGGTGCTCACCTCGCTGGTGCTCGTTATGTCATCGCACTCGATCCAGTTGAATTCAAGCGTGAACAAGCGCAGAACTTCGGCGCCACGCATGTTGCGGCTGATGTTGCAGAAGCACAAGCACTTCTTGGCGAACTGACATGGGGTCGCTTGGCCGACAAGGTCATCGTCACCGTTGGCGAGGGCAAGGGCGCCGATCTCGAGTCGTACATGGGCATGGTTGGCAAGGGCGGACGACTCGTCTTCACCGCAGTTGCCAACATGAACGAAAACGACGTGCAGCTCAACTTGTTTGCATTCGCTATGCAGCAGAAGCAACTCGTTGGCACCATCTTCGGAAGCGCCAATCCTCGTTACGACATTCCAAAGCTTCTCGGTCTTTACCGGAGCGGACATTTGAAGCTCGATGAGCTCGTCACTCGCACCTACACCCTCGACCAGATCAACGAGGGCTACCAGGACATGCGAGACGGCAAGAACATTCGCGGCGTCATCATTTACTGATACTGATTTTTTTAGAATCGGCAGTTACCGCACTCGGCGGGTTCGCACGGCCAATCGGTCAGCGGACCCGCCGTTGCAGTGGTGCCTGGTGGCAGGCGCAGGGGAAGTGCTGATCACACGGACCAGATCGGCCAATCGGCGCGAAGCGATCCGGGTAGGCGATCCCTCCATCAACGCGCCCGAGAAAGACGCATCCACACTCGGTGCAGGCCCATCCTGATTTGGAAACCGCTATGAGTTCGACTCCTGAGATCCCAAAGGATGCGGCGACTGATTCGGTCGAACGCGCCCAACGCCCCTTTGCCTCTTCCATCGAGCCGCGATCGTCGTTCTCTTGTGAGGGAAGCACCTCCCCCGCCATCACTGCGCCGAGAGTGGCGCAGGCGATGAGGTCTTCGAGAGCCGCAGCGTCCGCTGCTCCTGGGTGCTGGCCCGACAACGCTGTTACATCGAGACGTTCAAGAGCCGAATGCACACGGAGCACAAGTGCTCCTTGTGCTGGCGGTCGACGCGTATGCCACAACGCTCCACTGATGAGAAGTTGTGCACGCTCCGCAACCGCTGCCGCGAGTGGGTCCGGTTGAACAAATCCGCCGCTCAGCACGAACGTCTGCGTAACAGCAGCGATAACCATTCGTCGCCAGTGGTTACCGATATCGGTTCGGCGTTCCGCTCTCGTCTGTTCGATCGCATCCGTGGGCGAAACGTGTTCAACCAATAGCGCTTCAAGGATGATCCAGAGCGATTCGACAGCAGTCTCAGGATCCTCAGATGGCATACCGTTTTGCGCGGCGATAAAGGCTTGACGAAGAACAGTTTCGGCACGCTCTTGATTCGCTTCACTAAAGGTAAAGATGTCCGCCGTCTCGATCCCAGTCACCTTGAGATTCTTGCGTAACACTCCGGCCAAATGGCGAACCGAAGACCAACTCTTTGATCTCATGAGCACAACAGCAGGATCAGACCGACCTAGTCTTCTTGCGTGGAGACCACCGAGACGACAGTCACGACAACGGAGCCCTCCGGAGCTACGACGTCCACGCTCATTGGCCCAAATGGCACCGCTCCCGGGATGAACTTCATCGAACAACAGCAGAAGCCGATGAATGACTCAAGCAACGAGCGTGCAGCCGGATTGCCGCTGCTCTTTGCTGGCGTTGTGCTGCTAGTTGTGTTTACGACGATCTTTGTGCGCGCGTGGCGACGTAAACAGCGGTCAGCTCCAAACTCGTAATTCGCTCAAGCGCGAACCGGAAATCAGCGGCGAAGCAAGGACAGAAGCCGAAGAATTTCGACGTACAACCAGACGATCGTGACCGTAACGCCAAGGGCTGCGAGCCATTCCATCCGGCGAGGTGTCGTGCCCGACGCAACCGATCGTTCGATAAATGCGAAGTCGAGAGCGAGGTTCATCGCCGCCACGATGCAGATCACGACGCTTATGCCTATACCAAGTGGCGTTGGGCTATTCCAGAATGTGATGTTCGCACCGAAGAGTTGAAACAAAAACGTGACGAGATACATCACGCCGATTCCCATTGTGGCCGCAATTGTTATGAGTACGAACTTCGGAGTGACCTTCACAATCCGAGTTGCGTAGAGCACAAACATCACAAGAACGACGCTGAGGGTCGCTAGCACCGCCTGCACAACAATACCGTCGTACATTTGGTTATAGAACGCAGAGATGGCCCCCAGTGCCGCTCCTTCGAAAAGCGCATACAGGGGAGCTGTTGCCGGCCCCCAGTTGGGCTTGAAGAACGTCGCAAAGGCGAAGCCAAGGGCGGCGATTACAGCAACCAGAACCCATGCCGGGAACGTCGTCGAGCTCACGGTGACCATTTGGCCTGTTGTCTGATCAAAAATGTCTTGCGTGGTCTGCTGAACCTGAGACCAGCCGAACCATCCCGATACGCAGATAATGGCGAACAGGACGCCGAGTGCCGAAAGCGTGCCGCCAATGGTCATGGTGCGAGTGGTCGGCGCAGCGCCATAACCCTCGGCGATTACCTGATCAAAGCGTTTGTCGTTCAATATTGGATTCGGGGCCATTGCGGTCCTTTCGAGACTGCGAACATCTCATTCTAGGAATGGCGGGTTGCGAAGAGGCGGCACCCAACAACAATCAATCAGGAATGCTGATTTCGATTCGTCCCGCCTGTTCTCGCACCGCGAATGTCCTGATCGAGCTCTTCTCATCGCGCCGACCAGCAGCCGACAGTTTTGAGCCAGTGCCTTCTTGATCAAACCGCCAGAAGTGGCTCAAACAAACGATCTCCTCGCCATCAACGGCTCCGGCAGTACCGAGATGAGACCACTGGTGAGGGCAACGGGCATCACAGGCCACCACCTTGCCGGCGGTGGTTCGCCACACAACGATGTCGCCATCTTCCCGATCAACCGTCACTATCTGACCCGAGGCAAGCCGCTCACTTTTCGTCACGTCGATCCAAGGCATCAATCGACAGTACCGCTAGGAGCGGATCCCAAAGAAACATTCCTAAAATTTCAACAACAAGTATTTCCCCGCCTACGATCCCGGCCGTGGATTCATTTAGAGACTTAGTTGACGGCAACAGGACCTACGCCTCCGCTTTCCCAAAGGCCGAGCTTTCTGCGATCCCCCGCAAGAACCTTGCGGTCGTGACCTGCATGGATTGCCGGATCGATCCACTCGCGATCTTTGGCTTCAACGTCGGCGATATCCATGTGATGCGAAATGCCGGGGCTCGCATCACCCCCGACATGATCCGCTCACTCATCAAGTCAGTGAACCAACTTGAGGTTGACCGCATTGCCATCATGCATCACAACGATTGTGGTGCAGCCAAGATCGATCTGCCTGGTCTGCGAGCGAAGGTGCTCGATGCCACCGGTTCCGACCCAGCCGATGTCGAATTCCATCTCATCGGCGATCAAATCTCGGCACTCGAAGCAGACATCGAAGCGGTCCGAAGCTGCCCCTATCTTCCAGTCGGAACTGCGGTCGCTGGCTTTATCTACGACGTTGCTACCGGAATCGCCACACTCCACGATTCGACATTCGTTTCCTGAGTCTCCGAGCCGTGCTGTCCTCTAAGGCGACAGAAGCGTTTGAACTCTGAACCAACGATTAGACGTCAAGGAATCTCGACACAGCGATGCCGGCGCCGATCGCGCCAATCGCAATACCCACGACGCCGAGTGTCATGAAGATGACCGTCATCTCGCCGCCGCTCACTTGGAAACCACCAACGAGAGGGATGTCCTGAGCACTTGGAAGCCACTTCTGAAAGAAGGGCTTAAACGCGGCCAGCGCACCAATAGCTAAAAAGGCGCCGACGAGGCCTTGTACGAGACCCTCAAGCATGAATGGGACTCGAATAAACCAATTCGTTGCGCCAACGAGTTTCATCACTTCAATCTCACGGCGGCGAGCAAACATCGCCATTCGAATGGTGTTGAGAATAAGAAGTCCAGCCGCACCAAGAAGGAATGCGGCAATCACAAAAATGCCGACGGTCAGTCGACTCGAAAGTTGTTGGATCAATCGAATGGTCTTGGAAGCAAATACGACCTGATCTACACCTGATCGACCCTCATAGGTCAGTCCCAACGATTCGACGGCATCAACTTCTTTGTTGACTGGTTCAACACGGAACGACGGCGGGAGATCCTTAGCCGTCACACTGTCGATGAGTTCAGGTGAATCGGCGAAAAGGGTCTGAAACTCTTTATACGCCTGGTTCTGATCTACAAACACAACCTTGGAAACTTCGGGACTCTGATCAAGATCGTTGTTGAGTGAATCAATCTGCTGCTGAGTGGCATCGGTGCGCAGAAACACCACGAACTCAATACCGCCCTGCCAACGCTGTGTAGCGTTTTCTACGCCAGATCGGAGCATGAGCGACGCGCCCACGAGAGCTAATGAAACAGCGACGGTCATGATTGAGGCGAGCGTGATCGTGACGTTGCGACCAAGGTTCGAAGTGGTCTCGCGCAGGAGATAGTCGAATTTGACTGGCATCGGATCGTCCTATTCGTAGACGCCGCGCGCCTGGTCGCGGACGATGGCACCACGGTCTATTTCGATCACTCGTCGGCGCATCGTGTCGACAATGCCGCGATCGTGAGTGGCCATGACCACAGTGGTTCCGGTCTTATTAATGCGATCGAGCAACTTCATAATGCCGACCGATGTCGCTGGATCGAGGTTTCCGGTTGGCTCATCAGCAAGAAGGATGAGCGGTCGGTTCACAAAAGCGCGAGCCACTGAGACCCGCTGTTGTTCGCCGCCCGATAGTTCTGTCGGGAAACTGTCGGACTTATGGCCTAACCCGACGAGGTCAAGAATTGCCGGAACCTGACTGTCGATCACGCTGCGCGGACGGCCGATTACCTCGAGAGCAAAAGCCACGTTCTCAAACACCGTTTTTGTGGGCAGAAGCTTGAAGTCCTGAAAGACGCAGCCGATGTTTCGGCGCAGATAGGGAATTTTCCAACCCGAGAGTTGTCCGATGTCCTTACCGGCAACATAAATGTGGCCCTTTTCCGGCGTCTCTTCTTTGTTGAGGAGACGAATAAAGGTCGACTTTCCGGAACCCGACGCACCAACGAGAAAGACGAATTCACCCTTAGCGATCTCGACGTTGGCGTCGCGCAACGCGACGGTCGAGTTCTTGTAGGTCTTGGTGACGTTTTCGAGCGTGATCATGATGAGGGGGTGTTCGGCGCGTGCGAACGGTTATGAGGCTAGACGGGCAACCTCGTGAACTGGTGCCACTCCCCCGCACGGCCCCAATAAGGCGATTCCGTCGCTTCGCACCTCAGAAGTCGCCCAGATCAACATCTGAATTTCGGCTGAACACTCCCTCAGTCGTCATCAGCGCTATGAAGCGCCTCAGCAACGACTGGATCAACCGTCCATTGTGATGACGGCAAATGGTGCTCGCGAGCCCACGCCACCGTGAGAGGGTCACTCCCCGCCTCGGTGAGCATTTTCGCTCCCCCTTCGGGATGATCTCGATAGCGACCCACCGAGCGCTTCCACGACGAGGTCGAGGAACTCCATCCGTTGACATCTTCGGACGTGCGAACAATCGTGGCTCCGAGAATGGTCGCACCAACACGCCCTGGGGTACGTAGGCGGGATTTCAATTTTCCACAATCGTGGAGAAGCGCCGCGGCCAACACCGAACGGGTAGCTCGTGCCCCAAGATCGAGTTGCACTCGTCTGGCAACGCCGACTGAGTGGCGACGATCGGGACCAGATAGAGCGCACCAAATAGTTCGTTCATCGGGGCCCAGAAGCGACTCTGCCCACCGCTGACTCTCAGCCGATGGTCCGCCAGGGCGAAGGCTTCCGAAAAACCGACGAGCGAGATGCAGAAGCCGGGCCACGAGACGAGAACTGTTCGCTAGGCCAGATGAGCGCTACAAGAACGCGCTTGTGGGGTTGCGGCAAGAACAGCATCTTCAATGGCATTGCCACATGACTCACAGATGCCATAGGTGTCAGCATCGAGCTGTTCAAGCGCCCGTTCTACGCCATTCAGTTCACCACGAAGGGCCGCAGCGAGTTGACGGTCGTCAACGTCTGAACCATCAAGAACAGTGAGCGAATCGATGACGAGCACATCGCCTTGAGCATCAGCAGCTACAAGATGTTCTTCGACCATGACATCGCCTTCGGCATCGATAATTGTGATGACTTCATCAACCAACACATCGCCGTCTTCGTCGAAGATCGCAATTGTTTCGTCGATCATAAGATCGCCTTCATCATCGGTCACGATCGTTTTGTCGTCAATGATGACGACCCCGTGACCACCGATGTCAAGAACATCGATCGTTTCGACATGCTCACCAATGGCCATTCCGTCATCGTCAAGAATGTCTTCGGAGAGAACAATCTCATCGACCAGTTCCACATCTTCGCCCGAGAACCGATCCGGGGCACTCCAACTTCCAGATTCACTCATGGACGAGAGGCTAGCGGCGAGTCGCCTTCGCACGCGGATGAGCAGCCTCATAGACCGCAAATAAACGGTCATTCGAGACCATCGTGTACACCTGTGTCGTTGCGATTGATGCATGACCCAGCAGTTCTTGGACAGCGCGGATATCGGCGCCATGATCGAGCATGTGCGTCGCACAAGAATGGCGAAGAACATGCGGAGTGAGTCGCTCACCTAGTCCCGCTAGATCTCCGTACTTCCTCACAATCGCCCACGCCCCCTGCCGACTAAGCCGACCCCCGCGTGCATTCAAAAAAACAGCATCGGCACCGGTGCGTCGAGCGAACTGTTCTGGACACACCGTGGGCCGCCCATCATCATCGAGCCACCGGGCTAACGCGACCCGAGCCCATCGACCGATCGGAACGACCCGTTCCTTGGCGCCCTTTCCGAAGAGTCGCAGCAAACCGCCGTCAAGGTCGACATCGCCGAGGCCCAGAGCACAAACCTCAGAGATGCGCGCTCCGGTGCCGTAGAGAACTTCGAGAATGGCTCGGTCGCGGCGGTCGAGTGGCGTCTCGCCTACGACCTGCTCAAGCAGCGAGGTCACTTCTGCTTCAGTCAGGGCCTTCGGAAGTCCGGCCGGAACACGCGGTGTCTCGATCGATGCGGATGGATCGGTTGAGGAAAGACCTTCATCGGAACGGAAACGATGAAGCGAACGCACCGAAACCGTCGCCCGCTTCACCGAAGAGGGTGCCAAACCTCGTGAGCGCAAAACGCCAACGTAAGCGTCGAGGTCGGCTGGACGCACCGAATCAAGTGTTCGATCAATCTCGGTAAGCCAATGACAGTAGGACCTGAGATCTCGACGGTAGGCCGAGAGAGTGTTGGCCGAACGACCGCGTTCCGCGGCTAACCAAATAAGGAACTCCTCGACGTCAAGAGGGAGTTCCTGCTCTTCGGCTAACTCAGCCACCGCCAACCTTTGTCGCAGCCAGACAGAGCCCAACGATGGTCTTGGTGTCGATGAGTGAACCTTCTGCGATCATGGCAAAGGCTTCGTCGAAGGTGAACCTTTCGATTCGCATATGCGACTCTTCGACACCTTGCACATCACGAGGAACGTCGATGAGGTCGCGCCCGAGATACACCCAAGAAAGTTCGTCGCTAAAACCAGGAGCGTTCGCGAACGTTCCAAGCAGTTCTAGTGAGCTGGCCTGCTTACCGATTTCCTCACCCAGTTCTCGCTGCGCGGTGAGTTCTGTTGGCTCATCGAGAACATCGCGCTTGCCCGCTGGAATCTCAAGAATGTAGCGATCAAGAGCCGGCCGAAACTGACGAACCATGATCACTCGGCCATCTTCGTCGATGGGCACGACCGAGACCGCTCCGGGATGCCGAACGATGTCCCTCGAGAACGTTTCACCTTCGGGCGAGAGGAATTCGGCGCGAACAAGATCGAAGATGTATCCGCGGTGAAGTACGACTTCGTCGACTCTTTGGAACTGATCGCTCACGCCGACAGCGATGACGATTCGATATCGAGGTCGGGAAGGTGCGGGTTTCTTCCCTCGGAGCGAGCCAACGCTGTGCCAATAAATTCCCGGAACAACGGGGCAGGTCTCTCGGGACGACTCTTGAATTCGGGGTGAGCCTGTGTGCCGATCCAAAACGGATGGTTCTTCAGTTCGATGAATTCCACTAGGCGGCCGTCGGGTGAGGTCCCGGAACAAACAAAATCTGACTCGTCGAAACGACTGCGGAACTTTGCATTGAATTCGTAACGATGGCGATGACGTTCAGAGACGACCTCGGATTCATAGATCTCTGCGACCTTTGAACCTGGTTGAAGTTGCGCGATGTAAGCGCCGAGACGCATCGTGCCGCCCATATCGGTGACATCACGTTGCGTTTCCATAAGGTCAATCACCGGAAATGCAGTTTGCGGATCGAATTCGCTTGAGTGTGCGCCATCCATACCCAAGACATGGCGGGCGAACTCGATCGTCATAACCTGCATGCCGAGACAGAGCCCAAGACATGGGAGATCGTTTTCGCGGGCGTACTGTGCCGCAGCGATTTTGCCCTCGACGCCACGCTCGCCGAATCCACCAGGAATCACAATCCCGTCGAGTTCACCAAGTCGACCATCGGCGGTCATCGCCTCGACGTCTTCGGCCTGCACCCATTCAACTGAAACATCAGCTGCATGGAAGAAACCGCCATGCTTAAGAGATTCGACGACAGAGAGATACGCATCGGGCAGAGCCACGTACTTTCCGATAATTCCAATACGAACTGGGATCGTGGAATTTTCGACGCGATCGACGAGTATTTCCCACTCGGAAAGATCGATGTCGCGGTCGGAGAAACCAAACATTCTGCAGACGTAGTCGTCGAGCCCTTCGTCATGCATGATGAGCGGAACCTCATAGAGGTTTCGAGCATCAGCTGCGTTCACCACAGCTTCAACGGGGACATCGCAAAGGTTTGAAATCTTTCGTTTCAGATCCGGAGCTAGAGGGCCTTCACTTCTACAGACGATGATGTCTGGCTGAATGCCTCGGCTTCGAAGTTCTGTTACTGAATGTTGCGTTGGTTTCGTTTTCTGCTCACCGGACGGGCCGATGAACGGCACGAGCGTCACATGGACATAACAAACATTTTCGCGGCCAACGTCGAGACGGAATTGTCGTATCGCCTCGAGGAACGGGAGAATTTCGATATCGCCGACAGTGCCGCCAATTTCTGTGATCACAACATCAACAGAATCGTCAGCTAACCGCGTGATGCGACGCTTGATCTCGTCGGTGATATGCGGGATGACCTGAACGGTCTTACCCAGGTAATCGCCCCGCCGCTCGGCGGCGATGACTGCCGAATAAATTGACCCGGTTGTTGCATTCGAATCGCGGCTCAGCGGCTCGTCGATAAAGCGCTCGTAATGGCCAAGATCGAGATCGGTTTCGCCGCCATCGTCGGTGACGAATACCTCGCCATGCTCGAACGGATTCATCGTGCCCGGATCAACGTTGAGGTACGGATCCAACTTCTGCATGGTGACGCGCAACCCACGGCTCTTCAGCAAACGTCCCAGCGATGATGCCGTGATGCCCTTGCCCAGCGACGAGGCCACACCCCCTGTAACGAAGATGTGCTTGGTCATCGGAGGGGCCTCCCGGCGGTAATGAACACGTCGGGATTGCATCGTAGCCCCGTTCAGGCCTACCCGCCGCGGATGACGACGTGACGTCAGACCACAGAGAAGCGTCGACTTACTTTTTTGCGCTGTCGAGTAGTTCGCGAGCGTGCTGTCGAGCGGTCGAAGATTCCGGAGTGCCTGACAACATCCGGGCGAGTTCGGTGATCCGATCTTCATCGGTCACAGTGGCAATTGTTGTGGTTGTTGTCGACCGGGCAACGACCTTGTCGACCACAACATGGGAGTCAGCCCAGCTAGCAACCTGCGCCAAGTGCGTAACAACGAGAACCTGATGGCCAACTCCGATTGCTGCCAACGATCTTCCAACCGCGACGGCAGCGGCGCCGCCTATACCGGCATCGACCTCGTCAAAGACCAAAACTGGCGGACCCTCGGTCAGCACAAGTCGCAAGGCCAACATCGCTCGAGCCAACTCGCCACCGGAAGCAACCTTTGAAAGCGGTTGTAGATCCATGCCTGGATTCGCGGCGAAACGAAAGGAGACGTCGCGTCCGGCTCGGCCGGAAACCTCGACCTCGAGGCGGGCCTTCGCTAACGCCAAGTCAGGAAGGTGGGAAACAACGGCAGCTCCTAGGGCAGGGGCGGCGGCCAAGCGCGCCGCAGCAACCGCGGCTTCGGCCTTTTCAAGAACAGCGAGGGCCTTGGCGTAGTCAGCGTCTAGGGCCGCGGCGAGCTCATCATGGCCTTCGAGTTCCGCCAATCTCGTCGCAGCCTCGTCTCTCCATGCCATGACCTCGACCAAAGACTCTCCGTATTTGCGGCGAAGGTCCTGGAGAACCTTCCGACGATCGCCAATGGCAGCGAGGCGCTCCGGATCACTTTCGACCTGTTCTGAGGAGGTTCGCGCTTCGCGAGAAAGATCTTCGAGTTCCGCTTGGACATCACGAAGTCTGGAAACAAGCGGGGCAAAAAGTTCTCGATCACCGAGCGAGGTCAGAGCCTTCCCTACCGAATCGCTTGCTCCTCCGTCGGCACTCAGAGCATCGAACGCTGCTGCAGCCGCTTCCCGATAACCCCCTGCATCGGCGAGCAGCTCCGCCTCAGCGCGAAGGCGTTCGTCTTCGTCAGGATCGTCGAGACTCGAACCAAGGAGTTCCTCGACCTGAAACCGAAGGAGGTCGATTTCGCGTGCACGATCGCGAGGATCTCCACCGAGCGCAGCGCGCCGTTCATCGAGTGCGCGTACCGCGAGTCGAGCATCCCGAAGCGGGTCCAAATCGATCGAACCGAATCGATCAAGCGCCTGTCGTTGCACTGAAGCAGTTAGGAGCGATTGATGATCATGCTGGCCATGAAGATCGACCAATCCGGCGCCGACCTCCGAGAGTTCAGCGATCGTCGCCAAATTTCCATCGACGTACGCGCGCGATCGGCCCTTTGCCGGCACAACTCTGCGGATAATGCACTCCCGGTCGCCGAGATCGAATCGACCTTCGACAACTGCTTCATCGACACCAGGCCGAACCATCGAGGCTTCGGCCTTGCCTCCAACTAGCAATTCGATGGCAGTGACAACCAACGTCTTTCCCGCGCCCGTCTCGCCAGTGACTGCGGTCATTCCGGGCGCGAGTACAAGCGAAAGCTCTTCAATCACACCGAGATTGCAGACCCGCAGTTCACTCAGCATTCAGATTCCACTCGCCTATCGATCCGACAGACCGAACTTGGCCTTGAGGATGGAGTGAAACTCGCGAGGACCTGACAACACAAGACGAGCTACATGATCTGAAGCACGACAGCGAATGACATCGCCTGGTTGCAACTCGCCGAGATGTCGACCATCGACCACCAGAGCTGCTCCGCGGTTTCCGGCGACGGTCAGGGAGATATCGGAATCGTCATCGAGGATGAGAGTGCGATCAAACAGCATGTGCGGAGAGACTGGCGTGAGTAACAGCGCCCGATGTGTTGGTTCGACGATAGGACCGCGAGCCGAGAAGGCATAAGCAGTAGAACCGGTTGCTGTCGCAACGATGAGTCCGTCGGCGGCATAAGGGGTGAAGAACGTGCCATCGAGGGCAACATCAAGCCGAATCGTGTGACCAGAACCAGTCTTTTCAAGGACGGCTTCATTGAGAGCAAGAACGTTGTGCTCAGACGTAGCACCGGAAGGCGCTTCGATATCGATTTCCAGCAGCATGCGTTCTTCAATGAGGTGTTCGCCTGCGAGCACGCGCTCGAGGGCTGAGCGAAGTCCGTCGGGCTCAATATCGGTGAGGTAACCGAGAGTGCCGAGATTGACACCGAGCACCGGGACTTCGTGGCGCGCTACAAGCGCAACGGTTCGCAACATGGTTCCGTCGCCGCCGAGGCTCACGGCAAGTTCGAGCCCGGCACCCAACCCTTCTTCGCTCACACCAAGATCAGCGCGACCGAGGCGAGCGGCATCGAGTTCTGGAAGGACGACCTGATGGCCGACAGCGACAAGCCAGTCGATGGCGTCGCGCGCTACGGCAGCCGCTTCGGCTCGGTCCGGATGAAGAACAAATGCGAACGATGCCATCTTCAGATCCCTCCCTCGCCAAGTTCCGATGGCTCGCTCCAACCGGTAACGGCATTGAATGCTCCGCCCAGATCTTCAGTTTCGATCATGACATTGCCAGCAACGGCATCTGTCGATCCGGCAAACCGGCCGAACAGAATGAATTCGACGTTGCCGTCGGAACCGGTAATGGGCGAAACCATGACCCCCATGATGGCCGCATTCCTCTCTAAGAGTGCGCCCGATACTTCGGAAAGCACCCGGAACCAGATTGCAGGGTCGTCGATGATGCCTTTTCCCTTGCTCACTTCGGTTCGACCCGCCTCGAACTGAGGCTTTACGAGCAAGACATAGACCGCGCCTGGCACCGACGCTGCCGCCAGCGTGTCGAGGACCAATGCCAGCGAGATGAAGGACAAATCGCCCACGACAACGTCAACCGGTTCGCCAAGTAGCGCAGGGTCGGCGGTGCGGAGATTGGTGCGTTCAATTGATCGCACTCTCGGATCGGCACCCAGACGCTCGTGGAGTTGGTTATGCCCAACATCGACAGCGACAACCTCGCGAGCTCCGTAGCTGAGAACACAATCGGTAAACCCCCCGGTGGAGGCCCCGGCATCGAGTACACGTGAACCATCAATGATCGGGTGAAGACCGAACTGTTCGATCGCGCCTTCGAGTTTGGCGCCGGCGCGACTCACATATTTTGGTGGAGGACCATGAATGATCACGGCTTCCGCAGCGTCGACCATTCGCGATGCCTTGATGGCCGGAGCGCCACCGACAGTCACGCGTCCCGCAGCTATTGCAGCTTGCGCTTGTTCTCGTGAAGGGGCAAGTCCTCGTCGGACAAGTTCTGAATCAAGACGTCGGCGGGACCCCATACCTGCGACGCTACCGACCGAGTCCGCGGTCCGACAGGGTCTCAGAGACCAAGACCTGCAATGACTCGGCGATCATGTCGGGCTCGGGCGTCACAGGCAGATCCGAAGCAGCAGTAACGCCTGTGAGAACAAGTGCGAACTTCCAACCGAGCGTGTGAGCAAACAGACCGTCGGTATCAGGACGGTCACCGACCATGATCCCCGTCGGCCCGAGCAGATCATGGACGATGTCGGCGATGGGTTGATGCGGCTTTCCTGCGATCTCTGGCGTCACTCCAGAGGCCACCGCAATCGACGCCAACAGCGCACCCCCGCCAGGTACGGGTCCGTTCGCTGTTGGATAGGTGGCATCGTCGTTGGTGCCGAGCAGGCGCGCCCCTGCACGAACGGCAACCGAGGCGGCAGTCATCCGCTGATAGTCGAAGGTTGGGTGATAGCCGACTATGACGACATCGACTGGAGTGCCACGTGCTCCCGGATCACTTGCGTCGATGACCTCAACATTTCGACGCTGGAGTTCATCGACAACACCGGGCCCAGCGCAGACCAACGCCCGCGAGCCGGGCTCGACAAGTGCGGCGGCTGCCATGGCTGAGGTGATCACTCCATCGGAAGCATCAATGCCGTGCCGTTCGAGTTTCGCCGCAATGTCATCGCGCCGACCGAAGGAAAAGTTTGTGACGAAACCCACGTGCTCGCCGGCAGCGCGCAGCAGAGCAATCGCCTCACTTGCACCGGCGATGGGTTCATCTTCGAGCCAGACCACACCATCGAGATCAAGGGCCCATGCCATGACGACAGTCTCCCATTCCTTCGCCGCAATCGTGACGACCACCGATTTCGTTCGCACGAGGCAACGTCGTGAGTCTGATAGGACTACACGGTGCCACGCTTTGAACCTTTCATTGGTATCCGTTACGACACCACGACGCTCGATCCCGCACTCGTGACTGCTCCTCCCTACGACGTGATCAGTCCCAGCGATCGTGCGGCACTGATCGCCAGCGCTCCCGCCAACGTGGTGCGGATTGATCTTCCTGTCGACGGCGACGACCCCTACGGCGATGCTGCGCAACAGTTCAATCTCTGGCGCACCGAGGGAGTCTTCGTCGACGACTCTGAGCCTTCGTTCACGGTGTATCGCATGGAGGCTCCCGACGAGAACGGCATCGTCCGCCACACCACCGGCGTTATCGGAGCGATGGAACTCACTCGACCCGGAGAAGGCGACATTCTCCCCCACGAGTTCACGACCCCAAAGGCCAAGAGCGATCGCCTCGATCTCCTGCGCTCAACGCGTTCCAACCTGTCTGCAGTTTGGGGACTTTCCCCAGCCCCCGGCCTCACTGCACTTCTTGACACCACCGATGCGCCACTTTGTCGGTTCGTAGCCGACGGCGTCACCCATACGGTCTGGAGAATTGCTGATCCGGAACGCATCGACGCGATTCGTTCGGCAATTGGTTCGGCGCCGATTGTGATCGCCGATGGCCATCATCGTTACGAAACTTCTCTCGCCTATCGCGATGAACGCAGAGCCGCCGACGGTGACGGTGGCGCGGCCGATGCGGTCATGACCTTCGTTGTCGAGTTGGTCGAAGATGAACTCGAGGTTGGTCCGATCCACCGTCTGATCTCGGGCCTACCCGATGGCGTCGATGTCCTCGCTGCCTTCGATCCCTATTTCGAGTGCGAGCCAATTCCAGGTTCTGACCAACCGACGGTTCGTGAGTTACAAGAACTTGGCGGCCTTGCCCTCGTCACGGACCATGGCACATGGCTGCTGCGTCCACGGCCGGACACCATTGCCGCAGCCCGTGACCTTGACTCAAGCCGTCTTGATCTTGCGCTGGCTGCCCTCCCCGACCATTCGCTCGTCTATCAGCATGGCGTGGATCACATTCACGCTGCGGTCCGCTCAGGGGCCGCACAAGCAGGTGTGCTGTTGCGACCGGTTCGCGTCGATCAGATCATCGAGATTGCCAAGGGCGGCGAAAAGATGCCACCGAAATCCACATTCTTTGCGCCGAAACCACGAACCGGCGTTGTCTTCCGTTCCATCGACTGAGAACCAGCGGTTAGGGAGCAACCAGTATCAGCGAACAACGCAAACGGGCCGACCACAAGGCCGGCCCGTTTCTTACTGTTGTGCCAGAACGTCATTCACGCAATGGTGATTGTTTCATCCAGGTAGACGTCTTGAATCGCATTCAGGAGTGCGACACCTTCGGCCATCGGCCGCTGGAACGCCTTGCGACCGGAGATGAGGCCTGTGCCGCCACCACGCTTATTGATGACGGCAGTGCGAACCGCATCGGCGAGATCGGAAGAACCCTTGGATTCGCCGCCGGAGTTAATGAGACCGATTCGACCCATGTAACAATTCGCGACCTGCCAACGGGTGTAGTCGATGGGATGTTCGGACACGAGATCGCTGTAGACGAGTTTCGATGTCTTTCCGTAGCCTTCGAGAACGTTGTAGCCGCCGTTCTTGGTCGGAAGCTTCTGCTTGATGATGTCTGCCTCGATCGTGACGCCAAGATGATTGGCCTGCGCGGTTAAATCGGCCGCATCGTGGTAATCGACACCGTCGACTTTGAAGGCGTTGTTGCGCAGGTAGCACCAAAGAACCGTAAACATCCCGAGTTGGTGGGCACGATGGAATGCCTCGGCCACTTCGATGATCTGGTGGTGCGATTCGGGCGAACCGAAGTAGATGGTCGCACCGACGCCAGCGGCGCCGAGTTCGTAGGCCTCTTCCACGGTGCCAAACATGATCTGATCGAACTCGTTGGGATAGGTCATGAGTTCGTTGTGATTGATTTTCACAATGAACGGGATCTTGTGTGCGTACTTGCGAGACATCGTGCCAAGAACGCCGTAGGTGGTTGCGACTGCATTGCAGCCACCTTCGATCGCAAGCTTGATGATGTTTTCGGGATCAAAATAGATCGGGTTCGGAGCGAACGACGCTGCTCCGGAATGTTCGATTCCTTGATCGACAGGGAGGATGGAGACATAACCGGTGTCGCCAAGACGGCCGTGACCGAACATTGACTGGAGGTTGCGCAGAACCTGCGGTGAGCGATCGGACTGCATGTAGACGCGCTCGACAATGTCGCCACCCGGCTTATTCAGCTGATCTTTGGTGATGCCCTTACATGTGAAGCTCAGCAACTCTTCGGCTTCATCGCCGAGTAGTCCTTTGATATCGGTCATGCCTCTCCTCGATCACCTGGTGCGCCCGGGCCCACCAATTCCGTGATGTGCCTGAACACATCGGTCTGTCTGTTGACTCAGAGACTAGGCCAGTCAGACAGACCGACTCAGCGCGTCATTCGAGGTTGAGCCCCGCCACACGGGGCTCAAGCGAGGTGCGGATGCGGGCAAAGGACCGAGCACTGAGAACTTTCTCGGCAAGAACTTCGGTTCGACTGGCGGTTGTACCCGCCGCTCGGAAGAACCGACGACGAACCCGACCGATCACCACCACATCGTCGTTCTCGGCCAATCTCGCCGCCGAGACTGCCGGGTTGAGCCATGCGACCGGCACGGATTCGGCCGGAAGCTCGTCTTCTCTGACAGTGAGGTCAAAGGAGAGGAGTTCGTCACCAGAAGGCAGGCTCCGGTACTCCGGATCGCGGCGGATCACGCCACGAAGCACAACAAAGTTGGTTCCGCAGGGAACGAGTTGTGAAGCGGCAGAAGTTGGAGCAAGTGAGGCGGAGCCTCGCGTCGCAGAAGTGGCCATGTGATCTCCCAAAGTTGCGATCGGTTTCACCGATCGATGGACGTTGGGGAAGTGGTTCAGACCGTAGATCTCAGGTGAGACAGTTCAACGAAGTGCACGAACTCGACGTCGAATATCAGCGAAATCAGGATCGACGGCTTCAACCCGTCCGAACATTGTTCGGGCCTTCGGGAGGTCGCCGCTGCGCTCGTAGAGATCGGCCAGTGCGTAGGCGCGGCGCAAATGATGCGGCAACGGGCGCTTGGGAAAGTTGAAGCCTTGCTCAAGGAGCGAAATTGCCGCGACGAGATCATCCCGGTCAGCAAACGAGCCAGCCATGACGATTCGGCCTTCTGTTACAAGTTCGGCGCTCGGTGACGCTTCTCGAAGTTCGGTCCAAAGCTCTGCAACCTGCGTCCACTGACGCATCGCTCGATAGCAATCGGCAAGCACTGGATGCTGATCGGTTGAATTACTCAACAACCGAAAAGCTTCGAGTTCGCGCGCCGCTGGCTTCCAATTCTCTTTGCGATACAGCGTGAGTCCGTACAACTCGTGGACTGCAGCCACAGTTGGAGCTTCATCAACAAGTTTCTTGAGAATGCGGGCAGCATCACCAAAGCGATCGGCTTCGAAATGTTCGGCTGCTTCGGTCAAGCGCTTTTCAACGCGTTCGGTTCGAGCATTGCCGACAGCGCGACTCAACTGCTCGCGAACCTCGCCGGCCAGGTCAATGGGTGCTGGATCTCGACGACGAGATGAACCCCGTTTGGCCGCACCAGACGATTCTTCGCGCACATCAATGATCAGTGCATCATCTTCCGCCGCACGGGCGTCATTCGCTGCACGTCGTTCGGCATCGGTCGCTTCATCGGGGATCGAACCAGGAGCAGCGCGTCGCACTGCGTCGGGTCGGCGCTGCGGTGTCGCTGCTTCGACCGCATCGCGCCAAGCGCGTGATGCACCAACGACACGGCGACCAGTGGCGGCGCCTGCTCCACGACGGGCGACGCCACCCCATGTGCGAGGTGTTTCGAGCGGCGGGCCTTCTGCCCATCCGTCTTCGGTCGTTGACCGACGTGTGGCTCGGTCATCGCCGCCACTGCGAGCCCGACTGCTGGGAGCGTTCCCCGAACGGGGACGATCTGAACTCGGGGCCCCACGACTGGGACGACCCGTGCTCGAGCGATCAGACGACCCCGAACGATCGGAGGATCCCGATCGGCTTGAGGAGCCTGCGCGACTCGAAGGTCCTGAAGATTTCGACCCAGGACCGCCCTTTGATCCAGCGCCAGAACCGCCCTTCGAACCACCTCTCGGCGCCCCCTTCGGAGCGCCGCCTTTGGCGGCTGGCCGGGGTCCACCGCGAGGGCTCTGTGACTTGCCCGAGCGCGACGAACCGGAAGAAGGAGGACTGGCCATGTGACCAACCTACCGGCACAGGACCTCGATCTTGAAAATGCCCTCACTGAGCAACGCCAACGCGAGAAAATTCGACAGAAGCAAAACGAGAAAAGGACCCCCGAAGGGGCCCTCTTCTTTATTCAGAAATTCGGCGGCGTCCTACTCTCCCAGGGAGTCTACTCCCAAGTACCATCGGCGCTGGCGGGCTTAACTTCCGTGTTCGGAATGGGAACGGGTGTGACCCCGCCGCCATAGCCACCGAAACCTTTGTCAAAAGGGTGCGCCAGAACCGACCAAAGGTCGGACCTGTCGCGGCCCCTTCAGAACTCCATAGCGAGCACGAACATCTGTGTCGATCCAAGCCCTCGGCCGATTAGTACCGGTCGGCTGAATGCGTTACCGCACTTACACCTCCGGCCTATCAACGTGGTGGTCTTCCACGGGCCTTACCAGATTGACTCTGTGGGAGATCTAATCTTGGAACGGGTTTCCCACTTAGATGCTTTCAGCGGTTATCCCTTCCGTAGGTCGCTAACCAGCCGTGCCCTTGGCAGGACAACTGGCACACGAGAGCTACGTCCATCCCGGTCCTCTCGTACTAGGGATAGCCTTCCTCAAATCTCCTCCGGCTGCAGAGGATAGGGACCGAACTGTCTCACGACGTTCTAAACCCAGCTCGCGTACCGCTTTAATGGGCGAACAGCCCAACCCTTGGGACCTGCTTCAGCCCCAGGATGCGATGAGCCGACATCGAGGTGCCAAACCTTCCCGTCGATATGGACTCT
>Ga0209296_1000283_pt1 | contig 43792 bp, 28 predicted proteins | sample S_130206_EF_Meta_FD_187319 | JGI IMG/M metagenome (GOLD analysis project Ga0209296, IMG submission 187319) | Freshwater microbial communities from Lake Simoncouche, Canada to study carbon cycling - S_130206_EF_MetaG (SPAdes) (version 2) | ecosystem: Environmental > Aquatic > Freshwater > Lake ...
TCACCGATTGTGAAGCCAAATAGTTTTATAGCCACTTTGATTTTCCTTTACATTATAAAAAAGAGGAGAGCCTGGGCTCCCCCCTTACTTAGACTACTAGGTCCTCTACTGATTCCCACCATTGATAGGTAAGATTTACAGTAAATTCTTCAATTGTGTCATTAGCACTCCAATCAACATCAATTGATGAAAGATCGGTTGGGAACACACCAATGAACTTGTACTTCTTCAAAATGGAACCAGATTTACCATACTGACGAACTTCGCCATCTACGCTATAGCCTAGTTGAGTAGCCGCCGCTGGATTACGAACGTTTAGATTATGGCTATTAATGCCATTCATCCAACGTTCAAATGCATTACGAATGACAAAATCTTCGTCATTGATAATTGTAATAGACCAATCTTGAAAGGTTCTATTTCCCGCAAACTTTAATTCACGACCAAAGTATTGAACTGGCACAGTACCGATTGTTGAACCGGGTAGTTGAGCAGTCCTGCACATAAAACTTAATTTATTTTGTGCAGTTCCTGGCAATGAGAATGCTGGGAATGGAAGCGTAACCTCAAATAAATTTGGGCGTGCTCCATCTCCCTGCATCTGAGAGCGGAATTCGTTAATGTTAAATGCCATTTAAGTTTCTCCTATCTCTCTATTTATTAAACTCTTCCAACAATTTCTTCAAATGCTACACCAGTGCGAACAGCGGTGAAATTCAATTGAATGAAGTTGATAGAACGAGCGGGTTTGATGTAAATATCGCCAACAAATTGATTTTGGTCAATAACTTCTGCTGTATTATTTGTAGTATCAGCAACAACACGGTAATCATAGATGCCGCGGCGACCTTGTACATCACGCAAGAAGGGTTCTACAATATTAACAAAAGCGGCTCTTGTAAATTCGTCATTGAATTCAAACAATGAAGAACGGGCTGCTTTGGTAATAGACTTTTCTAGAACGATAAACAAGCGGCGAACATTGATTCTATCAAATGCACTTGGGCGATTCAATAGAGTTTTGTCTCCGTATAGTATTGTGCCTTCACCTGGGAATGTAACAACTGAGTTTACACCAGCTTTGTACAATTCATCACGTTCAGCTTTGGTTGGGTTCCAAGCAAGTCTAACAACGTTCTTGATAACGCCACGATTTAGACCAGCTGGTGAGAACCATGGATCACGTTCATTGTCTGTACGAACACATAGACCAGCGATATCGCCATTCAATGGTACCCAACGATATACGTCATTGTACTTGTCGTACTGATACTTGTAGCCAGAATCCATAACTGCATATGAAGACTTGGTATATGTTCCTGCTGTGGTAATTACTGTTGTAGATTCTGAACCAGAATTGTTTACAACATCGTCTTGTTCAGGCGAAACAAATACCATACAATCTTTGCGTGTTTCAGCCAGTGCGATTAGATAGTTTGGAATTGTTGTTCCAGTTGTAGCCCCGGCCATCAATAGAGAAACATCTACTGCATCAGGATTTGCAAACTTAGCATAAGCTGTATTTGTATTTGCGGCTACAGGAGTTGCATCAATACCACCTGTAAAGGTTGAAGCATATGCTGTTGCAAATGTGGTATATGAAACTGCACCAGCTGTGCCCCAGTTTGCGGCTAGATGACCTGCCCACCAAACATATTTGGATCTAGAGTTTAAAACATCTTTATAGTAATTGCTTGTTCCGTCGGAATTCTTAGCATCACTTGCCTTAGAAACGTAACCAAATTTTTCAATGACTGTATTAGCAGTACCAGAAATTGCACCAGTTACGTCAATAACAATGATGTGCAATTCATCATTTGATGCGCCACGTTGAGATGCATATGTAGAAGTCGCTGGCGCAGAATCAAATTCTGCTTTGTATGAAGTCCAACCTGAATATGAAGAACTGTCTGCCATTTCAACTCTGATTGAATTACCGACTGCACCCGCCCATTTAGCATGAAATGCTGATGTACCGTTTGAAGAATGGTTTTGTTGATAGTCTGTTTCGTTTTCAATCAGTATCGTTGTAGTATTTGAGTTTGCAGTTGCATTTTTAGCTGTTGCTCCAATAGAACGTACAATTCTCAAGTCGCTTCCATATGATAAGAAGTTGGCTGCGGTAAAGAATGTTTGGAATGTATTAGCATCTGGTTTGCCGAATCTATCTACAAGTTGCGTTTCGTTGCTAATGATAGTAATTTCATTAGCTGGACCCCATGTAAAAGCGCCTGCTAAACCACCAATCGTAGTTGCAACAGAAGGAACAACTGTTGTCAAATCTACTTCGGAGATATTAACTCCTGGTGATAATTGGAAAGCCATTTTGTGTTCTCCTTTTTTTTATTATAGAACTAAATCGTATTATCTATTTATGTTTTTATAAAGTTGACGATATATAACCCTTGCGCTTTGCTGCCGTCCAAAGGTCTTCTCCGTCAAAATGTTTTTCTTCTTCTAAGCCGTCATCCAAAATTCCTATTGGTAACATTTCTTCTTCCATTTGAAGGTGTCGTTCTTCCAAAAGTCTTTGCCTAACATCGGAATTTGTTATCTCTTTGAAGAAACTTTGTGCTGACAACCATGAAAAAAGTACCAAAGTCATCACAATATCATCATTGTTGCCCTCTTCGGCTTTATAAGAATCTTTATCTCTTACGAAAGTATTTAGCTCCGCGATGGTGTCAAAGTCTGTAGTAGTGAGTTTGTCAGTTTCTATCAGAGTTTTCAGATTGGAACAGCCAATCTTTTTGACAGTCTTGGATGTTTTGACACCGTAGGCTGCACCCTTCTTGAATCCGCTGGCAATGTGCTGACCTTTAATGTCATGGCTTTCAATGCGGAAGATGTTTTCATACTCCAAATCATAATGTAAAATGTCAACCACTTGTTGCCCAACGCTATTAGTTTCTACCAATATCCAAGCACGATTGTATCTGTTAGCAAGATTATAAACATATGTTGGGAAGATGAAAGCTGATAGTTTATTGTCTCTAAACTTGGCTACATGCTTATATGGTATCTCGGTAACGTCAATAATTGAGCATACTGAATAGTCTAGTCCAACGCCTTCCGCACAATCTACAATTGCCATGTAAGTATGGCCTGGTTTTGGTGATTCGTAAATGTCTAAGTATTCTTCTTTTTCTACTGGATTGTTAAACGTAAGCATCTTGAGTTTAGCGCCAGGAATCAATGTCGCTGATGAACCAATAAACTCGGTTTCAAACTCTTGCCTGAACTGTTCTTCACTGGTGTTTCTAATCGTTTCTTCACGCCAGGTTGCATCTCTTCCTGGTACCATAGACCAATGAACTTCAAAGGGTACATACAATGAACGCTGTTCAACTGCATCTGTCCACATCTTGTAAAACTGATTCAATCCATGTGGCGTTGAAACGATAATAACTTTTGTGGTTTTACCAGACGAGATTACCGGATAAGTGGAAGTAAAGAATTCGGCTGCAATGTTTTGTGGAACGAAAGCAAACTCATCCAAGAATACTAGATTGTATGTTCCTCCACGAACACCAGATGCGTTTGTTGCGTAAGCGGAAATCTCAGAACCATTCTCAAGAACGATGTTGCCCTTGTTCCATTCCATAATGCCTTGTTGCATCCACAATGGAAGATATTCATATGAGTATTTGATACGACCAAGAATGTCACGGGCTAAGTCGCCTTTGTTCGCTAAAATCGCAATCTTGTAGTCATCTGTAAACAAAACAGCCCAAAGCATGTAACCTGCTGTGGTGGTTGTTTTACCAACTTGTCGTGGCATCTTAGCAATAGAGAAACGATTGCTGTGGAAACCACGAACCATCTCCTCTTGAAAGTTCCACATATCAAAAGGAATTAAACCCAAGTCTACGTTAACAATCTTTACATAATTTTTAATGAAGTAGACTGGATCTTTAATGCACCGAGTAATCTCAATCAGCTGGTCATTGGTGTACTCTACTTGTACGCCAGACCGCTTTAACTTTGGATTACCTAAATAACCACCGATTGACATTATTTAATAATACTTCTTAACATCCATGCTTTCTTTTGGTGAGCGCCCAAAAGTTCTTGCAAAAAGTTACCAATCGCTGGCTCATCGGCTTGTTCGGCTGCAACAATACCAGCACGGAGATGAATTATGTATCTATCGTTATCACGTTTCAATTCAGTCATCATAGCAAGTGCCATTGGAATATTTTGTGATTCTTCCAAGTCGGCTAATTCCAACATTCTTTCTAATGATCCTGGAGCATAACTATCTAATTGCCGGATATGTTCCGCAATAGGGTCGTTTTGATTAAAAACTTCAGTGTAGAATCCATTGAGGAAATCATGGTATTGTGGAAAATTAGCACCCTCAATATTCCAATGGAAGCCATGTGATTTTAGATACAGAGCAAAATTGGTACCCAAGATTACTTTTAGTTGTTGAATTAATTGTTCCATTTTATCCTACTTGTTTAATTTGTTTAATTAAATCTCTTGTTGAGCCTACGAATACCGCTTTGTCTACATTCACTACAGTCTGTTCTTTGATTGGTGACAAATCTCTTTTTCTCCTTTGCAACTCAAGTAAATCTTTATTAATGTCAGACATATTTTTAATTAATGTGGCTGCAACTTCATATGCTCTTGGATGATCCGTTGCTTTTGCTACCATAAGAATATTATCTACCGCAACTCTACCCTTTTCGGCTAACTCACGAATATTGTTTCTTGCGAATTCAAAATCCGAATCCACATCTGTTGGAACAATTTCAACTATAGAAGATTCGTCTTCTGCTAGTGGTTGAACTCCAAAGATGTTGGATAGATTTTCATTAGTTTTCAATCTACACCCTGACCTTTGATATACCAAGTATTTCCACTGACATACAATAGTGTAGCCCAACCACGAGGATACACATTTGCATATCCTCTTACTGTAGAATTGTTAGCAACATAAAGAGTAACATCATTTGAGGTTGCAACATTAATTTTTCCAGTACCATCAAGAACAATATCAATTACTGTGCCAGTAGGCCATGCGACAACGCCAGTGTTTGGAATTGTAATTGTTTGAACTTGTGTATTGGTACTATAGATATGTTTTCCACGATCCGTCAACTGCAACGTGTAGTTTTGTATTTGAATATTTTGTGATATATTCAATGCAGTATTAGCGGCTGTGTATGCACCATTAGCTTGATTGAATGCATTGTTAATATTATTTGTTAACGGAATTAAACTTGATCCTACATTTGCTTGACCAGCGGCAATAGCAACTCCAACGTTTGCTTGATATGCTGTTGTTATTGATATGACAGCGGCACCTACGTTTGCTGACCTTGCGGCTACTTCAACTCCAACGTTTGCTTGATATGCTGATGTTACAGTAATTAGTCCAGCACCAACATTTGCTTGTCCAGATGCAATAGCAACTCCAACATTAGCTTCGTAAGCTGATTTTGTAGATATTAATCCAGCACCAACATTCGCTTGTCCAGATGCAATAGCAACTCCAACATTTGCTTCATATGTTGATTTGGTTGATAATAGTCCAGCACCAACATTTGCTTGTCCAGATGCAATAGCAACTCCAACATTAGCTTCGTAAGCTGATTTTGTAGATATTAATCCAGCGCCAACGTTTGCTTGTCCTGTAGTTACGGCTGTATTAGCCGCATTATATGATAAGTTTGCTTGATTGAATACGTTAGTTATATTGTTGGACAAAGTAATAACGCTTGCACCGATATTAGCTTGTCTAGCAGCCACTTCTACGCCAACGTTTGCTTGATATGCTGATGTTAATGATATAACCGCGGCACCTACGTTTGCTGACCTTGCGGCTACTTCAACGCCGACATTCGCTTCATAAGCGGCTTTAGTTGATATAAGTCCAGCACCCACGTTTGCTTGTGATGCAATATCGGTAGCAAATGTTGAATCGAGATATGCTGATAGTGAAGATAGTGTTATAGTATTTGATGTTCCGCTTGCAGTATTTGAAATGCCAAATATGACATTTCCTGGTGTATCTCCAACATTAGAGATTGCGGTTAATTGAGAAAACTTTTTTGTCATTTAGACTTCCTATTTTAAGTCAATGTACTTGGAAATTCTGTAATCGTTTCTGAGAATCCAAAATCTTCATCCGAGTTTGCTGATACTGGATCGGGCACAGTTATAATTGCAACTGTTTTTAATGGATTCAAATCTACGGTATTTATTGTATATGTAGCATTAGAATAATCACCAACAATCACATCATCTTCTTCAAGCAAATCATTTAAGTCTGACACAACTAATGTGCCTCCGCTATTATTTGCAAAGTATACGACAGTTCCTGTTTTGTTTTTGGACGAACTTCTAACAACTTCTCCCGTAACTAAAACACCAGAACCATTAGCATAATCAACATATACTTTTTGTGATAGCGTGCTTCTTGAATCTGTATAGATATTTGTATTTGCTTGTTCAATCAAACCAACTGTGCTTACTGGTGGGAAGATGTATCCTTTTACAGTAAAAGATAAGTTCCAAATGATAAGTCTAGTCGTAGACATATCACCTTCATATTCTGTTTGTGGCGTCACAGAATTAAGAATAACTGGCATATCATATTTTCTACCTAATGCTGGTATTAAATCTACAGTCACTGTAAAGTCTGGCGTGAAGTATGGTAATATCTGCTCAAGAATTTGTGTACCATCTTCCGTGTTTCTAACATAGATAGCCAACTCAAATTCAAAGTTGTATGGTATTGGCGCATACTGCCCAGATACTGTACCAGTCGTAGCATTTGTTGAGAAGTTTCTGTTTATTGTATTAAATTTTCTGGATGAATCGTATTCTAATCCAACCAAATCAAAAGAAATTCTTGGCACAGATGTTGCAATAGATTTTGTTAATGTTGGATCAGATGCTAGTCGTGTGATGTATTTTTCTTTTGCGCCATAAGAAAGAGGAACACGCATTCTCTCATGCTCAATTGTTCCAGCTTTATTGTATCTTACCAATAACAAATCATTGAATAGTGTGCCAAAAGAAACTACTACTTTACGAATTGTTCTATTATAAAAATGTGAATTATTTAACATCAGGCTTCACCAAAAGGATTATTTTCCGTGAAGTCTAATATTCCATCAGCTTCAGTTTCTATTCTAACATTGTCTGCGATATCTTCAAATATACTATTACCAACTTGTGAATCATCATTGTATGATATGGACCTTCTCAATGTATTACTTGTATTACCGCGAACATTACCAGTAACAAAAGAGCCTTGTACCCGAATAATATCAACTGATGAATGTGCAGTATAAGAATAAACAATAGCTTGTGCATTTGCTGTCGCTAATGAAGAACCTTGATATATGATTTCTCCAGGAACAAAAGAGCCAGTTCCTGCAGGAAACACTGTTGTATTTGCGAGAGGCAATGATGAACGTTTGTAGCTATCAAATATCTGGTTATCAATTTCATCAACGCCAGTGGAGATAATTTCTTCACTAAAGACAAACTGTTTCAACTTCAAAGCATACACATAAACATTGCCGCCGCGACCACGACCTAATGTGTAGAACATTGCTTGATTGTTTTCGTGTTCTACAAACGATATCTCAAAGAAATTTTGTAATAGAGGAATATAAACTAAGTCGCCTTCTCTAGGTCTAATTAAAGATGTACCTAAAGATGCAAATCTTCTACGTGACATTAGTAGTGTTACTTCATCTCTAATCTCTAAACCAAATTTGGATATGAAGTCGCCTTCGCCATCCATACCACTAACATTTTCCAAATACATTTCAATTCCGTAAGCACTACGAAATTCTTTTAATGTATCTTCACCATAGAGCATATCTACTTGGTCTCTTGTCGTTTGTGGAAGATAATAAACATCCATGCCATGAATTTGCATAGCTTCAATCACCAAATCTTCTACTAGTAATTGCTCACTAGTTATTTGATGTTGTGGAAAATTATTAAAGTAGAAATTCGTTGGCATGTTTAGCCCATAAAGATTTCGCTAGGCATACTGCTGATGGTATACATTTCTTCTTCTAGTTTGTCCAACTCCACTTGTGCTTCTTGCATGATTCTTGGACCATCTAGTGTTACACCACCAGGCATTTGAATGCCAGCAAACTTAGAAAGATTGGTACCCCATTGATATTTAATTTTAGCTGTAGCGTAATTCTTCAAAAATTTATCATTCCAAACATCCGTAACACCAGCTTTTGTCGCTGTATTAGCTGTAATGTTTGTTGTTAAACTACTTGCAATAGTAATACTTGTCGGAGAATTGATTGTACGAATCTGAACTTCTTGACCACTAGATAGTGTAATAATGTCGTTTTCAATAACTTCTTGGTCAAATATTGTTCCTGTTCCAGTCAAAGTATTGTTGCTTGTTGTGCCAGTTATTGTACCCGTCAAAGTAACTGTATCTGGGCGCATCGCACGATAGCACTCCACAACAACATACTGACCAACCTGTAAGTCTCTAGACCAATCAATGTCTAAGAAAATCTTATTTTGTTTACGGTTAAATCTGAATAGTGGTGTACCAGAGAACAATAGATTCAATGTGCGAATGTGTTGCATGGTAATTTCATATGACACATACGACACGGATGTGAAGTCATACAAATCATGCAAACGCAACTGATAGCGCAAGTCAAACATATTGACCGATGAAGAAGACTGGTCAAATGGTATGATTCCCGTAACAAAAATTACTGGATCTGGGCAATAAATCCATCTGCGGTCAATATCAGCTTGAGTGATTTGATGCTTCATATACATTTGTTCGCAACCATCAAAATGATAGTCTTCAAAGAATTGTAATGCATCATCAATTCTGTCTTCAACTTGGTCATCATCCACATTGATTTGGATTACTGGATGACCTAATCTGCGTAGGCAGTAGTCTTTGAATGTCGCTCTAGTTGTGGGTTTAGCCATTTATAGTTCCCAATAGTTTTATTATCTATTTATACTATTACAATATAGCAATATTACCCATTTCCTAATCTTTTTCAGTTACAATTATAGCAACTTTGTCAACCCAAATTAAACGACCATAACAGGCAATATTCCATTTAGTTTGGCCATATTCCTCAGTACATTCAGTAAAAGTCTCGCCTATAAGTCTAACATCGGTAGCTAAATGTTCTACTCCATTCTCAAAAATGCGCCACACCAGATCGGAGCCATTGTGTTTGGTGTTAAATCTGATGTGATACTTTTTCATTTTAGTCCGAGTTCTTTGCGAATGTTTGTTGCAGAAATTGCATGTGTCGCATCATCAAAAACTTCTTGTTCAATTTTGTAACCCACATCTCTACCATATGTGATGTTTGTGATGTTTGGCACCAGTAATATTTCATACTGACCTTGATAGACTGGATCCAAATCTCGTTTGATAAATTCTTTAACTTGATTAGCCTCAAAAGGATTTGAACCATTCCATCCTTGACAATCCCTAATCATAATGCAAACTTGCCCAGTCTTAGCAATTGATCTATCAAACAAAGCACGATGACCTGGATGCCATGGTTGCCAACGACCCAACATCTCAACAGTTTCTTTTTTCCAATCAAATGTTGGTCTACGGCGATCATAAAGAATATGTTCACCAACAAATTCTACCCACTTCTCAGCATTCATTTCTGTGATACGGAAATCATAAACATCTGGTGGTGTAAATGCTTTGTTAGTATCTTCATATCTTCCTGCATCAATTGTATCCATCCAAATGGTCCAATCTGCTTTGAAGTTATTACGCATCTCTGGTAAAGGCGCAACAAAATCACAAATAACAAAATCGCCAGTGCATTTGATTGCAAAATCTAACATTCGCAAACTTTGACGAATGCGACCTTCTTTAGAAAAATCCCAATCGTTAAATTTTCGGCGAACATCATCAGCATTAAACCAATCTACTTTTGATTTGTAAGTAGCTGGCATTCTTTCCATTTGATCCATACGCCATTTTGGCATACTGCTTAAACTGCTATTTTGTTCCAAGTACTTTTTCAATCTCTCAGCAAAATAAGTTTTACCTGATCCAGGCAATCCCATAATAAGTATTCTCATATTCATATTAAACTCCAAAAATTATTTGTACAATGTGGAAAATCTTCCTGGCTTATGCACTTTGATAAAAATATTAACGCTTTCCGCAACATTGGCCATAGTGTTTAAGTTTATATCTAGTTGTTTTGGACCAAGAAGACCTTCTTGTTGTTGCTTTAACCAATAACCAATAATGTTATGCGATACATCATAAACTTCAAGATCAACATTATTCATTACACCAAATGTACTATCACTTAATCCTCTTTCAATCGATTCGTGATTAACCTTTTGGTCAAATAACGCAAATGTTTTAGGTGTTAATACTCTAACATGTGTATAGTCGTTCCATTGATTGTCACAGCGATGATGCGGTACGTTGATATACCATTCGGCACCATCTTTACTGACACGGTACATCTCTTTAATAATTTTTGTAAAGACTTTTGGATCTTGTCCTAAGTGTTCTAAGATATTATCTGCGGTAATCTTTTCAAAAAAATCGTCTTCATATGGCCAAGGTGTTACTTCAAAATCTAATACTTCATCTGGATTACATTTTTTTTCAACGTCTACATTCCAATGGTCGTTTAGTTTTTTAAAACCACATCCCATATTTAATTTTGTTAATTCGGGTGTCATAATATTTCCTTTAAATCCAAGCATTCCAAAAAATTTCTCTGTTATATTGTTCGTATAGTTCTAGTCCAAGATACTCAACACAATTTACTGTTGTTTTATCTAGAGAGTTTTTAATTTTATGAAGATTTGGTAAACCAACTGCAAGATCATTATATTTTTCTTCTTGAGTGATGTTATTGAAATCATGTTCATAATTATCTAGTTCCAAAAATTCATAGATTCTTTTCATCTGTGCTTTTGGTGTGTTACACAATCTATTATAGTCTACAAATAAAAGTCTATCTAGATATCCCATAGTGACAGCATCTTTTACATTCCTATGATTTAGTCCAAGAACACCTCCTGGACCAGCATAATACATTGCTCTTGATGCTATGTTTGATCCTGGTCCTAAGTTTGAATCAACACCAGTAACAAATAATGGATTACTTCTTCTCATTTTTTCAAAAGAAGATAATATTTCTGCTGGATTTCTAACACACACAATCATCTTCATTTTTCTTTGTAGAATTTCTTCTAACACTGGAATATGTGAAATCCAAGTCCTGTCTTTATCAATTATGATTGGTTTATCAATATGTGAATGATAACCAGCAAGTACTCCTTTGATTACACCAATCTTAGCTGAAGTGTTTGTATATTCTTTGTTAGCTTCAAAATTATTCCAACCATAATTAATATTACCAACAAGTGCCGATAAAGAACTTACCGCTTCACCATGAATTTTTGGATTTTGTTTGAAGATATTAGTGAGTAAAGTTGATCCTGATCTAGGCAAGCCAACAATAAAGTGCAAAGTTTTTTGATTTTCCATAATTTTTCTTTCCAATAAAATAACAATAATTAAGTTTCATTATAAGTTGAACAAAATTTTTCCAACTCATTTCGTATTTCCAAAAACGGCTCATCCCATTTTCCAAAAGTTTGTTGCCTAAAAACAGTTGTTGTTTCTTCATACCAAGGACTATGTTTATCCCCATGTGCCCAAATATGGTATGGTAAAATAGGCAATATCACCCACGTTGGTTTGCCCATTGCTGATGCAAGATGTGCTATACTAGTGCATGACGTTATGACCAAATCAAGATTTTCAATACATGCCGCAGTATCTTCCCATGATATTAATAAATGTTGTAAGTCACTTATTTCATCAGGCAATTCAATTAAATCGTTATCCTTTTGTAAAGAATAAAATTGTATGTCTTTAAAATCTTTATGTAGATTGATTAAGTTTTTAGGAGAGAATACTCTAAACTGTTGATGTTCAAACTTTGGATTACCACTCCAACGAATGCCTACCTTAAGTTTTTTAGTATTCAACATATTTTTCCACAAATCAACACTTTCGTGTTTTGCAAATATATATGGTTGATTTGGCATTGTGTCTACGGTATGACCAAATAACCAACTACAACTAAAACCTGGAATCCAAAAGTCGTGATATGTTGATTTTACCTGATTCTTTTTTATACATGAATGCACACCAGGTATACGTGAAAATAAAGAGTGCACCGTTTCATCACAGCATAGAATACATTTGCCTCCTCTGTTCCAGATTTCGGTGGCAAATCTAGCGTAAATCATATTATCACCATAACCTCCCTCAAGATTAATGATGACCGTTTTTCCGGTTAAATCGCTTTGATCCCAAATAAGTTTTGTTGTAGGTAGTTTTTCATTTCCATAAACTTTTAAAGGTCGGCCATATTCAAGACATTGAAAGCCCTCTTGAAATTTACCTTGATTGATAAGAAACCAGCCTCTATTGAATAATGCTCTAGGTTCATTAGGCATTTCTTCATAGAGTTGTTCACATATTTTCCATGCTTCATCAAATCTGCCTCTTATCATTAAATTTAATTGTTGGTCAATTAAATGCATATTAAAAAATCTCCATAATATTTTTAAACTATCAAGTATATATAACGCTTATTTTATTCCTACTGAATGAGCACCGCCCATGTCAATTGCCATCCAAGAGCCTGAACCTATCTGTACTGGTGATGATTTATTGTAATAAGTTCCATCACCTAATCGTCCGTCAGAGTTATATCCCCAAGTAAATAATTTTCCATCTTGTCTAATAGCGCCCACAAAATTTCCGCTAGCAGATGCGGAAACTGCTGTCCAAGAACTTGATCCTATTTGTATTGGTGATGGATAACCGTAGAAGCTACTACCTCCATTGCCAAGTACTCCATAAATATTAAGTCCCCAACTAAACAATAAACCATTCGATTTAATAGCCGCTGTATGCATACGACCAGCACTAACTGCTGACCAAGAACTTGATCCAACTTGTACTGGCGATGGTCTATTGTAGGGGCTCCCAGCATATCCATCGCCTATTTGACCATAAGAATTTGAGCCCCAAGCAAATAACGCTCCATCGGATCTAATAGCCGCGGTATGATAACCACCAGCACTAACTGCTGTCCAAGAACTTGATCCTATCTGTACTGGTGAAGAATAATCATATTGATTACCAAGCCCCAATCTATAATAATATCCACGACCCCAAGCAAATAATCCACCATCTTGTCTAATCGCCAATGTATGATAAATACCAGCACTAACTGCTGACCAAGAACTTGATCCAACTTGTACTGGTGATGATCGCGGATCAGCAGGTGACGGTCCTCCACCTATTATTACTGGTGATGACCTATTAGTAGTAGTTTTATCACCAACTTGGCCATCATTGTTTTGACCCCAAGCAAATAATAAACCATTCGATTTAATAGCCGCTGTATGCTCACGACCAGCACTAACTGCTGACCAAGAACTTGATCCAATTTGTACGGGTGATGATCTAGTAGTAGTAGTTCCATCACCTAATCGACCGTAATTGTTATAGCCCCAAGCAAATAATAAACCATTCGATTTAATAGCCGCTGTATGATTACGACCAGCACTAACTGCTGACCAAGAACTTGATCCTACTTGTACTGGTGAATATCTGTCAACGCCATAATAAATACTACCCAATTGAGCAAAATTATCTTTACCCCAATTAAATAATAAACCATCGGATCTAATAGCCGCTGCATGATAACCACCAGCACTAACTGCTGTCCAAGAACTGTATCCTATTGGTACTGGTGATGAACTACTAGTGAAAGTTCCATTACCTAATTGTCCGTTGGGATTTGTTCCCCAAGCAAACATCTGATCTGCTCTTAAGCCCGCCGGCGCCGCTGCAATGGCTACTGTAAATTGCCAGCCCGCAGAAACGTCTTTCCAGTATTTTACACTACTGGCAAACGATGGACCAGTTATTCTTATCGGTGAAAATCTAGTAGTAGTAGTTCCATCACCCAATTGACCTAGACCATTTGCTCCCCAAACCCATAGGGTTCCATCCGATCTAATAGCAGTGCCATGATTAAGGCCAGCTGATGTTTTTTGCCAATATAATCCATGTACTACATTTTTTGGAGTTGTTCTGTTGAGTATTGAACTATCGCCCACTTGCCCAGCATCATTTGAACCCCAAACATACAACTCATTATTCACGGTAATTCCTGCTGTACAAAATTGACCAGCACTAACTGTTGTCCAAGAACTTGATCCAATTTGTACGGGTGATGATTTATCAGTTGTAGTTCCATCACCAAGTTGACCCTGGGCGGCGGTACCCCAAGTAAATAATTTTCCATCCGATCTAATAGCCGCTGTATGATAACCGCCAGCAGAAACTGCTGTCCAAGAACTTGATCCTATTTGTACGGGAGATGATCTATTGTAATAAGTTCCATCACCCACTTGACCATTCATATTCATACCCCAAGCGAACAATTTTCCATCTTGTCTAATAGCAACTGCATGTTTTCTGCGAATACCAATTGCTGTCCAAGAACTTGAACCAATTTGTATTGGTGATGGATTAACGTAAGGAGCTCCATAAGTTCCATTGCCTAATTGACCATAATTATTATTACCCCAAGTAAATAATTTTCCATCTTGTCTAATAGCCATTACGCTTGCATATCCAACATTGACTGCTGTCCAAGAACCTGAACCTACTTGTATCGGTGATGTAATACTATAATACCCATAATTTCCAGTACCTTGTCCTAAACTACCACTGCCGTTCCAACCCCATGTCCATAAAGTTCCATCCGATCTAATAGCCGCTGTATTATACTTACCAGAACTGACTGTTGTCCAAGAACTTGATCCTATTTGTACGGGAGATGATCTATTAGTAGTACTTCCATCACCAACTTGCCCATATTGATTTCTACCCCAGCCAAACAATAAACCATCTGATCTAATACCAAACGAGGTCTCGGCATGCATAACTGCTGTCCAGGAATGTGTTCCTAATTGTACCGGTGATGATCTTTTAAGGTTGGAGTTTCCAGCAGTTCCATCGCCCCATTGTCCATCGAAATTGCCGCCCCAAACGAATAATGTGCCATTCTGTCTAATAGCCATCGTGCCTTCATATCCTGTTGAAACTTTAGAATAGAAAACATCCGGAACAGAGATAGCTCCTGTTCCTATTAATACTGGTGAACTCGTTGCTGCAATATTACTTGGACCTGGGCTAGAAATTACGACTGGCGATGATCTACTATTTGTAGTTTGATTGCCCAATTGATAATAGTCATTTCGACCCCAAATATAAAATTCTCCATTTTGGTTAAAAGCTCCTGTATTTCCGTATGAAGCGGAAACTGCTGTCCAAGAACTTGATCCTATTTGTACTGGTGATGATCTAGTAGTAGTAGTTCCATCACCTAATTGTCCGAAATTGTTATAGCCCCAAGCAAATAATGATCCACCGGATCTAATAGCGGCGGTATGATGTTGTCCTGCAGAAACTGCTGTCCAAGAACTTGATCCTATTTGTACTGGTGATGATGTTACTGGAGTAGCTCCAGTGCATTGTCCTTCAAAATTTCGACCCCAAGCAAATAATCCACCATCTTGTCTAATCGCCAATGTGTGTTCGCCTCCGCCAGCAACTGCTGTCCAAGAACTGGATCCTATTTGTACAGGTGAATATCTATTGGTAGTGGTTCCATCACCTAATGGTCCCCAGTTATTTCTTCCCCAAGTAAATAATGCTCCATCTGATCTAATAGCAACTGCGTGAGAGTATCCTGCAGAAACTGCTGACCAAGAACTTGATCCTATCTGTACTGGTGACGTTCTATAAGTAACAGTTCCATCACCCAATTGTCCACTTGGATTTGCGCCCCAAGTAAATAATGCTCCATCTGATCTAATAGCCGCATTGAATTTTTTACCACCACTAACTGCTGTCCAAGAACTTGATCCAATTTGTACTGGCGATGATCTATTAGTATAAGTTCCATCACCAAGTTGAGCATAAAGGTTTCCGCCCCAAGTAAATAATTTTCCATCTGATTTAATAGCGACTGTGTGAAATTGACCAGAACTAACTGCTGACCAAGAACTTGAACCAATTGATACTGGCGACCCTTTCGTGACGGTCGTTTGATCGCCCAACATTCCATAAACATTTCGGCCCCAGGTCATCAATCCACCATCTGTTCTAGTAGCAACTGTGTGATATGTACCTGTTATAACGGATGCCCATTTAAGTGATGGAGTGGTGCCCAATTGTCCGGCACTGTTACTACCCCAAACATATAGTTCACCGTCCGATGTAATAGCTTGCGTATGAGAACCACCAGCACTAACTGCTGTCCAAGAACTTGATCCAATTTGTACTGGTAATGATCGCTCACCACTCTGTCCATTACCAAGTCGCCCATCAGTCCCTAAGCCCCAAGTAAATAATTTTCCATCCGATCTAATAGCCGCTGTATGATAATCCCCAGAACTAATTACTGACCAAGAAAAAGGAGCTTCATAAACTGAATTACCCAATTGACCAGAACCATTATCACCCCAAGTAAATAATTTTCCATCCGATCTAATAGCCGTCGTATGACCTCCGCCAGCAGAAACTGCTGTCCAAGAACTTGCTCCTATTTGTACGGGTGATGATTTACGGATTTCAGTACCATCACCTAATTGGCCAGAATTATTACTACCCCAAGCAAATAATAAACCATCCGATCTAATAGCCGCTGTATGATAACCGCCAGCAGAAACTGCTGTCCAAGAACTTGCTCCTATCTGTACAGGAGATGGTCTATTGTAATCAGTTTCATATGGAATTCCATCACCTATATTACCAAAGTAGTTACTGCCCCAAGTATATAAAAAATTATCTGGTCCAAAAGATACGGAACCTAAGGCTGCAAAGAGTGTTCCTACATCAGCACCGGAAACTTTAAGATTTGTGGTACCAAAAGGAGTTCCAAGTGTGGCATCAGCATAAAAATTGGATAAGTCCGTACCACTAATTTTAAAATTAACATCGTCTCTTTTTGTAGTTGCACCTATAGGCTCAAATAAAGCATCAAGGTCAGTAGACGTTACTCTAAAATTAGTGTTTGCCATGTTTTAATAATCGGTGAAGACAGGCCATGTAAGATTATTTAAATCTTCTATTGTAGAAATTGATAAATTAGTAATCGCTGTTTTAAAAGAATTCAACTTATTTATATCTTCATGTTGAGAAATACCTTTTTCAACCAATTTCTCCGCTCTTGTGATTCTTTCACCAACATTTTTTAGCATAAATTCTTTTCGTTGTTGTGCTTGATTAATACGCATTTCGTCTGTCACAACAGGCTTTAATGAAACTTCACGGTGCTCAATAACTTCACCATCAACAACGGTATATGTTGGAAATTCTGAAAGGTTATGTGTTTCACTATTGTACTCTGGATTGTGTCTTACGATTTTAACGAATCCATTTTCTTTCATAGTTTCTTCATTGTTTTTGGCAACAATATCAAAATTATTAATTCCATTCCAAAATTTAGGTATTAAATCATAAACACCCTTAACTTCACCATTAACTAAATTTGCATAAACAGTCATTTGTTTTCTCCCTTAATTTGTTTTTTCAATTCATCAATTTGTTTTTGTTGTTCTTTTATAGCTTCAATCAGTAAACCAACTATGCTGTCATATGAAACAGATTTTATTCCATCTTCATTTGTATTAACAACTTCGGGTACGATTGGTTCAACTTCTTGTGCTATTAGACCAATTGCTTTATTGTTATTGTCTATCCATTCAAAACTTACACCTCTAAGTTGTAAAACTTTTTCTAGTGAATTTTGAATAGTCTCAATATTTTGTTTGCTATTTATATCCGACAACGAATTGAATATGGTTGAATTCAATGTTCCTGTTGAAGGATTAAAATACAATTTGGTACTGCTACCCTTTGCTGTTTGTATACTGCCTACCGCGCCAACAAATACTGGATAGAAAGATGCATTAGATGCTGTATCATCTGTTGCATTAATATTGACAGCACTAGAAATTAATCCTGCACCTACGTTTGCTTGATAGGCTGATGTTACAGATATTAATCCAGCACCAACGTTGGCTGATCTGGCTGCAACTTCAACTCCCACGTTAGCTTGATAGGCTGATGTTAATGATATAACCGCGGCACCTACGTTAGCTGATCTGGCTGCAACTTCAACTCCCACGTTAGCTTGATACGCTGATGTTACAGTAATTAGTCCAGCACCTACGTTGGCTTGATACGCTGATGTTACAGTAATTAGTCCAGCACCTACGTTGGCTTGTCCTGTTGTTACAGCACTGTTGGCTGCATTATAAGCTAAGTTGGCTTGTGCAAATGCATTGTTTGCTTGATTATAAGCTGAGTTGGCTTGATTTCTTACCCAAGCATCTACACCGCCGCTTGCACTATTGGCTGCATTGTAAGCTAAGTTTGCTTGATTAAATACATTTATTATGTTATTGCTTAATGTAATTACACTTGCACCAACGTTAGCTTGTCTAGCCGCAATTTCAGTAATCAAACCTGCGCCAACGTTTGCTTGGTAAGCACTAGTAACTGTAATTATAGTAGCACCAAGATTAGCATTATCAGCTTGTCTTCCTGATACAATACTAGCGGCTAAAGTTGTATTAGCTGTGTTTGCATCAATTCTTGCCGATCCAACGTTAGCTTGATATGCTGATGTTACAGATATTAATCCAGCACCTACGTTTGCTTGACCGGCTAATGCGGCTGCACCAGTATTTGCCTGTGCATTACTATAAATTGTATTTGAGTAATCTAATGGATCAAGACCACGTAATGTAATTACGTTTGTGATTAGATTTGCGCTTAGTGTTGCAACTCTTGTGTTTGCAATATCAATGATATTTGTTGGTTCATTATTTGTTAACAAATTGTCAAACAAGTAATATTTACCATCGGAAAATTTACGAATCAACCCGGTATGATTATTTGGTGTATTAGCGTAGTGACCAATGAAACCAATATCCAACAAATCGCTTTGATTTTGTGTTCCTAATTGTATTAGTGTATCAGTAACACTTAATGACGTTACGTTAAGTGTTGTTGTAGTTCCAGAAATTGTTAAGTTGCCAGAAACAGTTAAGTCGCCAGCAATAGAACCGCCAGTTGTTGGTAAAGCATTGTTAGCTTTATTGAATGCTGAATTGGCATGATTAAAAGCATTACTTGCGCTGGTCGTTAATGTGATTACACTTGCACCAACGTTTGCTTGTCCAAAAGCAACATCTGCAATTCTAGCCGCTCCAACATTTGCTTCATATGCAGATTTGGTACTAATAAGTCCAGCACCAACGTTTGCTTGATACGATGATGTTACTGAAATAACGGCTGCACCAACGTTTGCTTGCCCTGTTGTTACTGCTGAGTTGGCCGCATTATAAGCAAGATTAGCTTGATTAAATACATTGGTTATATTATTGGATACTGTAATAATACTTGCACCAACGTTCGCTTGACTTGTAGTTACCACTGAGTTGGCTGCATTATATGCTAAGTTAGCCTGATTAAATACGTTAGTTATATTGTTGGACAAAGTAATAACGCTTGCACCAACGTTTGCTTGTCCTTGTGCAATTGCAGAACCTACGTTTGCTTGATATGCTAATGTAACAGTATTAGCTGTTGATATTAATCCTGCACCAACGTTAGCTTGTGCGGCGGCTGAATCAGTAATTCTACCAGCACCAATATTAGCGGCTAAAGAAGTGTTGGCATTACCAGTATCTAATCTTAATTGTCCAACGTTTGCTTGGTAATTGTTAGTAACAGTGATTAATCCAGCGCCTACGTTAGCTTGATATGCTAATGTTACAGTATTAGCTGTTGATATTAATCCTGCACCCACGTTTACTTGATATGCACTTGTGACTGTAATTAATCCTGCACCAACGTTTGCTTGATATGCTAATGTAACAGTATTAGCTGTTGATATTAATCCTGCACCAACGTTAGCTTGCCCAGAAGCAACATCAGCAATTCTACCAGCACCAATATTAGCGGCTAAAGAATTATTAGCTGTGTTTACATCAATTCTTAATTGACCAACGTTTGCTTGACCTTGACCAATAGCAGATCCAACGTTTGCTTGATATGCGGATGTTAATGAAATAACTGCGGCACCAACGTTTGCTTGTCCGGTTGTTACTGCTGAGTTGGCGGCTGTATAGGCAAGATTAGCCTGATTGAAAACATTGGTTATATTATTGGATACAGTAATGACACTTGCGCCAACATTTGCTTGACCCTGACCAATAGCAGATCCAACGTTTGCTTGATATGCTGTCGTAATCGTAATTAAACCAGCCCCAACGTTTGCTTGTGCGGCCGCTGAATCAGCAATTCTACCAGCACCAATATTAGCGGCTAAAGAAGTATTAGCGTTGCCTGTGTCTAATCTTAACTGACCAACGTTTGCTTGATAATTATTTGTGACAGTAATTAATCCAGCACCTACGTTTGCTTGATATGCTGATGTTACAGATATTAATCCTGCACCTACGTTTGCTTGACCAGCTAAAGCGGCTGCACCAGTATTTGCTTGATATGCAGAAGTTAATGAAATAACTGCGGCACCAGTATTTGCTTGTGCATTACTATAAATTGTATTTGAGTAATCTAATGGATCAAGACCGCGCAACGTTATTACATTTGTAACTAGGTTTGCGCTTAGTGTTGCAACTCTTGTGTTTGCAATGTCAATAATATTAGTTGGATCAACATTTGTTTGTAAATTATCAAACAAGTAGTATTTACCATCAGAGAATTTGCGAATCAATCCTGTGTGATTATTTGGTGTATTTGCATAACGACCAATGAAACCAATATCCAACAAATCTGTTTGATTTTCTTTACCTAATTGAATAAGAGTATCTGAAACACTCAATGAAGTAACATTAAGTGTTGTTGTAGTTCCATTAATAATTAAATTACCAGTAACTGCTAAGTCACCAGTAATTGTACCACCAGTTTTTGGTAGCGCATTATTTGCTGTAGTGTATGCTAAGTTAGCCTGTGCGAATGATGAATTTGCCCTATCATACGCAGAGTTAGCTTGATTTCTTACCCAAGCATCAACACCACCGGCGGCATTATTTGCAGCCGTAAATGCTAAATTAGCCTGATTAAATACATTAGTTATGTTATTAGACAAAGTAATAACACTTGCGCCAATATTGGCTTGTCTAGCCGCCACTTCAGTAATTAATCCAGCACCAGCATTTGCTTGATATGCGGCAGTAACGGTGATTAATCCAGCCCCTACGTTTGCCTGACCAGTTGTTACTGCTGAATTGGCTGCATTGAAAGCAAGATTAGCTTGATTAAAGACATTAGTTATATTATTGGATAAAGTAATTACACTTGCACCAACGTTTGCTTGCCTTGCGGCTATTTCAGTAATTAATCCAGCACCAACGTTTGCTTGGTAAGCACTAGTGACTGTGATAAGTCCAGCACCAACGTTTGCTTGTCCCGATGCAACATCAGCAATTCTAGCGGCTCCTACATTTGCTTGTCCAGTTGTTACTGCTGAATTGGCTGCTGTGTACGCCAAGTTTGCTTGATTAAATACGTTAGTTATATTATTAGATGCTGTAATAATACTTGCGCCAACATTTGCTTGTCCTGCCGCAACATCCGCAATTCTAGCGGCTCCTACGTTTGCTTGGTACGCTGATGTTACAGCAATAATACCAGCGCCAACGTTTGCTTGTCCTGTAGTTACGGCTGTATTAGCCGCATTATATGATAAGTTTGCTTGATTGAATACGTTAGTTATATTGTTGGACAAAGTAATAACACTTGCGCCAACGTTTGCTTGTCCAGAAGCAACATCTGCAATTCTAGCGGCTCCCACATTTGCTTGATATGCTGATGTAACGCCAATTAAGCCAGCGCCAACGTTTACTTGATATGCACTTGTGACTGTAATTAATCCTGCACCAACGTTTGCTTGTCCTGTAGTTACGGCATTATTTGCGGCTGTAAACGCTAAGTTGGCTTGTGCAAAAGATGAAACCGCAACACCATAACTTGTGTTTGCTTGTGTATATGCTAGATTAGCTTGTGCAAAAGAACCGTAAGAAGTATTTGCTTGATTGAATGCTAGATTGGCTTGATTGAATGCGTTGAGTGCAATGTTAGCACTAGCCGATGATGATACAGATGGTGCACCAGTTGTTGATTGAAAAACAAAATCAGATGCGCCAGAGATTACAATCTGCCCACCATTATTTCCAATAACAATACCATCAATGTTGATTGAACCCGGACCAACAAACAAATCTTTCCAACGTTTTGATGCTGAACCTAAACTATAAACATTATCTGTTGTTGGAGTTACATTACCAGTTACAATTACATTCCCAGAAATTGTACCACCAGTAGAATTGAATTTTGTATTAGCGGCATCATAAGCTAAGTTAGCCTGTGCGAATGATGAATTTGCTCTATCATATGCCGAGTTAGCTTGATTTCTTACCCAAGCATCAACACCACCGGCGGCATTATTTGCGGCTGTAAACGCTAAGTTGGCTTGTGCGAATGATGAGTTTGCTCTATCAAATGCTAAATTTGCTTTTGTGAATGCGAGTTGATCGAACTGTGTTGATTGTAAAGCAAGAGGAAAACCACCAGGAGTTGTTCCATCGTGAACAACAATTGTTTTCTTATCGGTATCTACGGTAATCTCAGCCACTGCTCCAGTAAATGTTGCTGTTTGGGCTGTATTTCCTCTTCTTAGCTGTAATTGCGTTGGCATTTAATATCCTTAAATTATCAATCTATTTATGTTATGCTAGAAAGCCAAGGTCTTTTCTTAAATAAAAGCCCGTAGGAATAGTTGGATCATTTCTGCAATCATAAAATGTTCCACTTATTTCTCCTTCCATGAATGTATTGTCTGAAACAAGAGCAACAAAATTTTCTGTGACAAAACCATATGATCCTGTTGGAAACGGGTAATCTGATGTGGAAGAAACTCCAACAGAAATAATTGTATTAGCGTAATTGTATGCTGATTGTGCTAAATTTGTTGCCGCGTTGGCTTGATCGAATGCTGAACTAGCTAAATTGCTTCCAACATTAGCTTTGTCATATGCAAGATTTGCTTGGCCGAATGCTGAACCAGCAACATCTCTTGCAATAGGATCTATTGTGCCGCCCGCACCACCAGTTAACAAATTACTATCTGCACCAGTATTTGCTTGCGTCAAATCAATATAAGCACCTCTAGCAGAACCACCCTGTTCAAAAAATCTAATTCTGTTTCGATAAACGTCAATTGTGACGCCACCATTCAGTGTTGTATTGGATTGTGGTTTTGCTAGAAATATTTCACCACCTTCCTCACCAGAAGATGCGGTTACGCTAATTTTCGCATTAACTGATAATTCACTATTAGTCGAATCAAATTTTAGTTTTGCTGATGAACCAAATACACCAGAATCATTGAATTGTAATTCTTGATTTAAACCTGCTGGTTCTGTTATCGCATCAAATAAAACTGCGTTATTTGTTTGATTACCATAATACAGTTTACCATCGGCATAGTTGATAGCCAATTCGCCCGGTTGCAAAGTACCTGGTGTATTACCTGATGCGCCCGAATTTTTTAACCGAATTATTGTATTTGCCATTTACCGAATCTTAGAATGTTCCGCCAGATTTTACAATGTCATCAATTGGAAGAACTGCTTCTTCAACTGTAATTTCTGGAACATCAGGTTGAACAACTTCACCAAGTTTAACTCTTTTGAGTTTGTTTGCTGGAACTACTGCTTCCAATCTTGTCACATATTTAGTGAGTTCTTCAATCCGATTATTGTTTTGTAACAAAACATCTTGTGATTCACTTTTGACTTTTAACACCTCTTGCTGTGTTTCTTTTAGTTGCCTCATGTAGTCATTAACTGCACTCTGCAATCTATCTTTTTCTTGGCGCAAAGAATCGTTTGATCCTGAGGAACTTTTTAAGTTGTCCCTTTCGGTCGTTAGTTGATTTATAAGTTTATCTTTTTCAACAAGTTGATTTTGATATTGACTATTTGACTCATTTATAAGTTTATCTTTTTCAACAAGTTGATTTTGATATTGAATATTTGAATCAGAAACTTCCTTTAATCTTCTTACCGAATCTTCCGATTCTTGTACACTATTCTTTCCTACTTCAATTTGCGCTTGAAACAATAGATTCTGCTTGACAACTTCCATAAAATTGCCAAGCAAAACCTCCACATAAGCATTTTGTAATTTCACATCCATAATAAAATCCTTTCATTATAATTTAGAATGTTCCACCATTTAGGTGTGCAAAAGTTGGTGCTCCAGATGAATTAATTTGTAATACATGACCTTCAGTTGGCGAAGTCAATGCAGACAATGCACCAGTTGATGATGATAAATCGGAAATGATAACCCCTTTAGTGGTGAACGAAGATGCTCCAGTACCGCCTTTTTGAACACCAAATACACCAGAAACAATTGCGCTTGTATCAATATTGATTGCAGTGTTGCTTACACCAGAAACACGACCCAATGCATCAGTTGTAACCACAGGAACATAAGAGGCTGAACCATAAGTGTTTGCTGTACCAGTATTTGCTAATGTTTTGATTGCAGTACCATCATAGAATACTGCGGCACCAGTTGTATATGTGTCGTTGTTTGTACCGCCTCTGTTAATTGCTACTTTACCCGATACAATATTTGATGCATCAATTTGAATTGCACTATTTGTAACTGTTGATACACGACCATAAGCATCTGTAGTCACAATTAAAGTATTTGATGCTGAACCATATGTTCCAGCAGTACCTGTGTTAGCAAGAACTTTTAATGCACTTGTTCCATCGCCGACTAGAATACTACCAACTGCAAATGTGCCTACTCCAGTACCACCATCAACAACGCCAATGGTATTAGCGAGACCAGAAATCATACCACCAGTTAAGTTAGCACGAAGCGTAGCAGTATTAGAAGTCGTTACTGAGCCTGTAGCAAGAACGTTTGCCGTTGGATCGGCAGTTAATCCTTTGAACAAGAAGAAGTCACCACCTGCTCTACGAACAAGACCGTGATGAGTAACTTGTGTGCCAGTATTTGCTTTGCCGTAGAAACCGGTATCTAGAACATCGCTTACTGTGTTATTTGCGGCTAATCTAATTAAAGAATCTGCTGTTGATACTGTTGTTGTGTCAACGATAGTTGTATTACCAGCAACAAACAAACTTCCCGTTAATGACAAGTCACCAGTGATAAATTGATTTCCGGAATTTCTAAGAACTGTATTATCAAGAGCAACAAGTACTGTATTATTTGCATCAACAGCGACTGTATTGATACCGCCAGATGGACCGCCCTTGATTGTTAAGGTATCAGTAATTAGAGATAAACTTCCTGGGGCTGCACCAGCATCACCAGCAAAGTTTAGTGATGATGAAATTGCAACGTTAGCCGCATAAGTTACACGACCTTTTGCATCTACAGTAACTACGGATGCGTTTGTTGCACCACCATAAGTTCCTGCCGCTACTCCTGTGCTTGCTAATACTAATGGAATGTTAGCGTTTGCTGTACCATCAACTGAAATTACACCGTTTGCATCTCCAGAAACACCAATGTTTCTAGGAGTTTCCCATTTAGTTGCAGAAGCGGCCACACCATAAATTGTACCAACAATGTTGGCGCTAATAAAATTGAACGATGCATTACCTGTCGTATCACGTAGAACAAGAGTATTTCCTGTAGGCGCAGAAGTTGCATTGTCAATTTTTGTCGTGTATGCTTTACCGCCAATAGGAACAACGCTAGTACCATCGTCAATCCAAAGGGTGCCGGATACATTAGAGTAAGCTGGTTCCGCTACATTAAGTGTAGGCGGTTTATTGGTTGTACTGGAATATTTTAATTGAATTACTGTGTTTGCCATTATGGTTCCTTAGGTTGGGAATCTTGTTATTATTCTATTTATGATTTTTGGTAATTTAAAATCTGCCACCATTTATATTATCAACTTCAATGTTTATAGGTTGATTTTCAAACTTTCCAGTGCTGGCGACATACGTTAAAACATCTCCTTCTTGCGCTTGGTCAATGGCGGTATCAAACAATTCAACTAAACCGACATTAGGCTTAGGAGTAAATTTTGGATCTGCAATTGTTGTTCTTTGATTTGGGCGAACTACCACTCTTCCTATTGCTGCCATTTATTACCTCGTAACTGAAGGTAGAACCGTCACAATTCCTTCAACAACTCTTGTTACTACAGATGTTGGAGATGTGATAATTACATCATAAACATATCGGCCTGGCGTTAATGCCGCAGTATTAGCCGCAGTTACACGAAGGGTTACTTCACCATTTGCTGTGCCGGTTACTGTAGATGTAATTGTTGTTGCACTTGATGAATAGTATGATTTACGCATCATGGAGTTTGCAGTATAACCATAAAGATTAATTGCGGCTCCAGCAGTATCTTCAACATTAATTGTAGTGTTGAATGTTGCACCTTGCTCTATAACGATTTCTGAAAATGCGGCCATGTTTTTTTATATTAATTCTATTGTTGATTTAGCGAAGTTCAGTCCATTTTTGAAGGACGCTTATGCCCGTTGAAACCACAATGTACGAGCTTCCAGCAGGAACAATTGCAGAAACGGTTCCTTGAACATAGCCAGCGCCAAATGATGACCAACCCGCCAGTGCAACCGAAATTCCGTCTACCTGTAATTCCATATATTGATTGGTACCGCAGTAAGCATATGTGGACACTATAATTGGTCTGCCCGTACTGTTGGTGTACGTTACATTGATAGCTCTACTAGCAACCACATCCTGCCAAGTCTGACCAGCACCAACTGGCTTTGCAGCCGTAGCTAAGTTTGCAACAGTTACAGTGCCTGTGCCTGAAACGTTAGTTGCATTGGTTGCATCGGTTGCATTAGTGGCACTAGAAACAGCACTGCTAATCAAAGTTCCAGGAATTGATCCTGTTGTTAAAGTTCCTATGCCTGTTATTCCGGTATATGATCCAGAAATTCTAGCTGATGGTAATGTTCCTGAAGATAAATTAGATGCATTTAATGCGTTATTGGCCTGTGTAAATGCTGAGGCTGCAATACCAGCCGCTGAATTGGCTTGTGTAAATGCGGCGGCGGCAACACCACCCGCATTTCCAGCCGAAGTACTGGCTGAATTGGCTGTAGTAAATGCTAAGTTAGCCTGTCCGAATGCCGAAGCGGCTACACCACTCGCAGCCCCAGCCGAAGTACTGGCTGAATTGGCTGTAGAATATGCTAAGTTAGCTTGTCCGAATGCAGAAGCGGCAACACCACCGGCTGAATTAGCTGTAGAATATGCTAAGTTAGCTTGTCCGAATGCAGAAGCGGCAACACCACCGGCTGAATTAGCTGTAGAATATGCTAAGTTAGCTTGTCCGAATGCCGAATTGGCTCTTGCTCCAACAATAATTAATCCAGCGCCAGTATTCGCTTGTGCGGAAGATAGTGTTGTTGATGCATTTGATGCCGCGGCATCAAAAGCGGCTTTTACTGCACTTGCTGTGGCAGCGGCTGTAGTACTTGTATTGGAAACTGAATCAGCTAATTGAACAACGCCAGTTACCGAAGTTGTTGCTGTGCGAATTGTAGTATTTGTGGCTGCAACAATTTGACCTAGTGCATTATATTGAATAGTTGGTACAATAATATCTGCGCCTTGTCCTCTTGTTCCAGCAGTAATAACACCAGATGTTATGTTTGCGGCATATGTAATTCTGCCCTGTGCATCAACAGTAAATGCTTGAAGGGTTTGAGTACCACCATAAGTTCCCGAAGTTACTGCGGTATCTGCTAAAACTGAACCTGTGACTTTCGTTGTCATTTAATTTGTCCTTTTATTTCTTCAACTTCTGCTCTCAATTCTTTAATAGCTTCAATCAACAGAGGAATAAGTTTTTCATAGTGAACAGTTAAGTATTGATTATCAATTGGAGCAGGAACAACTACTTCTGGCATAATTGCTTGAACTTCTTGAGCAGATACACCAACTTCTCTCTTTACTTCAAAACCTAAATCTTGTGCTGTTTTATTTGGTTCATAGAAGAAGCCCGAAATAGCCGAAACTTTATCAAGAGCATTTTCAATATTACCCAATCTTGTTTTTAATTTATCATCTGAGAAACCAGCTGTGATATCACCAGTAGCAGTAATTGAGCCATTTATAGTTAGTCCAGAAAATGTTGGACTGCTACCGGTTGTTAGTCCCGAAATGTCCGCCTGCGCCAATGAAACATCCCCAGTTTTACTAGCAACAGAAGTTACTTTAGCATCTGTGTATGATGTACTAATGCTAGTAGCATTCCAAACGCCGGCTGTGAGTGTACCAACGCCAGTTATTCCAGTATAAGAGCCAGAAATTCTAGCTGATGGTAATGTTCCTGAAGAAATGTTACTTGCATTTAATGCAGTAATTAAGGCTGCACCTGTATTGGCTTGTCTGTTGGTAATTTCATTACTTAGACCAATATTTACTGCACCAGTATTGGCTTGATAACCATTTGTGACAGTAATCAAGCCAGCACCAACATTTGCTTGTCCTGCCGCAACATCCGCAATTCTAGCGGCTCCTACGTTTGCTTGTCTGTTGGTAATTTCATTACTTAAACCAATGTTTACTGCACCTGTATTGGCTTGATAACCATTTGTCGCACTAATTAAGGCTGCACCAGAGTTAGCTTGATATCCAGATGTTAGTGTTGATGATAATGATAATAATCCTGCACCAGAGTTAGCTTGATATCCAGATGTTAGTGTTGATGATAATGATAATAATCCTGCACCAGAGTTAGCTTGATATGCGGTTGTGACAGTAATTAGTCCAGCACCTACGTTTGCTTGTCTGTTGGTAATTTCATTACTTAAACCAATGTTTACTGCACCAGTATTGGCTTGATAACCATTTGTCGCACTAATTAAGGCTGCACCAACGTTTGCTTGTCTACCTGAAATTTCATTAGTTAAACCAATACTTAATGCACCAGTATTTGCATTAAACGTATTGGTGTCTGTAATTCTACCAGCGCCCACGTTTGCTTGATAACCATTTGTGACAGTAATCAAGCCAGCACCTACGTTTGCTTGTGCCGCTGTTGTTGTAATCTTTCTTGATTCCAGACTATCAATAGCTAACTGAATAGTATTTGCTGATGCGGCAATATCGCCGGTTACAGGTCCATATGCTATGTTATTTGCATAATAAGGATTCACTGTGTATGCATCAACTTCAAGTAAAATTGCATCACCAGAACTTGTTCCAGTTGTTAATGTTACACTATGTCCGGTCGTAAATGAAAGACCGGTTGTCGTGCCCGCTGTTGTTGTGATAGCCGCACCACCAACTGTTTCCGATAGCGAGAAATAATTGACATTTATTGTTTTAATATAATAAATTTTACCAGCAACATAGCCACTAATCGTTGCAGTTCCTGTCAATGTTCCTGTAATTGCAACTGCGGCATCTTGTACAAGTGTTGATGTTGCAGATGTTGTTGAGAAATAACCATTTGATGCTACTGAAGCAACGGCAGTTAAGTTATTTGCTCCTTCAGTATATTCAGATGCAAACTGTCTAACCCCATTGATATAAACTCTTAACTGACCTGTACCAGTTTGATAGATAGGTGTTACAAATATTCTTTGCGAAGCGTTAACTGTTGGTGTTGTTCTAGTTGAAGTAATGGTTGTTCCTGGAGTTGAACCACCGCCACTTCCAGTACCGCCCGCTGCCCAATAATAAGTTCCTGAACCACTAGTTGCTAAAACATAACCGGCTGTTCCGCCAGCTGGCAATAGATTTGTTAAAGCACCGCCGGGTGAAGTTGCTCCTGTACCACCTTGTGATGTGGGAAGAGCATTTGTTAATGTCAATGCGTTAAATGTTGGACTTGCGGTTGTTCTTACATCTTGTGGAGTATTAACAGTAATTGTATTTGCAGCCGCAACTAATGTGATTCCATTTGTACTTGTAAATGAAACTACACCATTACTTGGTAATGCAGAACCCGATGTTCCATTAAACGTGTTTGATGCAAGATTAGCAATACCAAATGCGCCATTCGCACGACCCATTACAATGATATCACCTAAACCTGTGTTTGCAGTATCAGCAATTCTAGCCGCACCAATGTTTGCGCTTAGATTGATACCGAGTAAACCAGCGTTTGCTGCCGCTGTTTGAATAGCACTGGTGTCTACATAACTCTTTAGATTCGTATTTGCATTATCAACATAATTTTTCATTAACCATGAAGATGCAAAATCAGCGTTACTTACCGATGCAGTACTTGTTGTAATTAGATTTGCGGTAAGTATTTTAGAATATTGATTTGTAGGATCTGAATTAAATACATCACGAATTTGCCAAGTGTTAGCATCCCCACTCCAACGAATATATGCGTTAGCATTTGCCGCTGAGCCACCTGTGCCACCGTTTACACCACCCTTATCATTTCCTCTGAATACGCCAAAATATCCAGCTCCAGTGTTTATGATTGGAGTTACTGTGCTAATAGCGAGAGCATCGGTATCATAAACAATATCACCGGACAATACAAAGTCTCCATTTACAGTTAATTTACCAGTAATTAATGCATCGCCACTACCTATTGTTTCAAAAGATGTTGCTTTTAAAGCACCAACATCTGTCTTACCGGATACTAAAGATCCAGCATACACCATACCTTGCGTGTTCACATTTCCCGTTACAAGATTACCACTGATATTAGCAGCCGCAGTTGCGCTTGTTATTCTTAGGCTGTCAACAACAACTGATCCTCCAGGAGAAACAAAAGAATTTCCATTTGCATAAGATTGTAATGAACTACCAAAAGCAACATTAGTCGCAAAACGACCGGTATCAGCAACGACTGAATTTGTAGTTACAATATGTCCACCAACACTAGCGTTAGCATTAATTCTAGCATTGTCAACAACAACTGATCCGCCGTTTGCGACAAACGAAGTACCATTTGCATAAGATTGTAATGAACTACCAAAAGCAACATTAGTCGCAAAACGACCGGTATCAGCAACGACTGATTGAGAAGCAGTAAAATGTACAGCATTAGCATTTGCGCCAATTCTAGCATTTGTTGTATTAACAGTAATTGTTGTTAGTTCTTCTCCAACGGAAGTATTGGCATTAAATCTAGCTGTATCTGCAACAACAGAACCACCATTATTTGCTGTAAAATGTGCGGCATTAGAATTACCAGATACTCTAGAATTAACAGTATTAACTGTAATAGTTGTTAATTCTTGACCAATAGAAGTGTTAGCAATGAATCTGGCATTATTTGCAACAACAGATCCACCGTTTGCGACAAACGAAGTACCATTTGCATAAGATTGTAATGAACTACCAAAAGCAACATTAGTAGCAAACCTAGCAGTATCCGAAACAACTGAATTTGTTACAACAATATGTCCACCAACACTAGCATTAGCATTAATTCTAGTGTTGTCAACAACAACTGATCCGCCGTTTGCTACAAAAGATGTTCCGTTTGCATATGATTGCAAAGAACTACCGAAAGCAACATTAGTCGCAAAACGAGCATTATCCGCAACAACTGATCCACCTACACCTGCAGTAAAATGAGCCGCGTTAGCATTTGCACTAATTCTAGCATTAGTAGCATTTAATGTTGTAACAGTTATTTCTGTTGCTGTGGCATTTGCTGTAATTCTAGCATTGTCTGCAACAACAGACCAAGTGGAATTTAAATTCCCTGTAGTTGTATTATTGGTTATTCTAGCGCCGTAAGATACAACAGAATTGGCCGCTATGATATGTTCCACAGTTACATTATTACTAAAACGACCATTGTCCGCAACAACCGAATTCGCAGTTGTTAAATTACCAACTGCGGTGTTTCCAATTACAGTCAAAGTTGTACCAATATAACCGCTATTTGCTACACCTAAAAATCTTGTATTTGCTGTACCAACAACAACTACATTTGAATTTACGGTTAGATTATTTGCTACAATAGTGTTTTTAATAACAAGACTGCCATTGGAGATTACATTGTTTGCGATATAAAGACCTGTGTGGGTTGCTCCGCCAGCACCACCGCCGCCATAAATGAAAACAGTATTACCAACAGAAAGATTGCCTGTTTGAGATACTTCTGAACCAAGAACTATATCCTTACCAACAGTAAGTTGGGTGCCGATTAGAGCATTATTTGAAACTTGAAGCGGAGTTCCTTGAGCGGTAATAGACAATGCACCATTTGAAGAAATGGTGAATGTTCCGTTAGTTTTATTGTAATTACCAGTCTCAATTTGATTAAGCGCATTGGCTGCCAAATTAGTCTGAATGCGCCACTCATCAATCGTATTTGTTCGTGTAATGTTATTAATTGCCATTATTCTTTACTCTGTTTCAGCAATGCGTTTAGTAGGGACTTGATTTCCTTCATATCCGAAGACAATTCTTCCACTTGATTCTTCAAGTTATTTATCTCATTATTTTTACCATTCATCCTATCAGCAAGTTTTTTCCTTGCTTCATTTTCAATCAAAGCATTTCGCCCGGTCATCAATAGGGCGTTTGTGCCAGTATCTTTAATAAAATTGGTACCTTCAACTTTCACAAACATGATTACTCGGCTGGAGTTGCGATGATACGCAAGTCTTTAACGCTTGGTACAATCGCTGGATCACTAGAAGTCAATACAATTTTAATAGCAAAAGTTTTAAATGAATTATATGTTACTCCATTTGTTCCTGCATATGTAATTGCATTTGTTGTAGCCGATGGGCGATACTCATAATCGCGGAATGTTTCGTTATCTGGTGATTGTGTTACAGTAGGATTAATACAAACCATTTTTTGATATGGTCTATCTTTAAATGGAGTTGCATCACTATCTGATAACACTTTGTAGAATACAGAAACTTCCGAAGATCCAGGTTTGTTTGCGCCAAGAAATACACGCAAATCACCAGCATCATATCCATCAGCTAACTTAACTGGCTTAGTGATGTACCGTGCTAGACATGGACCACCCGAAGAATCATATTCACTATTCAATTCAATAACTGCATTAGATGTAACTGTGGTTGAATTGCCGGTATCTGGATATGAAATAGTAAAGTCATCCAAATAGCCTGATCCTGGCGATGTAACATAAATTGCAATAACATTACCATTACCATCAACAGTTACGTTTGCATTTGCTCCTGTACCAGATGAACTTGTGATAATAATTGAGTTTGCGTTATTGTATCCTCTGCCGGGGGCAGTGATAGTGAAGTCTTCGGAATTAATTTCTGCATTATCAATGTAGTTTTCCCACATGTTAACATAAGCAGATTCTAATGAGAAGATTGGCGACACAGCATCACTTGTTGTTGTCATATCAAGTTTCAATGTAAAATCATTTGCATTGAACATTTTCTTTCTGCGATAACCAACTTGATACAAATCATCAGCGGAAAAATCATATGTTTGTCCTGGAGACAATGTTCTAAATGAAGATTCTTTTGCGCCCGAAATCGTAGTCGTTGCGATGCTATGCGTCAACGATGTAACTTTTGCATCTGGTACAATTGAATTTGTAATCAATCTTATTTTGTCATAGTTTGTGCTAGTAGGTAGTGCTTGATTTCTTAGGTAATATGTTGCATTAGTGTTTGTTGTAAAAACGCAACGATTTAACCTAAACATCAAATCTTCATTAATAAAAGGAGTCCATTCAGCGGTATTTTGTGATTTATACAAAGTACCCATGTATGGCTGTTTATCCACATATTCATTGTTGGTAGTTGTTCCACCCTTTTCAGCTTCCCAAACAATATATTCTTGAGTATCAGCCAAAACAATTAATGCGTATAGACCCGGCTTTAAATAGACAGGGAAACTAAATTCAAAATTAGTAGATGTGCTTGAATCAGCAACACTCGGCGTTTCAGAAACATTGATTTGAGAAGGATACTTGGTGACAACAGATTCTGGATACCAGTAATCAGAAGATGGGAATCCATTTACCGTTGGACGAATTTGCATTGTCACTGGCAAATTGCCATCATCTTTTGCTTTAAAGAATAAATCAACACTACTTAAGAACAAACCTTGTGGATATACTACAGGATCAACAAAGAATGTTTGTGCAAGTGGATCGGTAGTAGACCACGCATATAAAAATTCTTGGCCAGATGCTACAGAACCAATCAATCTGTCGGAAGTTTGTGTGCCAACAATTTTTCTATCAACATCAACATTCAATACAGTATCAACAAGAGTTGTTTTGCTTACTGTTAGACCAGTTGCGTTGTATGTTTTATCTGAGAACGAAATTGAATCTGCGTCATATGTATTATTAAAAGATTCAGTAACGCGGAAGTTTCTTTCACCTGAACGAAACGTTGCTTTTGGCATATAGAATGCACCGCCAACTTGTCCCAAAGTGTTCGTTCTATTTGTTCCAAAACTATAGACATATGTTCCACCAGCATATGCACTTGCTCCACTTACGGTAGCAACCTTTGTGCTAGTATCATACGATGTTACTGTAAATTGTGCTCCCACTCCTTCAAATGATGAAGTTGAACGAATAATAGTAATCGTGTTTCCAACTATGCTGTAAGCTGGCGCATCGGAAGCAAGGGTAATCGTTGAAGCACTAACGCCTCTTGTTACACCGGAACGATGGTCATTTACGGAACTTACTGTGTAATATTTACCGCTGTCTAGTCCATAAACATATTTACCCGAAAGAGGTTTACCTGTTTCATTAATAATAGAGACATTAGCAGATCCAATCTCACTTACAACAACAAATCCAGCATCAAAAGAATTTCCACCAGATAATAGACTTACTAAGTTTGCGGTCAAGTCTGCAATAGTGTTTGCTGTAAGAACTGATTCGCCAGAAATCAAAGTTGTATTAGCATTCAAAGTAACTTTGTTTGGCACTACAATATATTTGTTAACATCAGTTTCGTCAAAGAAAGAATACATTACTGTTGAAGGTCTCATGCCTTCGGTAGCAAAAAGAATTTGCTTTGACTTCATGTATGGTTGAATAGCCAAATCTGTAACAAAAGTTCCAACGTCCACTTGTGAAGTTGATGTGGAAATTTGTTTCTGATTTAGTTCTGCGCCCTTAGTCAAATAAGTGTTGTCATTAACGGCTGCATATTGACCGAAAGTTCTTCCGCCTAAATGTATGGTTGTTTGTTTAGTATAATCTGTTTCTCTTAAAGTTTTATACCATTTACTATCAGCAATTTGAGCAAAGGGACTATTTCTATCATCAGCCCATTGTTTATTATTGTCAGCAACATACTTAAATGCATCATTGATAAAGTTGAAAGCATTATCAATGCCCTGAGTTGAATTTAGTGTAACTCTCGCTGTAGAACCAGTATCAACATCTCCAGTAAATTCTGGGAACAGTTTTGTTTTACCTTTAAAGTTAGCAAATGTTGCATCAGCAATCGCTAAAGATTTTGTTGCATAAGGTTGCTTTGCAAATTCAGAAGTTGTGTATGAAAGCATCAATGCTTTTTTGGTACCAGTTCCAACAACTTTTGTTGCACCGGTGCTTAATGATGTATTTGCTTCCAATGCAACAGTTCTCATTAGAGAAGCTGGATACAATCTTCCAGCATCAATCAAGTTTCTGTTATCATAATCTGCATCTGAGAATGTTGCTTGTGAATCTTTTGATGTGAAGTTATCAACAAGAATACCATATTTTGAGCGTTCAAGACCATTGTTGTCCAGAATTTTTGTTGAGGCTGCATCTTTCTCTAATGTTGTTAATGCAACATAATATTCCAGTCCACGAATTCTGTCCTCAAACGCTTGAATGTCACTCATTGTATATCTGCGATGATTCTTAAAGTCTGCGCGGATATCCTTAACGCTTTCTGTATATGCTGGAATATACAATGTATAAATCAACATATCTTTAGGATTCACTGCAGGTGGTGTTGGAACAACTGCTGATTGTCCTTTTAACACTCCAATTTCTCTAGAAGATTTAACAACTACTTGGTCAATTCTTGGCAAGAAATAATCAAAATCCATTGTAATATTTTCTAATGGCTCAGGATTTAATGCACCAGATAATGATGTTCCGCCAATTGCTCTGTAAGGTCTAAAGTCAAATGCGCCTCTTAGGGGAATAAGTTTTTTATCTTCTTTATTATCAAACTTGGAAATATCCGAATAAGAAATGTTTGAACCTTTTGTGTATGAATCAACATCAAATAATCCGGCAAATCCAGACAAACTTTTGAAGTACCTATATTGCACAAATACTTTTCCTACAGGCGCAGAATAACCACGTTTCAATTTAATTGTTGCGTGGTCATAATGTGTTTTGCGTTGACCATTGTCAAATTCATAGTTTGATGTGATATCATTGGATGCAGTTGTCAGCATAGCAGATGTTACATTTGATCCTGTATTTTTAGAATCATAAATGCCAATGATTTCATATACATCCGGAACTTGCAAACTAACTGCTTTTCCTGGTGTTCTCAAATTTGTTAATACTGTACCGTTATCAAAGTTGGTTGCACCGATACTTTTGAATACCGCACCGCCTGAAAAATATGTTACTTCGCCAGATGTATTTGCTGAATATAGAACAGTTGTTCCTTGAGTTCCGGAGGTGTTCATTTCATAAGGAATCAATGAATGTAAATCTGTTCCGCCCGTAATTGGTATTAATTGTTTACGCTTGGTAACACCGTTTGTGCCATCTTCTGCATTATTGATTTTTGTTTTTATGAGCAAATCAACTCTAATTGTTTCCGTAGCTTTCACATTAATTGAAAACTGAGATGCTGATATCGGAGTAACCACAAAACCAGATTGTGATAAACTAAGAACTGTATTAGGCGCAATATTATATTGATTATTACTTGCACTGTCGGCACGAACAAAACAAATTATATTGTCTTGAATCTGTGAATTGGTAAGTGGATCACCAGATGAGAACGAGAACGTATCTGTGCCAGAAGCTGTTACAGTAATTATACCGCTAGTTGTTTCTGTTGGTCTATTTGAATATAGTTTTCTAACTTGAAAATCCATATCGCTAATTGTATTAGCTTTGATTGCTTCATATGGAGTTTCAAAAACAAGACTTGTTCTTGCTGGTTCGCTGATGGAAACAAATCCTGTAGTTGGATCTTTTGAATCTGTATCAATATTACCGGCAAATTGAATATACGATCCACCATTTTGAGATAAGGATTCTGCATTTTTAATATCGGATTGAATCGTAAAAGTATTTGATGCCGGAATAAAAGTTAATGATGATGCTAAATTAAATGTAGCCGCATTTGAACTTGTAATTAGAATTGGAGATAATGAAGCGCCAGCAAGATTGGTAATTTGAAAATACATATTTGCATATGCATTCAATGGCAAAGCATTGTTGAACGCGGCAGGAATTGCAATTGTGGTAGCAGATGATCCAGTTGCGGCTAATGTTCCTGTAATTGGAACAGTATTAGCACCAAAAGTATTCACTATATGACTGTGACTTCTTCCATTTGATGAAGTTGTTGAATCATTATAGCGAATCATGTTTGCATAAATTGTACCAATTTTGGTAGAATTATATGTTGCAGTTGTTGATAGACTAATATTTGCAACATTGACGCAATGAATATCCAAAGATGGGAATGTGGAAATATCAAGTGTTCCGCGAACGTTTGCTAGAACCAAACTACTTTCATAGTTTGTTGGTAAATCAGAATTGGCGGTGGAAACATCTCTCGCTCGGTCAACTTCAATAATTGTTGGAGCAATAGTTTCAAATTCGTATCCACTTACATATGCTTTACCTGGATCTAAAACAACGTTAAATTTGCCATTAGCACTATCACCTTCATCAAGCGAAATAACAAATGGATCCACTGTATAGTTTCCCGATTCATCATATGTACGGCGTGCTAAAGTTTTTTCAATCTCACTGTAAATTGGATATTCAATTTCTTTTGTTTTTATGCCATTAACAAGACGAACAATTTCAAAGAATGTTGAAATGTCAGCAGAATCTAATGTTCTCTTTGAGAGTGAGGTTTGAATTGCAAAACGCTCGGCTCCTGGTGCTTGATAGTTAAATGCGCCCTGTGCTGGATCTAACAATGATGTATCATCAACTTCATCAACAATAGTCTCGGTAAATTCAATACCGATTTTGTATGATGGGTTTAAATTAATTGTTGATGTGTTATATCCTACACGATAAAAAATTTCAAGAATAAGATATTGTGGAACTACTTTTACAAATTGTCCTTTAAAATAGTAAATACCCTCTTGAAGTTTAGCTATGTAAGAACCACCAACGGCTGCTGTGGATCTTAGTTGTGCATAAATTTCTTGACCATAAACACGAATTTCTTCTGATTCGGAAAATCTTTCGCCACTTAAATATTTTAAAATAAGAATAGGATTTGCCGTTGATGTGTCAATTGCAATAACTTTTGCTCTAATTATTTTTGATGAATTATATGAAACGACAGTCTTGTTTAGAAATTGTGTAGCATCAACGTCCAAGTTATTATACTGAGCAGCCAGAATAACATAATTTGCTTTAGTGTCTAATGAAACTTTACCACCAACAATCGGACTACCACTCTTAAAAATGTGATTACCAAATTTTTCAATTTGGTTAGCTAATATAGTTTGTAGCTGTGTTAATTCACGGGCTTGAACCGAATATCCAGGACGAAACAAAACACGCATGAAGTTTTTATCTTCATCAAAATCATCATAATATGGATCGTAGTTAAAGGTAGCAGTCATTTATTCCTCGTTTAGAAACTCAAAATGAAACGAATTCGTTCGGTTTGGGCTGGGTCTCTTGTAATTGGTAGTTTATCTGATATGTATAATATCTTTCCAGAGTACAAATCAAGAGTAGGGTTTGTAACTATGTTTACGATGCGAATAGCGCCTGTTTGTAAGCCTCTAATCGCTTGATTTGTTTGTAGAGTTCCGCGAACATTGTTTAGATATAAAAGATTTGGAGTTTCACTAAATGAAATTACATCAGCGGTGAATGTTGCACTTGCGTATGTTGTTCCTTGATAAACAACTTCATCGTTGTTAAAGTCACCAACACCTGGCGAAACTTTAACAAGAGTGTATAAAGAATATCTTTGTCCGGTAGCTAATGTTGTTGTATTATACAGATATGGATTTCGTAAAATTACAACTTCACGAAAATCATTATCAACCGGTAATACTCCACCCTCATCTTCGTCAAATTCCACATTAAACATTATTGTAGAACCACCCAACTCATAAGTCGGTTCATAACCGTGTCCATTATGTGGAGCAATTGAAACTTGTGCGGCTGCCAATGTTCCTATGCCACCACTAACATCGGTAAAAGTTAAATTTGCGTAAGTGTAGTAATTTCCGCGATTTTGAATAACAATATTTTGTACTTTACCACCAGAAACGTTGGCTTTCAATACTGCGCCTGTGCCATCGCCATCAATTGTAATGATATTTTGTACAGTGCCAACTGTGTAATTATTACCAGAATTTGTTACCGTCACAATATCAATTGAGCCTGGTTCGGCTGCGGCTCGTACAAACTTGTTTACTGATACTGGCATCCAATCATCAGTTAAGAATTTTTGTTTTTGTATAGATGTTAATGTGTACATATACTTCCATTTATAAAAATCGGAAGTCTCAACATAAGGTTCTTCTAGTGAAGTTGTTGATAGCGTCAATTCTGGTGATACTGTAGAAGCTGTACCTGGCGAAACATTTGAAAGGCACTTAAAGACTTGATCCTTAGAATTTATTACATAAAAATTTGTATTTGCTTCATACGTATTATATACTGTATTTGAAGTCCAATCGTTTCTAGGAATAACAAGAGAAGCATTTTCCAAAGATATTTGTTTTGCAAGAACCCCACGTTTGTAGTAATCATTTATAGCCGAATCCGTTTGCGATGGGGATCCTTCCACTTCGGTTCCTGAATTCCATGGTAAATGTCTACCAAAAAAGGCATACAAATAAGATTTTTTTGCGGCGGGCAAATATGCGTTTGCACCCAAGTCCAACAGGTTATAGACTTGCTCCGCCATCAAAATTTTGAAATTTTTAGTTAAGAGTGCTGACATGTTTCTATTTATCTATTTTTTTGAATGGTTGCGCTCAAATTGCTACCGTTTGATGTAAATATACTACTTGCGAAAATAGTATTTGCATTTCTGGAATTAGCCCTGACAGTAGCAGTATAAACCAGATTAACCAGTGCCGAAGTTGATGTTACATTAATTATGGTATCTAGTATAGCAAAAGACGAATTGGTGACTTCTTTAATCGTTACTGTGTTTCCAGTTGAAAGATAGATGGTGTCTCCATCTTGCAAATCATTTATAAAGTTGACGCTATTAGCCGCACCAAACAAAATATTTGATCCTGTAACAACATTAACTGTATTCTTCAATCTTCTATGAACATTTGATATAAGAATTAAATCGCCAACATTAACCGTAGATTGAAGATTTGCACTTGTGTTTGTGGTAATAATTTTATTAGAGCCATTGGCAATATTGTAAGTATCTGCGAGTGAAGTGATTGTTATAAAAGAAGAAGTGTTAACTTGAGTCAACATTTCTTCATTGTTGTCAATCTTGGTAATAAAAGTTTTTGTTCCAACTGGATGAACAATATCGTTTAGTGGTTTCTTAAATTTAGAATAGTCGGTTTGTGACTTAATGATGTATGAGAAGTTATGATATTTTTCGCCGTCTTGCAACTTCTTATCCGCACTAATTTGACCATCGGTATTCAAGTAAATGCCAGGATAACGAATCAAACCATTTTCAAAGTTTGCTGTAGCTTTTGCGTTACCATCACCATAGAATAACGATGATGTTACATTTCCGGTAACTGTTCCATCATCCGACTTGATAGTTTTAGTTGCATCAAATACGCCGCGATAATTAAATATTCTAAGTGTTGCAGTTGCGGAAGTATAAGAATCTACTGTCGCACTAAATGAAGAATTGCTGTTTGATGTGCCTTGATAAATTGAGGTATTTGGAACAAACAATTGTCCTTCAGTAACACTATTCAATACTATATCAGCATTTCTCAAAGAGACTGTCGGTGCCTCAACATAATCATAACCAAAACTACTAATTCTCAATGATGTTATTGCGCCAATTCTTGAAGTTGTCAATCCGTATTGTTCACCATCACCTGTTATTTGAGCAACCGTCAAATTAGCACTTGTACCAGAAACTGATTGAACATTAATTGATGGCAATGAATCTCTTGTATATCCTTCTCCGCCAATAACAAAAGCATTTGAAGAATGATTGTTAATAGTGACTGAAGTAATTACACCAGAAGAAACATTTACATATCCATTTGCACCATAACCAGAACCGCCGGTAAAAATTAAAATATCTCCATTAGCATAACCAGTGCCACCATTGTTAACTGTTATTCTACCAAGCGATCCAATTTTATACAGATCGTTTCTTAAAATTTTATAAACTGATACGTTTGTTAAATCATTTGGAAACGCCTCGGAAAAATATAAATTGTTTGCGTCAACATACAACACTTCACGAATGGCTTCAAATTTATTTTTAATGAATAGTCTAACATAATCTCCGGGTTCAAAAGAATTCGTTAAAATTTGATCGGGATCATTTATTAATGATGTTCCTTTTACAATTGTACGATTGTTAGAAACTAGGCTATCATCGTAGTCTTCATTATAAAAACTATAAGTTTCTACGGATGGCTTTTGGCGATATCCACCGCCTGAACCATCAACAGCAACAAATGAAATTGGATAAACTGGAAATTCATCAAATGTAGATAAACTGTAAATTGTTTGTGTTTCTTTATTTGCCGTAATAGTGAGACCGGTAGTTGTGCCTGATGTGGTACTGATTGCAGCCCCACCAACAGTTGCTGATAAAGAAAAGAAATTTGCTCCTGGACCTCCAGCTTGGGTTTTAATATAGTATAATTTTCCTGTTTGAAAAGTTAAACCCGTTGTTGTTCCATTGAGTGATGTAATTGTATTACCACCAATAGATTCGGATAAGGAAAAATAATTAGAATTTTTTGTCTTAATGTAATATGTTGTTCCTGATGAATAATTATAAATTGTTCCAGTTCCAGTCAAAGTTCCTGAGATACTAACCGGATCACCAACTGTAATTGTTGATGGCGATGATGTGGTTGAAAAATAACCATTTGATCCTTCAATTACAACACCAGTTAAAGTTGTTGATGAATAGTCGGTAATTGTTCCAGTTCCTGTCAATGTTCCATAAGAAGTTACTGCATTTCCAATCGTAAGATTTCCAAAGTATGAAGTTGTTGTTGAAAAATAACCATTTGATCCCACAATAGAAACGCTAGTTAGTACTCTTGAAATTTTAGAAAAATAACCATCTAAAGTATCAACAGCCATATTGGATACATTTATTTTTCTTGATATTGAAGTATCCAACAAATTGATGGTTGCTTTAGCTTCAGTACCAAATGCTACACCATCAAATCCACCTTTAAAATCAATAATTGATGAATTTAAATTTATTGCTGGATCTCTGAAACCAAAACCACCTTTTTCAACAATGATATCCGTGATGCCGCCTTTTGTAGTTACTCCAACATAAGCAACCGCACCAATTGGCGTGTTAGCAATAGGATTTAAACCACCAACAATACTGACTGGATCTCCAGGATAAGAGGGGATGGCATCAAGATCGTATCCATTATAAAAAAGACCTCTGTTTAGCGGATTAATTTTTATTTCGGATAGTGCGCCAATCAAACGACCACTAACAGTAACATTTAGATCAGTAGCTTCATCAACATAAGTGGCTGTTATTCTTTCGCCCGTTGTAAACAATCTTTGAACATTTGAAACATAAATTTCGGTGTACGTAATGCCGAGTTGTCGGTCAACTGATTGAATTACTTTTTCAACAAGTGCTGTAGCTTTTGAGGTTTCGCCGGTAATTAAAGTTTTTGCAATGTTGAAAATATTGTTGTCATCAGTATCAACTCTAAGTGCTAAAGGCAATACCCATTTACCATCAGACGCTTTTAGAATATCTTCTTTTGGATAATAGATTTCAATATTTTCATTGTACAATGCTCTGAAAAGGAACTTAACAGATTCTTGTGTGCCACTTGATCTATAAAATTGGGTGACTAGTTTTAGAAACAATCTTTTGTCTGTTACTATTTCTTGAGGAAAATAAGGAGCCAAGTCCTTCTTTAATTGCTGAATATAATAATCATCTGAATTATCAATATCATTTGCATTACGTAATGCATCAATTTCATAGGAAACGCTATTTGTAGTTTCCAGCCACTCATAGTATTTTTCTAAGAAAGTAACAAACTTTGGATAGTCACTTCTTACGAAATCTGGTAATTGTGAAGATACCAGGTTTGATGTGCGAACATTTTCCATTAAATTGTAGTAGTCTTAACAGTAACGCTGGTAGGATCATCTGCATCCAGAACAAGCATCTTATTTAATTTTGATTGAATGATATTAATCTTTGGCTTAATATGAACCATGATATCGCCAAAGTCGTTGTTAACTGCTGTTGGATTAAAATTACTGATCGTTATTTTACCTAATGTGTAATC
>Ga0209296_1000284_pt1 | contig 43510 bp, 49 predicted proteins | sample S_130206_EF_Meta_FD_187319 | JGI IMG/M metagenome (GOLD analysis project Ga0209296, IMG submission 187319) | Freshwater microbial communities from Lake Simoncouche, Canada to study carbon cycling - S_130206_EF_MetaG (SPAdes) (version 2) | ecosystem: Environmental > Aquatic > Freshwater > Lake ...
CCTTAATATTTATGATATATGGCTTGCAATCCGGTCAAATTCGGACAAATTATTACACCGTGTTATGGTGTCATACCCTCCGACCCGCCCCAATTCATGAGACCATACATGGTCTCGTTCCTCATGGTCTCAGTCCCATTGGACCAGTCCAAAAAACCCAGACCATTATGGTCTCAAATAATTAAAAAAATCCCAATACCTAGTGCCCTAGGGACCGCCGTAAGACGGCGCTAGGTGCACCCCATTCGCCCGAAATTGGGCACAGCATACATGCTCTCAATCTAATAATATAATTTAATAATTTCCAACAGTTCATTGTTTTCATCATTTTCAATCCGTTCAATCTGTATTTGAATCTCCTGCATGAGACGAGCCAATTTATCTACCATGTCCACACCTTTTCCGTCTGGATTGAATCGTATGAATACCCATTTTCCGCTATGAATCATATAGAGATCATCATATCGCAGTTCCTCATCCTTGGGGTCATAACCTGCATGACCAAACTCATCGGTCTCAATGCAGAGAAGCGTTGCACCAATCAGTTTGCGATGGTCAATGCGACGACGATGAGTGCAATTGCATTGTCCTGTGTATAATGGTTTGTCGTGAATGAATCCTTCAAATGCTTCATTGATTGCATTGCGAACCCGGATTTCCTTTGTGTGGGTGTAAATGACCTTACTTCGTTCATCGGTGGGGAACAATTGCTTAAAACATGTTGCACAATATCCATCATATGCGATTGACCCACAACGTGAATCTGGCCAGGTTATACAATGGGGACATCGGTTACCACCACCATGTGATGCACATTTATCTGTTTTGCCTTGGGCACTCTTCGTGCATCCAGATTCAGTGCATCGTTTGCCACCACCATGTGATGCACATTTATCTGTTTTGCCTTGGGCACTCTTCTTGCATCCAGATTCAGTGCATCGTTTGCCACCACCATGTGATGCACATTTATCTGTTGGATTTAGGGCACTCTTCGTGCATCCAGATTCAGTGCATCGTTTGCCACCACCATGTGCTTTGCATTTGTCGGTCTTGCCTTGGGCACAATTTGTGCATCCAGGTTCAGCACATCGCTTACCACCACCATGATATTTGCAGTTATCAGTTGGACCTATGGCACTCTTTATGCATCCAGGTTCAGCACATCGTTTGCCACCACCATGTTCAATACATTTACCAGTAATGCCTTTGGCACTCTTCGTGCATCCTGATTCAGTGCATCGCTTACCACCTCCATGTGCAACACATTTGTCGGTTTTGCCAGCGGCACTTGCTTGACAACCAGGTTCAACACAACGTTTGCCGCCACCATGTTCAATACATTTACCAGTAATGCCTTTGGCACTCTTCGTGCATCCTGATTCAGTGCATCGCTTACCACCTCCATGTGCTATGCATTTATCTGTCTTGCCTTCGGCACCTTTCGTGCAACCTGGTTCATTACATCGCTTACCACCTCCATGTGCTGTGCATTTACCAGTAATGCCTTTAGCACGTTTGGTGCATCCTGGTTCATTGCATTGTTTTCGTGGCATTTTCATATGATATCAATTGTATTTTGCATTTCATTTCAATTTTTAATAGAAATAAATTAAAATAACACCAAAAAAGGTCGCCCCGCCGCCTGCGGCGGCACATGCGCACTGCGTGCGCATCATCGCATGGTCTATAACCCATTGCATCCCACATTTTTCACAAACTTGAACTCATCAAATGAGAGAAATTGAATAAATTATCTATATTAAAAAACATGATTTAAATGGTCATAATGTAATTAAATTACAATAAGTATTCAAATAAAATGGCAGACGCAACCGGGTCAAACTACTACAAGCGCTCGTTGACAGAGTATGAGGTTGAAGCGTACAAGCGGGACGCCGCCAAGCGCGCACAAGGGTGTTACGAGTGCTCGCTGACGGAGTACGAGGTTGAAGCGTGCAAGCGGGATGTGGCGGACGCACATATCTTTACCGCTGCCACCGCAATGGCCGCCAAAATCGAACGCCGCGCTGAATTGGACGCTGAAATAACCGCATTAGAAGCAGAGATAGCCGCAGCCAAAACCAACCTGAACGATTCTCTCGCTGCCAAGGACGCAGAAATAACCGCATTAATGGTAGAAATCGCAGCAGCCAAATCCAAACGCAACAATAATCTCGCTGCAATGGACGCAGAAATAACCGCATTAGAAGCAGAACTTGCCGCCCATCGGGCATGATTGTGGACGAATACAGTCTTCCCACAATTTTTGCAAAATTAAACTAATAAAACGAGAGAAATTCAATAATAATTAATTAAATATGAAATAAATGAATATCTCTCAACCTTCTGAATCAAAAAACCTGAAAAGGTCAACATGTTTGCTGTTTTGTACACATGTTGCATCAATAACCCAACACTTTACATAAACTTGAACTCACAATAAGAGAGAAACGCATTCCAATTTTATACTTGTTTGCGTTTCTTTGATTTTGGACGACGAAGTCTTTTAAGTTTTGCGAGAGTAACGCTTAATTCGCGCATGACGAGTTCTTTTACTGCGTTTGGTATTTTTTTTGTATTTTTTTGATTGAGTGGAACGTCTTCGGTTTCCACCAGAGGGCTTAATCTTAAAATCATTATAATTGGGCAGAATCTCTTTTGCTTCTGCAACTGTCATCCAACCCGCGTCAATCATTCTTGGGAACATGTGAGCCAAATCATCTCTTTTATTAACCAATGTGACATACGCCGGAGTTTTCATAGTGGGCTTATTATTTTCATTCAGCATTTTTCTAAACGTTTTCTTATCGTATCTTCCGATTCCTGCTGTCAACTCCAAAAACTCACTAATACGGCCATCTTGTTGATGTGAAAGGGATGAGGAGGACATTAGTTTATAAGTTTATAACATATATATATATATATATTTTAGTATTTACTCAATTGTGGCAAATATTATGTGTTTAATGCATTTTTCTTGTTTTTCGCATTTTTATTGTTTTTCTTTTTGTCGTGCGGCTGCCACCGGCAGAACCCTTAGACACCCTAGAACCCCTAGAAAACTTAGGAAAACTTGCATGATTAATATCGTTCAATACCCTAATAAATTCAGCTTGATCATTCCTTTCGTAAGCAGTTAGCCAGCGTGTCAGGTCTTCTCGCGTCAGTCCGGGATTTGTCCTGCTCACCAACTCGCGAAAATTTTTAGGCATTCCACCAAATAAAACATGCATTGCCCATTTGGTGCAATTCCATTCGGCTGGATTGGAATCTGCTCCAAGTCCTCCATATACTTTCGGAATATGAAAAAACATCAATCGGTCAACGATTAGTGGTTTACCCGCAACATCAGCATCTTCAAAATTAGCCACAACATCGGTCACTTCATCAAATTCTTTTTGCAGTCGCATCATGATGGCGTCGGTTAGTATTCCAACCCACACTATTCTTGCTTCAGAAGACTGTATCAACGGAATATCAATGGAATACAACGAACCAACCACTGGGGTTCTGGATCTGTCATAACCATATGCAACTGAATAAAACTGACCACCATATAATATGTATATACCCGTGTGCGGTATATTTGTGGCCACCAAAAATACGATTGGCCTGTCTAAAACATTTGCCTCTCTGATTCCTTCAACCAATTCTTCGCGCAATGTTAACCTTGGTTTTGGTTTATAACTGAACGATTCAGCATCCTTAGGACCTCTGTAATTATGATATCTAAAAGTAGATTCATCAGGAATGAATGGCACCCGAACCACCGGGCGCACTTTTACCAGTTTTTCCACTCCTGGCGGTTGCTCAGTTGATAGACTGTCAAAAAACTGCCCAGCCATCATGACATCCGCACCATTTCTACGGCCAGTCATCGGATGGTGGTGCACAAATGAAATTCTTGAGTGGTCTGAGCAAAGCCCATGTGCTCCCGGTGGGTTCGGACACTCTTCAATTAAACACTGTGGAGCTTGCATTACAACTTTATAATACATGACTAAAATAATTTCAGAAACCCGTGACTGAATCCAATGCAACTCAGATCTCTCAGATAATGGTTTGGATTTATAGAAAGTGTTGGGGTAAGTTTTTACTACATTTGGTCCAGCGCTTCTTTGTTGCGCGCTTCTTTGTTATACGCTTCTTTGTTCCGCCACGCTTCTTTGTTCTGCGCTTGTAACCACCATGTAAAACTCGTTTGAATAAGTATCTGTGTTGTTTAACCTGAAAGTCAGATAAGCGTTTGGCCATCATTACAGACATTAATCTGTCCAATGCCTCTATTTTTTTATTTTGTTCTTCACTGCAGCCTTTTTCTGGAAACGAACTAATTTGATCCGAAATCATTTTAAAACAATCGTGCACAGTCATGCCATGATCTAATTCTGGAAACGCCTCCATTATATCTGTCTTAACGCTCGGATCAACCACCTCCAATAATTCAGCCATATTTCGGTTTCGCAGACGCATGTTGTGTGCCATGACCTCATCATGCGTCTGAGTTTTGTATCCCTTAGAAACATACCATGAATCTCCAGTTGCACTTGCCAAAATTTTTAATTGGAATAAAGTAACGGTCTTGTCGCATTTTTTTAAATGCGACGCATCTTCCAAAGCAATGTATTCTATAAAAGGGATTAATTTTGCTAATTCATCAACTAGTACCAACAATGAGTTTCCACGGTTTTCCCCGCATTTGTCCAAAGACTCAATATACAGCACAACAAGGCCTTCGTGTGTCGGATGAAATTCCATGTCTCCATCTTCTCCATATTTTTCTTTATAAAAATCATGTTCAACGAATTCAAGTGTTAAACAACTTTGTCCAGTCCTTTTATCGGTTATTTTACATCGGACGGATCTGAAATAATTATAATCATCTCCATATTCCGCTATAAAAAATCCTTCAAATACTTTGTGCACGGCTTCCATTATGATGATTTTTTGTTGTTCAAATTGTATTTCTTTTATGAATGGATCACCTGAATCAGCAGTTAACAATTCTCCAAATGCGTTTATGACGTATGCCACCATTTCTGCCCGGGTGTTTTCAGCAGCAGCGCATTTCTCTTTCGGAAAATATTTGATTTGCTTAAAAGTGTTTTTGATATATTTCTTCAAATCCAACGCATAATCTGATTTCATTGTTATTTTTTTCATATATTCACTAAAATTTGGATATTTTTGGGTGAACGGTATGTGTCCACGTTGCCAGTCACGAATATAGGATGCCAATAATTTTTCCATTGCCTTACTTACGGTCATTCTCCTAATTTCATCATTGGCTTTTTTATCACCATTATATGATAGTCTTCTGTATCCAAACTGGTTATAAAATGATTCGCCGGTTTCAAAAATTTGAAGTGCAATTAAATTAATACTATGACCACACCGCGTTGTAAAAAAATCGGTGTCATCTAATCGTAGTTCTATGGTTTTGCATGTTGGTATTTCTCTGACCAACTCATCAACTTTTTCCAATAGCACTGTTTCATTGCGCAAATCATCGGACCATGTGCCATTTAACTCATCTATAGTCAATTTAGACAAATTCTCATCAAATTCAATACTAAAAAGCGGTCCCTCATCCTCCTCTTCCTTCTGACCGGAATGAAATTTCATTATAAATCTAAGAGGATCTTCTTCATTGTTAATATCAACCCCACTAAAAATTTGGCGAACCAATGCATTCACATGATTGTGCCGGTCTTCTAAACTCATCTTTGTTCTATTTCCTTATAAAATGGTATACAATGGTATCACATTTTTTTGTCTGATTTTCATATGAATTCTGAATCGGGCGCATCCAACGCAACTCAGATCTCAGATGATGGTTTGGATTTACAGAAAGCGTTGGGATAAGTTTTTACTACATTTGGTCCGTCGCTTCTTTGTTGCGCGCTTCTTTGTTGCACGCTTCTTTGTTGCACGCTTATAACCGCCACGTGAAACTCGTTTTAATAAGTCTATGTGTTCTTTAAGTTTAAAGTCCGACGAGTGTTCCATTGCAGACATTAATCCGTCCAATGCCTCTATTTTTTTATTTTGTTCTTCACTGCAGCCTTTTTCTGGAAACGACCTAATTTTATCCGACATCATTTTAAAACAATCGTGCACAGTCATACCATGAACATCTAATTCTGGAAACGCCTCCATTATATCTGTCTCAACGCTCGGGTCAACCACCTCCAATAATTCAGCCATATTTCGGTTTCGCAGTTGCATGTTGTATGCCATGACCTCAGCATGCACACGAGTTTTGTATCCCTTAGAACCATACCATGAATCTCCGGTTGCACTTGCCAAACTTTTTAATTTGAATAAATCAACGGCCTTGTCGCATTTCATTAAATTCGACACATCTTTCAAAGCAATGTATTCTATAAAAGGGATTAATTTTGCTAATTCATCAACTAGTGCCAACAATGAGTTTCCACTGTTTGCCCCGCATTTGGTCAAAGACTCAATATACACCACAACAAGACCTTCGTGTTTCGGTTCAAATTCCACATCTCCACCATCTCCATGATGTTCTTTATAAAAATTATGTTCAATGAATTGAAGTACTAAACAACCGTGTCTAGTCCTTTTATCGGTTATTTCACATCGGACTCTCAAATAATCGCCAGATTCAGATTCAACTATGGAAAATCCTTCAAATACTTTGCGCACGGATTTCAGTATAATGTTTTTTTGTTCTTCAAATTGCATTATTTTTGTGAATAGACGTGGCATGTCCTTTGTTGGAAAAGAGGTTTCGACCACTTTTTCAAACCCATCTCCAAATATTTTATCAACCGCGTAAACATATACTCTATTACTACCACATGTTACAATAAATTGACGATTGAATGCAACACTTGGCATCGGAAAATGGGGGCCATTAAAAGGTATTGGATTTTTAAAATGATGTTTCAGGTCTGTAAGGGGGTCGTCCGCGCCACTTTCATCAAATATATGATAAGATTTAACATCTCCATTGACGAAGCCACACACCATTAGAGGAGTCAGTGGATGGAAAGCAAGAGTAGAAATAGCGGATGTTGATCTCTCCTTTGTAAAACGTGTCATCGTCCAGCCGTCAGAAGTTGCAGCTGGTATGTCTTTTTCTATTTTAAATGAAACAATCATACCACTTCGGCTAGATGTTTCACAACCAGCTACCAAAATGTTATCTATTGGACTAAAAACAAGTGACTTCACAACCATATGCATGTCTACGTCCATCAGTACTTTCATCTCCTCGAAAAACCATACCATTATGTGTTCACCAAATGTGGCTGCCAAAAATACTCCATCGGGACTGAATGTAATGGATTCAATCTTGTCATATGGTTCATCCTCATCCATAGGAAGTTCAATAGAATTTACTTCCACAGATTCAGCATTGACCTCAAATATCTTGATGAACGAAGATGCCGATTCATGATCTACCCCACCAACTGCAATATACGGCTTGGTTGGATGAAATATGATATAAGATGGGCTAACCATAGTCGCGGTTGCAAACGACTTCAATTCGGGCTCCTTAAAATTAAGTTCCTCATCCGGATGGTCCAGCATCTTTTGTATATTCCAAAAATTAACTTGTCCTGTTTCACGACATCCTGCTGCCACAAAAGGAAGGGTTGAATGAAAGGCTATACAGTCATAAGATAGAATATTTATTAAACGCATTAAACGCATCAATGGCGGTTGGTGCGCATTTATGTGATACAAAAATAGTGCATGTTCACTGTCGCAAACTGCTAACAAAGGATAGATTGGATGAACGGCCATGCATGTAAACCATGTGTTGTCGTGTAAATTTATGAATCCTCTTTGAGCAGACGACATACTCATTGATATATATATATTCATTTTAATTTAATCTCTCATAAAAACCCTAAAAGGCTCCACCCAACCTTTTATGCAAATCTGAATCCATATTCTGAGAGAAAGTCATCAATGATATTTTTATCTCTTTTTAAAATATAACAAAACATAAAACCCAATAAAATGGTCAAAATGGTAAGAAAACAACACGGTGGAGGCATGCATTCGGAGTATTGTCCGTTGTGTTTATTGTCCTACGAGCCGTTGCCTGACATTGAAGAGGAAGAGGAGGATGATGATGAGGAGGAGGAAAAAGAAGAAAATCAGCTCAAGAAGTTAAGCAACGTTGATTTGAGATGGTTAAGAAATGGTTTAGCGTTTGATAGAGACACGAATGAAATTTTACCAGTGGAGGGGGATGACATGTATGGCCAATTTCCGATCAAAGGCAGGAAAGGGGACTTATTTACATCCGAGATAACAATCGGAAATGACGGTGATTCGGGATGGGGTCCCGTTTATCACGAGGATTGCATAAAATACATAAGCACCCAACTGAATCGGCCCGTCACGTATGAAGATGGCATAGAAATCTTTAAATTGGTGGAACGCAGGCACGGTCCGTTCCAGGACCAACACTTTGAGTGGGAAAATGCGGTAGAAGAGGAAGGCCCCGCATATTTCATTTCTCCAATGGATCCAAAGGGCAAAGAAACGAGGGAGCGGATTGACCATCCGCTTGCTGGGTGGATTTCCAGACAAAAACGGGTTGCATCTCCCACGGGAAGGAAACAGCTCCAACGGGAAGAAGCGACGAAAGAGCTTTCGCGGGTTGAGGCAGAATTAAAGCAAGCCATGGACCGGGTGGATGCGCTGAAGCGGGAGGTTGCCACGCGAAAGGCCGCCTTGGCCGGGCTTGCCTCACCAAACAAAACCAGAAAAGTGGCTTCTAAACCTTCTAACCCAGCACAACCACAACCAGCACAACCAGTGAACTGCCCAACACACAAAACCCAAGCGGAATGCCCTCCATCGGATTGCGTTTGGGGGAAAACAGGTAAATGCAGTAAAAAACGTGCTAAAAAATAATAAATGCAAAAACCACACTTAGAGAGAAATTCACTCCATTTTTATAATATTCGTTCAATATTATAGAATATATGCATTATCTCTCAACCTACGCACCCAAACACTTAAACATGTGCCAACTCGCGGCCATCCTCATGATGCAATCCCAAGCAGTTTCTGCAAATCCCAATCATAATATCGAGAGAAATTCTAAATAATACTACTGCTCACGGGACTGCGTTCGGACATGGGACTGCTTTCGGACCCCACGCATAAAATTTATTACACGATTCAGTTTCTTTGTTCCATTCTTTTTTATCCTGAATAGTTTCGCATGCCTAGTTGGTTTAATCCTAGGAGGTGCTACGGCTATTCGCAACCTCTGCAATTCATACACTGTGGCAGGTATACCACTTTGGCAATGATTTGATGCCATCAAACTCCCATATGCAAACATTGTGTTATGCGATGCAGTGCTTAGTAATACGCGTCTCGTGCCAACGAGTTCAAATGCTCTATGACCCGATTTGATCGCACTCCAAATGTCAAACAAAGACACCACGCCTACAAGTTGAATACCCATGCCATTTATGGATAAATATGGTTCAGTTTTAATCACTCGTGCCAGATCGCGTTGGTTGACGTCTAGGTCCACTAGAATGGGACATTCGTATTGAATGAAATTTTTGTTATTTGCGACGCGCACAATACTATACATTGACACGACATAGTAAGTTCTATTCACTTTCAATGCAATCGCATCAGGGTCTTCTTCCAATGCTTCCAACACATGTCTATCTTCCATTTCCCCTAAATCATAGTATTCGTAAGTATCCGACTGGTACAACATATTATCACTAATGGGAAAAATCTTGGGAGGTCTTCGGGCATTGTATTCAGCATTGTCTGCCAATGCACCCGTCTCGGGGTTGAAAAGTGGATTTTGCCGATTCTCCCTCCATAAACCGTCATATATTGTTGAACCATCGGCACCTTTCATGGTGCCGTCTCCGTGCATGTTATCATTCCACCATTCGCCTGCATAAACGCGACCATCTGCATATGTCATTTCACCGTCTGCTCCATGCCGATTATCGTAATTCCATGGGCCAACATAAACGTCTCCATTGGCATATGTCATTTTACCGCGACCATGACAATAGTCAGCACTCCACTCCCCTTGATACACGTTTCCATTAATAAATCTACATTTGCCATGTCCATTTGCCAAACCATCTTCCAATTCCCCTTCATACACACCTTGTCCATACATGTCATTATTTAGCCAATTGCCCGAATACACGGTTCCATCGGCAAATGTCATTGTACCGCGACCATTCATATAATTATTTAGCCAATTGCCCACATACACATTTCCATCGGCAAATGTCATTGTACCGCGACCATTCATATAATTATTTAGCCAATTGCCCACATACACATCTCCATCGGCATATGTCATTTTACCGCGACCATTCATGTAATTATTTAGCCAATTGCCGTCATACACATTTCCATCGGCAAATGTCATTGTACCGCGACCATTCATGTAATTATTTAGCCAATTGCCGTCATACACATTTCCATCGGCAAATGTCATTGTACCGCGACCATTCTTTTCATTATCCGCCCATTCACCGTCATACACGGCTCCATCAGTAAATCTCAGTACACCATTCACCATTGCACCATTATTAAATTCGCCTTCATACACATTTCCACTAACAAATGTCAATTTGCCTTGTCCATTCATTTGTTGATTGTCACGCCATTCGCCTTCGTAAATATCTCCATCGGAATATGTCAATTTTCCTTTTCCATTCCGTTTATTATTCAACCATTGGCCTTCATACGTGCTTCCATCGGAATATGTCATTTTGCCTTGGCCATTCATTTCATCATTACGCCATTCGCCTTCGTAAAAATTTCCATCGGAATATGTCAGTTTTCCTTGTCCAAACATTTCATTATCACGCCATTCGCCTTCATAAATGCTTCCATTGGTAAATGTCAATTTTCCTTGTCCATGTAGATTGTCATTTAGAAAGTGCCCCTCATATATTCCTATTTCATAATTTGCTCTGCCCATTCCTGTTACATCATCATACTCGCCAACAACAACACCATTCTCCATTGCATTTATTAGTGCACCGCCACGTTGAATACGACGTGTTTTCTTAAGGGTTGATTTGCAACCTTTTCTGGTTTTGTGTTTCATCTTGCTAAAATTCAAATATACATATATGTGTGTATTTAAAAAAATAAATTATCGTCTTTTGCTGCATTTGCGTTTCAATGAAGGACGATTACGGTGGTGGCGACGACGATTGCGGCACGTTTTGCCTCCATCCAAAACTCCATCCAAACTGTCAGCTCCTGGAATCATGCGGTTTACCATATTTTTGCGTGCTGTTTGTGCCTCCTCATTGTAACGTAACGTTCATGAAATATTTTGTTGAACAGTTTTCGGAATAATGGGTTGAATTCGTTGTGTTCAATTTCCCCATTATCCCTAATTCTCTGATTTCTCTCATTTATCAATATATACGTTTGTGTTCTCTCATCAGGAGTCATTCGTTCCAACACATTGATAATGGTATCGGGTGCATTATAAATGGCCGTGATGTCAGCCCTTAACGCATGAACCGAAGCCGGAAAGATTCTTCCATTTGATCGTGTTCCTCCTCTCATATTATCGTGATTGTACAATTACATGATAAAAATATTTAATTTCATGCATCCACCTCCAGAATCAGGTTCTCAGAGAGTTGCAGCATCTTCTGCTTTCGGGCGTAGTTGCTCTTGAAATACTGGATGCACGGATCCGGCGCATCGTACGTCAGGTAGTACTTGCTGCGGGTGCCAATCACGCGCCTGTCCTGCTCCAACGACTCAATGCTGACCACCTCGGCCGAGGTCTTCTCTTTTACGCGCACCGAACTCTGGCCCACCTCCTCCGACTTGGACGCCATCTCTATGTCCTCATTGAAATACGAGAGATAATCGGACACAATATCATCCAGGGCGCGCTGGGCCGCCTTTTTTGCCCGATCTAATGAATCCATCTGCGCCAGCTCCTTGCGGTAATTGGTGATCAGGATCTTCTGCAGGGTGCCGCGCTGCACGGCCTCGTCGCCCTTGGCTTGCGCTAACTCCACGAGCCAGTCCAGAAGCATGAACACGAATGCCACGTTGTCGCGGTCAAAGCCCGACACGAACACCAGATGCTTGCCGCCTTTGATCCGGTTAAGCTCAAAGCGCTTCTTGTTGCAGATGCTGCCGTTCGCCAACATGATGCCGCCCACGGCGTTGGTCTCCTTGCGCAGCACGTCGCGCTCAAAATCGGCGGTGTTTGCCACGGGATTCGTCGGCAGGTTGTTCTTCGTGTCTAGGAGCACGGTTGTGCCCAGCTCCTTGTGGCGGAAATGGAAGTCCGTCTTCTCGCTGAGGACGGAACCCACGTGCGTGATGGTCCACACCGCGTTCATGTGCTTGTCATTGTAATCCAGCAGCCTGGGGTACAGCTCCTCCTCGTAGTGCTTGCCCTTGGACTTGTCCTCGTACATGTTGTAATACCACTCGTTCTTCGCTTTCAACGCTTGTAGCTGCTTTCCTAATTCATCCACGCGCGACGCACTCGCCCGCTCCACCTCGGCGTTGATGCCCTGAATTAATTTGTCGCAACGGGCACGCTCTAACTCGCACTCCCGGCGCCGCTGCTCCGCCTCGCGCCGGTACTCCTCCGCCCGGCGCTCGCCCTTCTTGTACTCCTCCTCGCGCACCGCATGCAGGCGCTCCTTCATGCGATCCAGTTCCTCTTTGAGTTGCGTCGCGGCAAACTCGTCGGTCAAGGATGTTTGTGCATGCTGCTGCTGCGCCCAGAACTCGCGGCCCTTCTCGTGCATGAAGATGCCGAGACGCACAATGTGGGTGCGCTCTTCTGGCCCGTATGCGCTTAATAAATCCGGATCCGAATTCATCGTTCGTTATTTTTAAAGTGGGGGTGTGTTTAAATTCAATTCATATATGCATTGAATTATGCGTTGAATTTAAAATGTGCCCAAAAATGTATATTGCCATGAATATTCCGGTCTATTATGACCCCAGCATCGGAACACGGGGGCAGGGCTACAATTTAGGCGACATTCTGAACATGCCAGTGTTTTGGGACAACTGGAAGCCGTTCAGATCTCGCCGTGACTTGTCTGTGGTTGCATCACAGCTGCCACAATCCATTGCAGGGCTGTACTACAACTGCCGCTCCAACGGATTGGGTGACGTAAACGATGACCCGCTTATACCGCATCGCCCTCGCCTTTTATACGCGGTAAACGAGAGCATTGCAATGAAACCCGAAATACAACCGGTTCTGCAAATGGTGCAGAACAAGTCGGTGCTCTGTGTCCACGTGCGCAGCGGAGACTACGGCCCCGTTACCGATGACTTTTTACACACGATTGTAAATCTTTCCAAACAGTTTTCTAAAATAATTGTGCTGTCAGGGGTGCATTACAACGGCAACAAGCAGGTCATTGATCAAAATAAAGCTAATTTGAATCAATGCTTGGATAAAATCCGGACCCTCGTTCCGGATGCTGTATTTGATTTCAATGAGCCGGACGTGCATGTGTGCTACATGGCCCGAGCCCGCAATTTATTGGTGCACACAGGCGGCTTCTCCATTCTCGGCTCCCTTGTGTTCTCTGGCAAAAATCTGTATGTCACATCCGCATTTCAACCTTTGAAAAAAAGGAGAACCCTCTGGGCCAATTTGCAAATACCGCACCAAGTCATAAATGAAATGCTGACAGCACCAGCGCCAGCACCAGCACCAGCGCCAGCGCCAAAAGCACCAGCGCCAGCACCAGCACCAGCACCAAAAGCACCAGCACCCATCATGAAGTCAGCAATGCCAATGATGCAGACGATACCACGTTTTGCAACAAAAGGCATTTCAAGCATCATTCCTCCTCGCAACAAATTTTCCAAAAACATTATAGGGATGCAATATTCAACGGTAAACTAGTTGCCACGACGATGGGTGCGACGGCGACGATGATGGGTGCGACAGCCACGACGACGATGGGTGCGCCTTGTTCCGCCCATCAATTTAAGGGTTGCCATTTGTGCGGTAATTGAATCATGGTCGGGGGCCATGTTTGTGTTTTTTGAAGCGCGTGATCCTTCCATAGGGGGGGCACGAGCCTTCACGCTTTGTTCCGTTGTCCACGGCAAACCAAACTTAGATCCCCACTCCATGCGTTGCCTTTTATGTTTATCCGCGTAATCCTTTATAATCAATACGTGATCTGATATAGGATCGTTCCACGTGTTTTTAATGTTCTTGAACGCATCTGGTCCATGCATGTGAATAAACTGACGTTCTGAAATCAAATCAGCACTACGTGCCTTCGCTGCACTGGATTTTGATCCTGCGTGTCGTTTTTTTGTTCGGCTCATAGGTCTATACCATTAGGAAATATTTTATTTCCGCTTCTGTTTTTTCTTGTTTTTATTTGATATCGGAATCGGAGGTGACGAAACCGTGGTTTCTGGCTCTGTGCATTTGGGTTGCGGCTCCTGCTCTTGGACCGGCTCTGGCACTGGCTCTGGTTTTTCCTTGCGAAGCAGCACCATCTCCTCCTCCTGAATTACAACCACGTCTTCTTCTAGTTCGTTGGCCTGCATGATGGGCTCCTCCTGCATTGGGTTAACTTCCTCCTGGGTTGGCGTTGGCTGATGCAACGCCCCCCGGTTGTCCCACCACCGATTCACTGCAGCCGCCGCACTGGGTCTGGGGCGCCCCCTGCCCACCGAATGCATCCTGAATAAGAACATGATTGCAACTCTATTTATACTATATTGTTCCGATTTATTTTTTGGGGGAATTACGTGCCGCAATCTCTCGTTTCAACCGTTCCAAATACAGAATGGCGTCCATGAGTTCCTCCTGCATGTGCTGCGCCCACTGCTGCGGGTCCAGGTCCGTGCGGTCCAGTGTGGTTCCGTATTTCAATTGCCCTACAGCGCTGCGCTCCTGAAACGCACGCACAACGGCCGCCACAACCGTGTCCTCGTTGGTGCTTGATTCATTGCCTGAATGCGACATTCAGTATTTAGTATTTGAATTTTAAATGCCATGTCGGCAATCTTTTAAATTCTTATTCTTATATTAGCATAGACCGCATATCAATGACGAACTATTTTGTGTCCGTCATTTTGGAGTTTTTTGTAAAACACCCGGCATGGGCCGTTTCAACCATTGCGACCATCGTTATCACGCACCCCGTTGAAATGATCGTGTCATCCATATTAAGTGAAAAGTTCATTGCATCCGTGCAGGGCCAACCCAACATGCGCTACCTGTGGTGGATCATGGGCATGCACTTGGCAGCCAACCTGGTGCACGCGCTGCAAGAATTGGTTGATGCGCACTACGTTCCCATACTAGAACAGGGAATTCGCATGGACCTGCTGTCCAAAATTTCCAATAAACAGGAGTTCAACTACGAGACCATGGACGGCGGTGAGACCATCACCAACATCAAAAGCATTCCCACCAACGTGTCGCACTTCATTGACCGGTTCATCACTTGGGTCGTCACCCCCACCATCACCATTCTGCTCATTGGCGCATACATGATGCGAATCAATGCACCGCTCGGGTTAAAACTGGTGGCCATTTTAATGGCGTACATGGCATGCAACTTTGCGGTGCTGCAGTCCATCCCGCAGGAAGCGCAGCGCCAGGAAGCGGCAGAAGGCGCGCTCATCAACCAAATAGACGACTCCCTCAACAACACGCTCAGCACCATGATGTGCGACTCCTCCGCCCAAGAGCTGTCCACCATCGCCGAACAGCATGCGCGATTTGATTCGTTCATGACCAGCAATCTTCAAAAACGCGCGCGCGGGATGATGCTGTCCGGCATCATGATTGTTACCGCGCTGGCTGCGATGGTGTGGTTAATATTTCAAGCGTTCCGCAACAACGCGGTGTCCAAAGCAAACATGATCATCCTGCTCATCATTGCCATTTCCTTGATCCGCGACATCCGCATGCACACGAACCGCATGATATACGCGTTTCTGGAATACGCCAAACTCATCAAACACGACACGTTCGTTCAGGACCTCGCGCACAAAACGATGCCCGACGGCCGCAAAACCGGGTTCCCCATAAACGGCAACATCACGTTTTCAAACGTGTCCTACGCATACGATGGAACCGATGAGAAGGCGCTGGACCGTGTATCGTTTAAGATACGCACCAAGGATCGGGTGGCGATTGTGGGAGGCAGTGGCAGCGGCAAAACCACCATTTTGAAGCTCATCATGGGGTTCGGCAGTCCCGACGAGGGCGCCGTGCTGATTGACGGGCACGACGTGCGGGGCATTCGGCGCAAATATCTGCGCAAGCACATTTCGCTGGTGCCTCAAAGCATCAAGCTGTTCAACCGGTCCATCATGGACAACATTTGCTACGGGTCACCGGACCTGGATCCCGAGCGGGTGAAAAATGAGTTGAAGAGCCTGCACGTCATGCGCGCGTTCAATGCGCTGCCCGACGGGCTGGACTCCGTGGTCGGCAAAAACGGGGACAAGCTGAGCGGCGGGCAGAAACAGATCGTGTATTTGCTGCGGTGCTACTTTCGGCGCACGCCCATCGTGCTCATGGATGAACCCACTTCTGCGCTGGACGGAGAGAACGCCAAATACGTGCGGCGCATGATTGACGCCATGTCGCGCCACGCTACGCTCATTGTGGTGACGCACGACCCCTCGTTTGCTGCCACCTTCCCCGTTCGGATGCAGATGCAGCACGGACGGCTCGTGCACAACGACTCAGAACTAGATTTTTGATTGATTATGGGAGACATGCGCCAAGGCACGTCGCAGCCCTTCTCCTTCTCCTTCTCCTTCAAGGGGGTTTAAGGGGGGACGCATGTCCCCCTTGCTTGTCCAGCTGCACCATGTCCTTGATGAACGTCTTGATGATCTTCTTGTGCGCGCTGTCGTCGTGTTCAATGTTCTTGTAGAGCTCCTTGCAAATGTTCTGGTACTCCGTGTGCATGGCGTCCTTGACCTCCCAGCCCGGGTGCGCATTCATCCAGTCCTGGATGACCCGCGTTTGGTAGCAGGACGTCAAGTAAATGAAGTGGCGCAGGTGCGCGTGGCCCTCGTCCTTGATCCACTCGTCCGCTTTCACGTACATGGTCTCGCGCTTGGCGTCCGTGCAGTGAATGGGGCGCTTGTGGATGTCCATGCCGCGCAAATTGTTCGCAATGATGGAACCCACGCCCTCCACGATGCCCTTCGTCTTCGTGTACTCCAAGTCGGTCAGCGTGATGTTCAGCGTCTTCACGAAGTCGCTCAACTTAATGGCGTCCTTGCAGTCCTCGTTCAAAAACATGTTCAGGTTGAACTGCGTGTTATTGGTGCTGTTGCTGGTGGTGCTGGTTATGACGTTGCCGTTTCCCAGCCGGGGAATCATGTCCTTGATGATGGACGACATGTTGTCCACCACGGCGCAATAAGCGGTGCACGCGTTGCGGTTGTCCTGCAGCATCGTCATGACCATGTCCTTGAACTCCGACAGCTCAGATGCGGGGGCTGCTGCTGGTGTGGCTGCTTGTGTGGGGTCATGCACTATTAGCTGCATCTGTTTAGGTTGTGGCTGGTGCTGGTGCGCTTTAGGACACGTCTTCCTGTGAAAACTCAGGCTGGACGCAAACTTGTAGCGCTTGCCGCACTCGCACTGGTTCTTGACATCAATAACATCCACCACCGCTTCCAATTTTTTGTGCCCGGTTGAAGCCAAATGACGCTCATAATGGCTGCGATAAGAAAAAGACAGGTTGCATAATTCACACCGGTTAATGTTCGTCTGTGGCTGCATTGATGTTGAGAGAAAACCCTGATGATATGTGCGAATATTTTAGTTTACACGTGAATTATGTTTATATGCGTTTGGGCTTAAATGCATTTGTCCACTTGCCCAAAATGTTAGTAGCCGACTTAGCAATTTGCCCAAAATGTTAGTAAAAAGTTAGTAATTTGCCAAAAATGTTAGTAATCTGTTAGCATTTTTGAGATTGTCTAGCGAGCATGTGATGCGTCGGTGACGCGCATTGGCTGCTTGCATGGTGCGGAAAATTATTGTGTAAAACACTTGGCAAATCGTTAGCAGCCGTTAGTAGCCGGTTAGTAGGACCGGACCCTGCAGGATGCCATCTGGGCCCATCAACCCGGTGCTTTTTTTTGAGCCCATTTCTGGACTTTTCGGCGGACATGCGGTCATGAGACCATACATGCTGTCAATTCTGATTGGATATTTGTATAATTTATTTTGTTATTTTCTCGAGTTGATGTTGCAAAAGAGTACAGGATTCTGAGAATTTGCACAAAAAAAATGTCCAAAATCAGACATCGACGAAACACTTTTGGGAAAATTCGACGCGTTTATATAATAAATGGGCCGAAGGGCTTAAAGCGGCTCCTCCCATTTAAAATATTTTATCTGCGGGATCGTGATTTCTTGCCACGAGATTGGTGTCTTCTTTTTCTACTACGCCCACCGCCGTTAATTTCAGCATATGTAGGAAATTCATGACGGTTGAATTGTTTTTTGTGGTCCTTCATAAAGCGCATAATTTGAAAATATGGTTTAAAATCCTTTTTCTCTGCAGAAGTGTACGTCCCGTGAGGTAAAGTAGAATCAGTGTTATCGGTTTCAAGCCACGCGTTGAATTCATTTATTAAACCATTTTTGGTTAGCCACTGATCTCTCTTAATAGTTGAAGCCATTTTATATTAATATATGAGAAAAAAATGTATACACGCATGTCCCTCCTAATACTCGTAGAGGTGCGTGGACACGATGGTGAAGCTCCAGTCGTTGCCGTGCATGTTCAGGATGTTGCCCTTGTCGTCTATGAGCTGCACCTTCATGCGCTCAATGTTGACGGGGCCGAAGTAGACGCGCTCGTTGGTTTGGAGAGCGGAGCCGAACTCAATGTAGGGCTGTCCGGGCAGCAGGGAGTACGTTTTCACGGGAATGAGCGCGAGGACGTCGGTGGTTGTGGGCCCGGTGTAGCGGTCTATCGTGGTGTTGTTGCGGTCCTGCAGAATGGTGTTGATGGTGAACAGCTGGGCCTGCGTGAGGTTGCGGGGGTTGGACTGCACGTAAATCGGGTTGTTTGAAGGGTCGCAAATGACTGGGATGCCCCCTGACACGAAATACGACGGCGGTAGAGTAATGTTTGCACCCGGCGTGAAATACGACGGTATGCTGAGTTTCGTGTCGTTTGTGGCGATGGTGACCAGCCCCTTGTTCAGGTGGTTCTGGTTGTAATCGTCCAGCACGAGGATGAGGTACTTGGGACCGTACGTGTCGGCCAGCGCCTCGGCGGTTACATAGTAGGGTAGACTGGGGGGTGGAATGAGGGGTGGAGGAAACTGGTATATCAGCGTGTTTGACGAAACAGCGGCAACGGCCGGAATGTTGGTGCCGCGATACCCCATCAGCCAGCCCAGGTTAGAATTCACCTTGGATGCAGTGATGGCGTCGTTTACTTCTTGATCGGGTGTTCCCGATTGCAAAGTGTAGTCAATCTGGTATGTGGGATCAAAAAACAGGATTTCTTGGGTTGTTGTTTTAGCAGTGATTGACATTTTGCCATTGATGGGGTTGAATGATATGTCAAATATGGGTGCTGGTGATATTGCGGGGTTCCTGAATGCGCTGTCCGGCGAATCAGTTCTCATGTAGTTGCACAACTGCAATGGGGTGTAGTTGCCAGGCGGCACAGTGTATACGGTGTATTGACTAGGAGTAGTTGTAACTTCCCTGTAAAACAGCACGTTGGTTCCCGAACTGATGTCAATGGCATACCACGTGTACGGAATCTGGATGGAGTTCAGCTTGATGGACAACACGTTGGTCAAATTCTCGGTGAGATCAAACGTGTAATTGGTGGGGGATGCGGGTCCCAGCGGGTTCTCGCTATAAGGCGTGATGATCTGGCGGTACTGACTGTCAATGTTCACTAGACGGGTCACGGTGTTTTTCAAATTGGGATTCAGGGTGCCTTGGGTTACCGGCACCTGGAACGTCTCGTTTATGCCGAGTTTCTCTCGTTTGGTCGGCATGTGCCGGTTGCCCTGCAACACCTGGATCTTGTTCTTGCGGTCGGCGGGCTTGTCGGCCTGCACCTTGTCGGCCTGCTTCAAATACTCGTTGCGCCACCACTGGCCCAACTGGTCGGATCCCTTTTTACCGGGGTTTGTGTCATCGGTGGCCTCGTCTTCGTGGTCTTCTGTTTGGTCCTGGTCTGCGTCGCTTGGTGCGGTGTCTTCTAAAGGAGGGGACTGCTTGTCCAGCTCGTCCAGCAGCGCATCCTGGGCCTGCTGAAAAAAATCGGCGACCTTTGGCAGGCGATCATTCGCCGCCTTGTTGATCAAACGGGTCGTTGCGTTCATGATGTCGTCCTCGGTTGGATCGGTCAGGTTGAACATGGCGAGCAGCTCGTCCGTGTCGTAGTGCGTGATGTCCAAATCAATGTCTGCAAATGCCTGCCTTTTTGCGGGGGTTGTCATGGCAAAAATGTATTATTATCCAGTTACTGTTATTATTATAATACATTTGTATTTGTTTATTATTGTTTTTTGGGTTGGAATTAAATCAGGGGACACACGCACCGTCCCTTGAATCCGGGCTGAAACGTGCCCACCGCACCATTGCGACACTGGCACTGCCCCGGCATGGGCGGGTTCTGCAGGCAGAACTCCTTGGAAAACCCGCTGCCGCGGCACGATGCGAACGCGTGCGATTGGAACCCTTCCTTTTTAAGAGAGCCTAAATATGCGAATGCGATTATTGCAGCCAATAAAAATAGGATAATTGACAGCGTGACCTTGATTTTCATTGGATTTTGATGTTTAATACTTACTATGCATTACAATCATATTATTTTGCGGGAGTGCTTGATGAAGAGTTCGGCAAAGAACTGTGTGAAGTTGAAGCCGGGTTTATTGTTGCGGATGCGGGCAGGCAGCTCGTGGATGCCCTGGCCGCGCTTGCAGTGGCGGGCGCCATAAAACAGCATGCGCTCCAGCGTTTCAATGATGCGGGCGCATATTCTTGACTGCATGATATCGGCGCGGTCCAGGCGCTGGCGGCCCAGATACGTGTATCGGTTGTAGTTCTGGTCGCCGTAGATGCGGTAGCTGCGGTCGGCGCGGATTTCGTTGATGATGCGGCCGATGCCCATGATCTGGTTGGTGTCGTTGTTCATTTCAATGACGAACAACGGCGATTCATACGGGATGTCGTACCGGATAGCAACCGGCGACTTGTAAATGCAGGCATAGTCCGGATTTGCGGCGCGCCATGCACGGCTCTCGGCCCAAGTCCGGTCGTTGTATCGGGTGACGCACGTTGTGAATGTTGTGGTAACGCGTTCATTTGGTTTAACTGTCATATTGACATGAGAGATATTCTGGATTTTAACCATTGCATCGGACAATTTTTCATTTTCAATTTTTCAATATATTTGCAATATTATTTAATAAATCAGAATTTATCATGAAACCCCAAATCAATCAACAACGATTCATATGGTTTATTAAATATCATGCTACACGCTCTACTATAACCAGTACCTCCTCTACTTTTTAATGATATTGAAGTTATTTTTGACGAGTAACTCATTAAAAAAAAATCAATGACTGTGTTTTTTAATGATTCGTCTGTTGCTTTGGCATTTTCACCAGTATGACGAATTTCACAATTGTGAATATGAATATAAAAATTATTACCCAAACCCAATGATTTTTTTAAATGGTGGTTATCACTTATTATAATGTATTTTTTTGTTAAAAATGTATGTTGTAATATAAATCGTTTATATGTTGTTATTTCTTGGTTAGACATGTTTACATTCCAATTTAATAAATATTTGTCACCTGTTCTAATGTGAATGATCTCATATTCCAATGGATTTAATTTAAAACTATCTAAAATTTTTTCAATTGAGTTTTCAATTTCTGCAGTTGGCCTTAATTTTTTATATATAAAATTTCTACAAACCTCATGAACCTGATAAAATGGGTCAAAGTTGCAAAATAAACCCAATGTTTTTGCATTGACATTGTTTAAATAAGTTATTAATGCATTGTAACATTTAAGTTTATCAATACGAATGACAAATGGAACGTTAAAAAAAATAATATCTTTACACTTGACATCTTCTAAATTGCATTCTGTGGTTTGAATAAAATATTTTGAAATCGGATGATTTCTTATATCTATGTCAAATATAATATTAAATTTAATGCAAATCTGGAACAAACAAAAACACCCATTTAAAAAATCTCCCAAACCTTGGGCAGCACCATTTTTGTATTTTTCTTGATAAACGTTAACAATTCTTTTTAATTTTGGATTAGAATAATTAACAGCATTCATACTTTCTATTGTTATACATACATTGACATATTGTTTTATTTCAACAGGTATAACGTATCGTATAATAAAATACCTTTTTTATACGTTATAACTGTTGAAATAATAAAAAAAAATTGAACCCGATTCATTTATTATTTCAATAACGACAACAACAACAGCAACAACAGCAACGACAACAACAACAGCAACAACAGCAACAACAGCAACAACAACAGCAACAACAGCAACCGCATCATCATTATCAATGTACCGCACCTACTTGAATGTGTCTTGGCATCAATACCAGCGCGTGACACCCAGTCATCTTCAAACCATAGACCATTACAACAAAACGTGCGAGGAAGATGCCCGATTGTATGGAGACCATGTGATGGTTTTACGCGACATCGTCACCAAAATCACCGGATACTACTGGTACAGCAACGGGTTCCCAGCGCAAAATTGTGCCGACACGGCTGGATACGTGGATGTTCGCACCGGGAAGCAGTACGACTTGCACGGAGATAACTCGTTTTTCAAGGACATCCAGTGAAGACAGAAGACACCATTTCAAATGTATTGAAGTTTTTTTTAGTTATTTTAAGGCTTCTTCCACACGTAGATGTGCTCCTTGTACTGCACGTCGGGATGGTTCGGATTGCCCTTTGCGAAGCGGGGCTGAATGAACAGGCGGTGCTTGGCTAACAATCTTGACGGCAGGATGCCGGCGGCCTTGATTTCGTCATACATGTCGTCCGGAATGTTGAGCGCGTAGGTGCCGCCGCGCGCCATGTTCGCGTATGTTTTACGAATGACGGGAAACAGGAACCGCGCGTTGAAATCGGCGCGGTCGTTATAGTGCGGCATGTGCGCGTAGCCCTCTATCGGTTTGACCGTCTTGAAATAGGGCGGCGACGTGAACACCATGTCGTACTTGAATTTGGAGTAATCGGCGGTCGCCGCATCCTGGAAGTGCATTGTGACTTCGGGTTTTGGATTGGATTTGGGTTGGGGGGGGTCCAGCTCTTGCACCATGCGATCGTAGGCGGGGCGCAGATCCACGTTGGTGTCTATGCCGATGTAGGGGATGCCGAGGGACATGGCGCCCAAGCAGCGGCCGCCCCAACCCGCCGAGAAGTCTAGGACTGCGACGCGGGGGGTATAGGTGCAGTACATCCACTTGGCAATTAAGGGCTTGAAGCCGTGAATGGCACCGTAATACAGACGGAACACCGCGTAACGCGCCTTGTCCGGCGTTTTGCCCTGTGCCAGGTTGAATTTGTAGAAGCGGTGCTCCGACTCGTTGCGCTTCCAGTCGGTTCGGATCCAGTCGTAATATGAAATGTGGCGCTTGGTCTTTGTGGCGAGGCGGTGCCTGAAAAAGTAGTGGTCCATTGCGGCGTTGCCGACCTTGGCGGCCTGGTTGATGTCGGGGCAGGGGATGGTTTTTAGCGCGGCGAAATCGGCGCGGGCTTTTGACAACGGGATGTCCTTGATGGCGGTGGCCACAGAGCGTCGCGTGTTTAGTTTAGTTCTTTTTGTTTTGGATTGTTTGCGGGATTGTTTGCGGGATTTGTTGCCGCCTCTCGTCAAAAGCGACATTCGGTTGATGGTGTTTTCATTCCATCTTTTTTCTTTTGCAATGTGATTCGCCAGCAGTGCATGTCGCAACTTACCATTCAGCGCTTCCAATGTAAATTCCCCATGACGAATGATTGCATGTTTTATCAGTTCATTTCTGCACTGTTCATAAACACTGTGGCTCAATTTTTTTTCATTGAACAATATGATCACATGCATTGCCATTCTGTAAGTTTCAATGTATAATGGATACACGTTGTCATTATCACCATGGTCATGCAAATCCTTTTCCATCCATTCAATTATAGCAATACGTCGGTTCAATCTCTCAATTAATTCAGGGTCATCCGGTTGAGTTGGAGTTGGCGGTAGCGGTGAGACCGGTTTAAGTCCAGCCTCCTCCACCTCTAACCTGCTGTGCGGAAATAGAGTTGGAGATGGGGGCGCATATAATGCAGCCTCTTCCATAATTTATTTTGATTGTTGACCAATAAATTATGCATATATTTAAAATGAATAATGCGCAATGAAAATAATGTGTTCATAATATATTCATATAAATCCATAATTCACAACACATCTTGCAAACATGTGGATTGTCATCATAATTCTGCTCCTCGTTGCCGAATTACTGAGTTCATGTTCCAACTACGTGAACCGCATATTGAAGGGCAGCCCCTTCTTGACGCTGTTCGTCCTTTCATGCACCGCTTCATTGGTGTCTAACATGGTTTCGTTTCCAACCATGTATTATTTAGGCAAATCCGAGAACGTGATCATTCTGCAGTGCATGCTCATCATCTGCAGCGTCATGTCGGTCATGCTGATCAACCGATACGTGATTGGCGAACCCGTGCACCCGGCATCCTACATAACCCTGTTTGCAATCGTGGTAATTCTGATCTTCCATCACGTGGCAACGAGGGGGTTTTACTCTAAAGTCAAAAAAATGGTTTGAATGGGTTAGTGACGGCGCCGCGTGGATCCATGACCTTTTTTCATTGTTTTATGACGGTTATTATGGTTGCTGCGCTTACGGTTGCTGCGCTTACGGTTGCTGCGCTTACGGTTGCTGCGCTTACGGTTGCTGCGCTTACGGTTGCTGCGCTTACGGTTGCTGCGCTTACGCTTATCCACTAAGCGCCGGATTTCGGGGGCGCGGTACTGAATCATGTCCAGGAAGTTGCGGAAGTACTCGCGGAACGCGCCGCGCTCGCGCTTCAGGTCCTCCAGCGTGAACCAGCGGACGTGTGACTTTTCAAAGTAGCCGTTCTCCGGGTGCGCCGCAATGGCCCGCAGAGTATGGTTCTCCTTCAAGAAGCGATAATTGTTATTAAAGTAGAGCGGCAGGCGCTCGTCGTAGTCCACGCGCATCAAGTAGGTGACGCGGGTGTCGTAGGTCAGCTTCAGGACCTGGTTCTTGCGCAGGAGCGCCCTAAAATCATGCTTGCTGCCGAAAAACCCGTTCAGCTCCTCGGCGCCCTCGCGCACGCAGGTGTCCATTTCGGACTCGCCGGGCTTGGCTGAGCCGCCGAAATCGCCCCAGTCCTGGTTTTTGGACGCGTCACGAATGACGTCGTTCTCCTGGCCGAACAGGAAGTGTAATACACCGTCGTGCAGCGCCACCGGAATCACGCCACCGCCTCCCATTAGTTATTGTGTGGTTTGTGTGTGCTATACTACGCACACACAAAAAAAACAAGACAAAAATAATTAAGGCAACTGCGACAGAGGCAGCACGTTGATTTTCAGACGGATGCGAATGTCGGGTATCGTGTCTTCATTGTTATTGGTTATGGTTATGCCGTTTTCGGCAAACGTTTTGTATGAATTTATTATGGCACCCGTCTGCACGTGGACGAACGCGGGATCAAGGGTGCTATAAGAGTGCAGATGCGGCGGGTAAAGTTTTTGAAAAACGGAGGCCATGATGCTGCTTGGACAGTCCTTATGCGGGTTTAGTATGACCTCGTAGTAGCTGTGTTTGGGATAGTCCAGATAGAAGTTGACCTTCATTTTTTGGGTCATTGACTGTATATGATATGTCTTATAAATGATACAAATGTTATGTCACATGCATTTGAATCATTTTTTATTTTTATTCATTTTTTATTATTCATTTTATGGGTTATGATTTGCGTTTTCCAAATGAAATTGTGGTTTGCCTGTATGTTTTGGCATCATTATAAACCTTGGGTCTAAAAACGGTAACGGCAAATCCGTACTTATCCAGGGTCGTGTTGTCGTGAACCTCAATGGACGGGCTTTTGGGGCTTTTACTGGGGCTTTTTTTGGCAGTTCTTCCGCGCTTCAAAGGGGGGCGACATTCCTTCGTGACTTTGTCAAGAACTTGTCCATCCGGACATGGTTTTTTTGCTCTTGTTTTTGCCATTGGTTTTGCTTTTACAGTTGCCGTTGTTTTTGCTTTTACAGTTGTAGTTGCACTAAATCTGCCCGATTTTCTTCCGCGTTTTAAAGGGGGGCGACACTCCTTAGTCAGTTTATCCAGAACTTGTCCATCCGGACATGGGTTAACCATTGTATATTATATATATGTATATAACCACATGTAATTTATATGACAAAATGATATGTTTCATGTTTCATGTTTCATGTTTCATGTTTTACATTTTTAGGTGTTGTTAAAACGAGGCGAACGTGGAATGCGTGGCATCAATGTCGCGCACCATGCACAAGTAGTTGACAAAGGTGGAAAAGCGGGGACGGGTTTCATCGTAGCCAAACAGCTCCGTCTTGCAGCCGCGGGCGGGAAGCGCGTAGAGCTCGGCAAAAGTGGCGTCCTTCACGGTTGCACTGGCCATGGCCAACATGCTGACGTTCAAAAGCGAGTCGGTTGAGGAACACAGGTAGCGGGCCAGCTCTCTGGACGAACTGAAGCAGAGCTTGATCTCGGGAAACACGGTCTTCTTGCTGGTGGCGCGCAGCGAGCGGCGGGTGCCTTTGAGCACGTAGCGGCGGATGCGCGCGTCGTAGTAAATGTAAGCGCGCCAATCGGGATCGCCCTTGGTCTCGGTGAGCTCCTCAATGTAAAGCACCGCCTGGCAGCAGATACGAGTGGTTACAGGCTCATTTTGTTCCTCCTCAGAAGTGTAATTGAACGAGTCCAGATAGGCTTGCGCCTCTTTTTGTGCTTTTTGTTGCTGTTGCTGTTGCTCTTCTTGCAATCTCGCTTGGGCATACGCCTCCGCATACGCCTCCTCCTCTGCGTCAAACCAAGCGTCGTAGGCTTGCTGCTGCTGCTTCACTTGGTCTTCCAACGATTTTTGTGCCTTTTGTGTTTGCGCTTCTGATTGTGCCTTTTCCGAGTGTGATTGTGCCGACAGTAACTGTGCCGACTGCGCTACTGCATAAGCCTTCTCATACGCCTCCTCCTCCTCCTCGTCATTGTACTGGTGCTTCTTTGCCTCCTTCTTTGATGCCTTCGTCAATGCCTTTAATGCCTTCTTGGCATCGCGCTCCGCCTTCTTCTCCGTCTCGCTTTTAATTACTGTGTTGGTAGCCAGGTCAATCCACCGTCCGGACTCGGGCAGGTATTCGCATCCCCACTCGTCGGCCCAGAACGCCTTGATGGTAGAACTGCGACTGGGATAATTGCAACGACCGGTAGTTAAATCTCCGAAGTCGTTGTAAAACTGTTCGGTAATTGATTCCATGCGGATCATGATCTCGCGGAACTCCTTGCGAGTCAGGGCGTCCCAGTTGGTGTTGTCATTTAACGAGTGGAGCTCGTCTGGTGCACTGAGTTTGGCGGTTTTAAAACGCTTTTGTGCGATGCTCTGTGCGATGCAGGCTTGGTCGTAAAGCCGGGTTGATGGAGTTGTGGTTGTCATTGTGTTGGCGTGTTGTTGGGGTTGCTTTATTGCAGGTAAACGAATATGGCGCGCATGCTTTAAATGCATTTTTGAAATATATTTTTATGTGCGCATATTGCATACATAAAACCCACAACACAAAACATATTCATTCATTGCATTATTTCTCTCTTGTTCATCCCGTTGATTTGAATTAATGCAGCAACAATATAAGATGCTGGCCTCGGCGTTGGCGCTGGTGGCCATTGACTTCGCATATTTGAGCATGATTAAGGGCCACTTTACGCGCCAGATTGTGGCGGTGCAGGGCTCGCCCATGGTGATCAACATGTTCGGTGCGGTTGTCACCTACGTGTTCCTGATTTTCGGGCTGAACTACTTCATCATTCGGCCGGGGCGGTCGGCGCAGGACGCGTTCCTGCTGGGCCTGGTGGTTTATGGCGTGTACGAGTTCACCAATCTGGCGCTGCTGTCCAAATGGCAGCTCTTCACGGCAGTAACGGACACGGTGTGGGGCGGCACATTGTTTTACCTTACAACCATGCTGGTTCAAAGGGTGTAAAGGGGAAAAGGAGAGAAATGGGATCAAATGTAAATGTAAAAATAAATGCATATGGTATATTCATTTATTTATCATGAACTCCACGTTGGCAACCGTGTGTCTGGGAATTGTGGGGGGTCTGGCGGGCGGGGCGCTGGGACAATCGGGCGCGGAAGTCATGGTGCCCGGGCTGCTGGTGCTGGGCATCGCGTCCAACTTCAAAACGGCGGCGGGAACCGTGCTGCTCACCATTCTTCCGCCGCTGTCGTTCATGGCGATTGTGACGTACTGGAAGCGGCACCAGGTTCAAGTGACGACCGCCGTGATACTCATGGTGACGTATTTTTTCGCGGCGTGGGGCGGCGCGTATGTCACCAGCGAGGCAAAGAACTCCACGCTGGAGTGCATTTCGGGGGTGTATTTCATGCTGATTGGGGCGTTCTTTCTGTGGAACTCGTGGAGCGGGAAGTACGGGGAAAGCGACGACGGGGCCACGCCCGTGCCCACACATGTGCGCGTTCATCGCGAAGGCTTCAAACTGTTGAGCGACTGGTTAAAAAATAAATTGAAATGATGATAGATCTGTGATGATGTGATGATGTGCGATGATGTGATGTGCGATGATGTGATGTGCGATGATGTGTAATGAATTTAATTATTCGCTCGTGGCATTCGCCGTGCGCTTGATTGCCGCGTAGACCTTCGGCCTCATGCGGGTCATGAGCATGTCGCGATTGGAACAGCCGCCGCTCTTGGCTTTGCCGCTGCCGGTTACCTTCAACAGGTTGGCGTCATACTTCTCTGCGAATTCGGGTTCATGCAACTGTGCCGTGTGATCCTGCTGCCAGCGCACAAACTCGTTCATTAACAGCTTCTGCATGCGGTTAATGAACCGCTCAAATTCGGCGTGCGTCATGGGACGCCATGCACAAATGGCCTGTTTGGGTGCGCCCATGCATTCATTTTGTTGTTCGTAGACGAACAGCGTGCCCGGGGCCTCGTCGTAGGCGGAAAGTGGATAAGATGGACCAGACGGGGGGGAGATGATGGATGCAATGATGGCGCACATGCCGTCCATGAAGCCGTGCTGGAACACGAGCGCCAGGTGCTCGCGAGTGATGGGGGGCATGGCGGGCAACCAGTCCGAAAATGTTGTCGTGAGCGCTTTAAGCGCTGGATCATTTAGCCACTGCAACAGGTTGTCGCGATGAATTTGGGTCTGATGCCGTTGCTGCTGTCGTTGCTGCTGCTGCTGCTGCTTCTTCAAGTGGATGATTTCGTGCTCGGCGGTTTCCAGCCGCACGGTCAGCTGCTGCACGAGCGCAAACAGGTCGTTCATGGTCATAGATGATGTGGATGCATCGGACTCTGGTGCAAAGGTGGCGCGGGCCCGAATCTGTTTCAACGACAGGCAGGTTGCTTCGTGGGCTCGGAAGCGGGCTCGGGTTTTGAAGTGGAGGGCGCAGTGGCCGCATTTATAGTATCCAGGGACTTGATTCGTTATGGTCATTGTGATTGCATTGAGTTCGGGACTGGGTTCGGGATTCGGATCGGAATTGGGTTCCATGTTCATGGCTAAGGAGTTGTGGTTGGTTTAAATCCAAATGGGAATTTGTTCAATTTTTTTGGATTTATGGATTTATAATAATTAATAATAATAATATAGTAAGTTATTAAGTTAAAAATGGATCAATATTACCACCATTATGACAGCCAATTTGATTATGATGCGCATGTTGACCGCCATTCAAGAGATGTGCCCATAGGCACGGGCGTTCCGTTGAATTCCGAATACACGCCCGACACGTATTACTGCAACCAGTGCGATGCATCCGGCAACGAGCCCCTGTGGTTCGTGTATTCCAGCCGGTGCTACGGGTGCAACCGGTGCAACGGGTGCATGGATGGACCCACGGCCGATGCCACGCAGCGCCGCATTCAAAACACGGTGCGCGTGTCGCAGTCCGAATATTTAGAGAACTTGGCGGGGTTGAATGTTTATGTGGCGCCCATCGCCAAATACGGGTATGTGAACTGGAACCAGGGCAGCGACCGCGCAGAACCGGGGAAAGTGATGCGCAACGTGCCCAGCTACAACGCCAGTTCCACGAAAACTTCAATAACGCGCATGCGTCCGGGGTCGTGCTCAGCCGCGGGCGAGGGGGTGGACATTAAGCACGGGTCGTATGCGCGGTATTTGGCGCGCATTAAGGGACGGGGTCCTTATCGCACGCAGACCCAAACCGTTGCTCCCGTGGAAGGCAATAAAACAAAGAAGTACGGCATCGCATATAGCCACCGCGATGACCGGTGCATGTGTCCCGTCCCGAATCAAATTTAAAAATTTCGGCGAATGCACTTTATTTTCTGCGCTCATTTTATAACAAGCATTTATTTATATAATGAACTCCGCAGTTGTGCAACTCAACAATTCTTCCATGGGCGGCTGGTTTGCGCCTTTCACCAACCGCCAGTACTGCTCCTGGTTTTACTGGCTCATGGTGATTTCGGCGCTGTCAGTGGTTGGGCAACTGTTTTTAGCGCTCTATAAGATCGTGGCGTCTGGGGGCAAACTTTATGCCATCACCAATTCCGGGTTTTGGACGATGCTCATCATAAATGCCATCGGCTATTTCACCAACCGTCTGATGTACACCATGTGCTTGAACTCCGTTTAGGGGGGTTGCACCCGCCATATTTTTTTATTGTTGTATAGTATACTAACCAACAATGAATACCAATTTTACGTTTGCATTTATTCGCAAGCCTCTCATTTATGCATCTCCTGCACCTACGGTTGCGCGCGCTCCCGTTTCACGGGCTCCTGTGCCAGTCACCCGGTCCAACCGTTTTAGCATAAACCGATTGATCAATGTCAAAACGTCCGGGGGGTGCCGTTCCTGCAATTAGATAAATCCATGAATTGTTAAAAATAGTATATAAAAAATAAATGCAATTTTATATACACTGGACTGTTGTTTGTTGTTTGTTGTTATTTATTGTCATATTATGTCGCAGCTGTTTGATTTGAACGTGCACAATTATTCGTTGCAAGAGTTGCTGAACTTTTTTGGATTGACCACGAATGAAGACGCCGAGTCAGTGAATCACACCTGTGCCGCGCTGAAACAAAAAATACAGGGGGATCCCAAGTTGGGACCCGTGACAAAAGGAAAAATCCACGATTTTTTGAATAAGGCGGTGAATCGGCTGTCTCAGTCACGCCAGACAACCACGGAACTGTTTAAAAATGCGAAGGGCGGTGCTGCTGCCCATGCTTCCTCTGCTTCCTCTGCTGCCCATGCTTCCTCTGCTTCCTCTGCTTCCTCTACTGCCCCTGCCCCAGCACCCACCAAATTCATGCAACTTAAAAATGAGGTGGAACAGTATGGTGACAACTTTATAATCACCCGGCCTTCGGTCCAAGTGGGGATTGCTGGCGATTTTAAAAATGGGAAGTCGGTGCTGACGGGGGCGCCCCCCGGCATTGTGAACCCCATCGCCATGAGCACCATTAAGCGCGCGCTGAATGTGGACACGCGCTTCAGAAGCAACTACTACACCACCCGAAGCACGGACTTCGTGTTCAACATTCCGTACAAGTTTGAAAATGTGACCAGCATGAGCGTGGCCACGTACGAGCTGCCGCTCACATACTATGCCATCAGCCAGCAGTACGAGAACAATTGCATTGTGTTTCAGTGGGGAGAATCACCAGTTGGCGGGGCCCCCACCGATATTCTAACATCCTCAGTGTTTAATTTTACTAAGCAGTACACCCTGCTCATTCCAGACGGCAACTACAACGCGTCGTTTCAAAACGGGAACGGCACGGCGATTGAGACCGCCATTAACGGCATTCTGATGGGGACCGACTTGGTGAAGGAAACCGGACTGGCATTTTCAGTGGACAGAACCAGCGGGCGCAGCATCTTTGCGTGCAATTCGGCGGTTGATGCCGAGGGACAACCTCTGCCACACGAAGGTGATACACCACCTTATACTCGGGTGCCATACACAGGTGCAATGCGCATCGTGTTCAATGTCAAAGCCAACATAGACCGAAACGCGAATTCCGCAACCGGGGGCATCACCGATTTCAGTTCGTCTTTTCAAAACGACACGCGGCCGCTGCCCTACTTTTTGGGCTGGCAGCTGGGGTTTCGCACGGCAATGTACGAGATGAACGGGGGACTGGATCCGAGTGGAAATTCTGTGCCGCAAGCGGCGGTGTCGGAGGGCATCTGCCTGATCACCGGCCCGAATTACGTGTTCCTGTGCATTGACGACTACAACAACAACGTGAACAACTACTACGCGTCGGCGTTCGGGTCGTCCACCATTGCGCCCAACATCATCGCGCGGCTGAACATCAAGCAGCAGATTGGGTCAACCGGCGCGTTCAATGTGATTTCCGGAGAGTCGCTGAGCACGTCGCTCACTTACAGCCGCGAATACTTCGGTCCGGTGGACATTCAGCGCATACGCATCACGCTGGTGGACGAGTTCGGGCGCGTGCTGGATCTGAACAACATGGACTGGTCGTTTGCGCTCATGTTTGAGTGCATTTACAGCTCATCCTCTGGATGAGGGTTGCGCTTAGCACATTTCATTCATTTTTATGTGTGCATGTGTGCGCATAAAAATAAAAAATTGAATCCTAAATTGATTCCTAAATTGATCTCACATTACCCACATCCAAATACACCATCATCATGACTGCCGTGAATGACGACCTGAATATGAATAACACCCCTCGTGTTGGGGGTCGGGTTCTGCGCTTTGAATTTTCCGGCGCGCTCATTGAGCACGTGACGGCATTTGCCAATCTGCACCGATACGACGATCGCAAGACGTACAAGGAGGCGTGGGCGGCGTGGCTGGCGCACGACGAAATTGCCGCACTGTTCAAGAATGAAGTCGCGCGACTAAGCGCTCTCGGTTACAAGGGCGACGTTGCGGACAAGCTGTTCAAGAGCGGGCGCTACTACTTCCGGACTAGGGAACCTACGGTGCCAAGCACACAACGGCTCGGCACGAGACGTGCCTTGGCGCCCCACACCCCTCCCTCACAAAGGCTCGGTCGTGCCTACGTTCTGTTGAACCACCAGCTGTTGGATGCAATGGACGACCACATTGATTGCGGGCTGCGACGCGATGCACATGCTTACACGCCCGCTATCGGGTTTGCCGAGTTTTGCAAATTGAATATTGATTATTACAGCCGCGAAGTCACGCGACTGTCTGAAATCATGCCCACAGGCGAAGCCGTGCATGACAAACTCAAAAAAACGTACAAGAATCGCTACTTCATGATGACCAAACCCGGCAGTTAGTTGTTAGTTGCCGTTTCAAAATAATAATGCAATTATAATACAATACTGCCCTGATTGTTTATTTTTAGCGAGGTTGCAAGAGTTTGTTTTGATGACCGAATTGGTAAACCAAGGCGCATACGGGTGCTTGTATCATCCGGGCATAGAATGCAGCGGCAAAACCATGGATGACCGGCGCTACGCCACCAAACTGGTCGTGCAAGACGAAGTGGCTGAGAATGAAGTGGCCGTGGGCGACATTGTGAAGGGGATTGTGAATTACGGAGTGAATTTCGTGCCGGTCATTGACACCTGCATCGTGAATTTAGAGAAAGTGAACCGCAATAACCCGCACGCGTTGACCAAGTGCGACATTGTTCCAAATCCAAAGAACGGCAAAGAGAAGGGCAAAGAGAAAAAGAAAGAGAAATTCATGCTCATGAAAATGCCCTACATTGACAGCCTGTATTTTTATGAATACATTGGCAATATGGGGGACAACAAAAAGAAAATCATTTCCTGTATTTTTGACACCTACTCCTATTTAATTGAATCCATTGAACGGTTGGTGGAGCACGAAGTGGTGCACTACGACCTCAAAATGCAGAACATCCTGATGAATTTGAAGACGGACACGCCCATCATCATTGATTTCGGGCTGTCCATCCCCATCAAACGGTTGAGTGAGGGCGACCGTTTTTGGGCCACCTATTTTTACAAGTACTCGCCCGAGTATTACGTGTGGCCGCTGGAATCGCACGTCATTAATTTCTTGCAGAACGCGTCTCGGCCACTGTCCCGCGATGACGTGACGTCCATATGCGAAACCTTTGTGAACGCCAACGCCGCCCTTCGCATTTTTTCCAAGGGGTTTCGCGCGCGGTATCTGAAGGCGTGCATTGAGCAATGCGACACGTGGATCGGAGTGGAGCGCGGCATAGCGTGCAGGGCGCTGCTAAAAGGATGGCCCACATGGGACAACTACTCTCTCAGCGTTGCGTATCTTCAAATTTTAGGATTCATTTCCGAAACGGGCTTCGCGAACAACCATTTGATCATTCAGTACGTGCAGCTACTGCTAATGAACGTGCATCCCGATCCCGCGCGGCGCAAAACGGTGGGCGACACCAAGAGCGCCTTCACCGACCTGTTTTACATGAACGAAACGGTTGAGACGTACGACAGCCTTGTGCAAAACTTCAATACCGATTTTTTTGCCCAAACCACGGTTGTGTTATCCCGGGATTCACACCCTTGATTTATTACCGGATTTTGCATGCAAATGATTTTTATTAAATGAAAATCATTTTAAGCGCGACTTGCTTTAGTTAGTGGCGACGCTTGGTTCCGCGACGCTTGGAACCACGCTTGGAACCACGCTTGGAACCACGACGCTTGGAACCGCGACGCTTGGATCCACCGCTATAAAGACGGGCGGTCATCTGAACGCCGGTTCCGCTGTCTCCTTTGATTCCAGAGATGGGTTCCGGGTTCAGTTGGGGAAGGGTGCCGCCGCTCTGCTTCTTCTTGTATGTTTTTGCTGCCTCGCCAAAAACTTTTTTGGGGTCCATGCCAGGGTGTGCCTTTCTAAACGTGTCCAAATGGACCATCCATGCAGTTTTTGCCATCTTAATTGTTGTGATTGCGTTATACCTGAACGAGAGAAAATATATTTAAAACCCATTTAAAAAGTGGCCAGCATGTTTTTATAACTCTACCACCTCCTTCTTCATTCATTCATCCATTACATTCATCCATTCGGTTCAATGGTCAAAAACGACACGGGAGGAAACAAGGGCAAAGGGCTGGCGCGCAAGCACGTGAACGCCGCTAAATGCGGCGGGTCCAAGCAGCTGCGCGTGGCGACCGACGAAGCAGAGAAGTATGCAGTGGTTTCCAAAATGCTGGGCAACGGCATGTGCTACGTGCGCCTCTTAAGTGGAGGCGGAGCCGGGGCGGACAAGCTGTGCATCATTCGCAACAAGTTCAAGGGGCGCGGCAAGCGCGACAACATTCTGGACTCGGGCTCCTGGGTTTTAGTGGGCTTGCGCGAGTGGTCCAGCAAGCAGGACACGTGCGACCTGCTGGAAGTTTACAACGACGGCGAGCGCGACCGCTTGCTGAAGAATGAGCCGTGCTTCAAGGGCGTTGCTGCCGCCAATGAAGGCATCGGCACCAACAATGGAAGCAACAATGGAACTAATAATGGCGGTAGCTTAGTGCAATTTGCCGACAGCACCACGATGAAGTACAGCAAACTGGTCAAAGACAAGGGCAATGATCAAGATGACGACGACGAAGAAGATGATTTACATCAGCGGGTTTATGATATGCCGTCATCGGATTCGGATTCGGATTCGGATGAATCCGATGAATCATTGGAAGAAGCACCTAAACCTGTTGCCGCGCCTAAACCTGTTGCCGCGCTTAATGCGCCTAAACCTGTTGCCGTGCCCAAACTCAAAGTGGATCACATTAATGTGGATGACATTTGAAAATGCGTCATTTAAAACATTAAGGAGTGCAAGTGTTAAAAAAAACAAAATACAATACAATACAATACCAATATAATGAATTGCTTGGCTCTATTGGCGCACTGCCACCGCACTGGAACTCGGATTCAATTACGGGAAAATGATTCAAATGCTAACCGCGCCAATCATCGGGCTCAGCATGTTGCAAATGTCATGGAAGCCTCGCTCTACGACCGTGCGCCCGTGCGCACCGTGATTACGCCCGAAGCCATGCGGGAACTGCTGCTAGCATGTCATAGTGGTGGCGATGCCACTAACAAGTGCTGCCCCATCACGCAGGCCGAGTTCGCGGAGGGCGATGCCGTGCTCGTTCTTCCGTGCAGGCACGCATTTTTCAAGGACGCCATTCAAACGTGGCTGGAAACCGAGAGCGCGGAGTGCCCCGTGTGCCGGCATGCGCTGCCGTCGCACGAAGTGATTCAGATCACTGATCCGGTTGCTGATCCTGATGCGGCGCCTGATGCTGATGAATGACGATGCCGGCGTCTTGAGCTAAGACTGCTACAAGCGGGTCATTGATGTAGTCATTGTAGTAGTGAATGCGGCGGATGCCGCACGCCGCCAGCGACCGGAAGCAGTTGATGCAGGGGTAGTGCGTGACGTAAATGGCGGCGTCTTGGAGGCTGGCGCCGCGGCGCGCGCAGTCGCTGACCGCGTTGATTTCGCTGTGGATGATGGCCTGCTCGTGGTTGTCGCGCAGGCGACTGACGTGCGGGGCGCCAGCGATGTAGCCGTTGTAGCCCATGGCGATGATGCGATGATCCTTCACGACGACGGAGCCCACGCGCAGGCGCGTGCACGGGCTGCGCATGGCGGCCAGGAAGGCGATGGACATGAAGTAGTCGTCCCACGGCATGGGGACCGCATTCAATTTTGAAGCGGCAGCAATTTGGCGCAGCATTTTAATGCAATGGATCCTTTTATATTTAAGTGAAAACCCGAAAAATTGATTTAAATTTATGGCGTTTAAATCAATACAAGCAGACGAAACAATGGATACAAATGAATTGCTTAAAGCGTATTACCAGCAACTGACACCGTTTGAACAGCACACATGCGACATTGCGCGCGAGCACCTGGGCTCATCATTTGATTTGGCGCGCAGCAACGGATTCATTCGCTGGTCATCAACCCGGAAAACCTAATGTTTTATAAACCCTTGCGACCCTTGGCGCGTCTAAGGGTGCGCCGCAAAAAGTCATTTTTGTCTTTCAATCCGTATTTTTTCTGAACACGGCGCAGCGTGCGTTCAATGCGACGGGACAACTTGTGAATGTGGCGGCGCTTGCGAGAGCCTCCTCCGCCCAACTGATTATTTTCTTCTATTTCTTCTTGCTTTGTCGGCTTGGGTGTTGCAAAAGGACCTTTGTCGGTGTTGTTGGTGTTGTTACCGTTGGTAAATTGAGGAGCAGGCAAAGCCACTTCGGCGCCTTCTTCAGCACTTGTTTTTGCGCCTTCTGCGCTTGACTCAGCGCTTGACTCAGCGCTTGTTGCCACGCTTGTTGCCGCGCCTTCTTCAGCGCTTGTTGCCACGCCTTCAGCGCTTGACTCTGCGCTTGATGCCGCATTATTAATTGCGGCCGTAAGATCCCCCACTTCAGCCATCGCTTGGGTGACTGGAGCCGCAGCCTGTTTCAATTTATCCGCAATGTCGGTTGCATTTTCCACTGCATCCACTCCCGTTTGAACAGCGGTCAGTCCACTGCTTATCAAACCGATTGGCGGGATGTCCTTCAAATCATCCAGCACGGTGTTAATCGTTCCATTCACCAATTTTCCCACGGCTTCCTGCGCGGGTTTTAAAGCGGTGTCGCTTGCTTGTTGAATGCCTTGTGCCACCGCAGTTGACAATTTGTCCTGAAACTTTTCCAATTCGGCCGCCACTTGTGGATCGCCGCTCACGTTGTTCAGCAGCGCAAGTTGTTCCGGTGTCAGCGCCCGGGCTTTGGCGGCTTCAATGAGCGCCGCGTTTCCCGTGGCATATAACAAGTCTTGCACAAGTGCTGCTCCTGTGTTAGAAATCGGGTCATATATTGCGGCCTCCACAATTTTTTTAAATTCTGGCATTGGTTCGGGCACGTAACAGGCCGAATCTGCGCTGCTAAACAAAGATGGGTATATCATGCAATTTGCATTGTTTGCGGTTACATTGTTTGCATTGTTTGCATTGTTTGCGGTTACATTGTTTGCGGTTACATTGTTTGCGGTTACATTGTTTGCGTTGTTTGAGGTGTTGTTTGTAATGGGGCTAGTAGTTGCAATAGTTGGATTGGAATCAGAGGATTCACTGGAAGCAGGGGATTGCTCGGGCAGAATACTGGCATCTGGTTCAGTAATAGGCGCAGTAACAGCTGGTTCAGATAGTTTTATAGCTGGTTCAGTAACAGCTGGTTCAGTAATAGGCGCAGTAACAGCTGGTTCAGTAATAGGCAGAGTAATAGCTGGTTCAGTAATAGGCACAGATGTTTTGATAGCTGGTTCAGTAGTAGCTGGTTCAGTACTCGCTGGTTCAGATGGTTTGATAGCAGGCACAGATGGTTTGATAGCTGGTTCAGTAATAGGCGCAGTAACAGCTGGTTCAGTACTCGCTGGTTCAGATAGTTTTATAGCTGGAGCAGTAGTCGCTGGTTCAGATGGTTTGATAGCAGGAGCAGTAGTCGCTGGTTCAGTCATATTGACAGCAGGCACAGTAACAGCTGGTTCAGCCATTTTAATAGGAATATTATTGTTGTTTAGAACATTGGATTTGGAAGCAGGTGGAATATTGGGTTTGGTAATAAGAGGGGTCCTTCTACGAGTGCGATTGGAATTGATGGCGGTCCTGCTTTTAGGGTTCATGTTCATACTAATAATTGTGTGACTAATATCTAATATATGATTAATATTGGATATATATTAATGATAAAAAAAATGGAAAAATACGATCACATCATGCATCGCTCATTTTTTTATAGCTGGCATAATCAATCGGCTTAATGATATTGAAATCATGCGTTTCGGTTGCATGGCTGCCTTCGCTCACGGCAATGAAATCATCCAGTCTCCCGCAATACAAATAGCGCGTCACCTGTTCTTTTAACACACAGGCCCGTTCCTCGTTGTTGTTGTTGTTGTTGTTGTTGTTGTTGTTGTTGTTGTTGTTGTTGGAGCCGAGGTGTTTGTTATTGCTATTAATGATGGGATGTTTGAGATTTGCATTGGTGTTGTTGTTGTTGTGGTTGTTGTTCTTGGGGGTGTTCTTGGTGGTGGTCATCATAGAGTATTTTTTCAACTGCGCAAACACGGAGGTTGGCTTGATCGCGGGTTTGGCCGTGGCTATGGCTTTGGCCGCGACCGCGGCTGCAGCTTCTGCCTTGATATTTGCCTTTGACAACTCTTCGCGGAAATCAATGTAGATCCGCTTGCAGCCGTGCGTGATCACGTATTTTCGGGCCACGGATTCCAAATATTTGAACTGCACCGAGCGCTTGTCGCAGTAATAGCAGAACACGACTCGTTCGGCATCGTACGTCATGATGACGTCGCCTTGCGGCGTGGTTTCGCGCACGTGGTTATTCAACGACGGAACCGGTGTATGGGGGTCATCTTCCAGCTCGTCGTACTCTTTGTAATACTTGGTTTCAAACGGGGGTTCTGGTTCTGGTTCTGGTTCCACGTGCGGCGGTTTGAGCGCCTTGCGGCCTTTGCGGGCCTTGTATATCGTGTACAATGCAGTTGCAACAACGGTTCCGGCAACCACAATCGTCGTTCGGGTGAGTCCAAACCGGTTCATTAAAAAATTCATTGGGTTAATCATTGACTATTGATTGTTTTATGATTATTATTAGTTTATGCATCAATCTTTAATTCATTTTTATTACGCATTTTCATCGGTTTTGGCTTTTACTGCCTTTGGTTTGGGTTCTGCCTTTGGTTTGGGTTCTGCCTTTGGTTTGGCCTTTGCCTTTGGTTTGGGTTCTGCCTTTGCGCCTGTTGTTACATTTGTTGAAGGGGGAAAAAGCGTCCAGTCTCTCCTTAAACAGGGCCGCAATGTCGTCCTGCATGTCCACCACCCGGATGCACTGGTAGGACCCGTTCTTGTTGTCGGGATGCAGGCACACCAGGAATAGGTCAGTCACGCGCTTGCCGTAGTTCCGCTCCAAAATGGCCTTGTACGTGTTCAGCTGCAGGCAGTAGTGCCAGTAGTTCGTGTCCGGAATGTGCGCGATTGTGTTGGTGTGCGAGTAGTCTTTCGCGCCAAACGGCACCTTCTTGATTTCCTTGCAGCGCTTCCAGTCGTAAATGCTGAGCGTGCCGTCGGGTTCTCCGGTCGCGGGATCCAGATTTTCAAACACCATGTCAATGGAGCCCGAGATGCGCACGGCTTCGTCAAACACGGTCCATTCCGTGCGATACGGTCTGAGTTTTAGCGCATGGTCCCGGTAGAACTGCATGAAGTAGCGGAATTCAGGGGCTTCGGTGTCATCCGGCGGTATGGGAAGGCCGTTGTAATGGCACTCAATGTTATAGTGCATGGCCGTGCCTGCGGCGGCGGCGGCATCGCGGTTCGTGTCCCAGGCCGCCTTGATTGCATCGGCGGTCATGCCGTAATACGGACTCTGCTTCCAATTGCGCGAGGCCATCATGCGTTTAATGATGCCGTCTGTGTCAAACTCGCGGAAGTGGCTGTGCACCCACGTGGTGACTGAAGTGTAGGGCTTGCTGGGGTCGGCGTCAATCGTGTACTTGTGCTCCACGGGTTCAAAACTGATGCGCGCATCACGCGGGTGCGGATTGAGCAATGACAAATGATCCATGCGGATGATGATGCCGTGATTCTGGTTCATTTTTTATAGCAATCAATTTTTGAAACAATGTTCTATTATTTATAAAATTTAATTGTCGCCATATATTATATATCACTCCAATTATTTAACACAAGCCCAAAATGTCAATTCGTAATTTGAAAACTGGACATGAAGCCAGAATTTCTAAACAAATGCGGGATCGTGAATTTGATGCAATTGCAGACGTTTACCCCGGCGCAGACAAACGATTCCAAAAATGGGTGCAGCAAAATGCAAACAATGAGGATACAATGGAACAAATGAATGATATTTTAAAAAGGAATCAAAAACCATTGGATGAGACCAATCAGAGTTACACAAAAAGCCACATTGACAATATGAATTTGTTTGGCCAAATTGGTTTTCACGGCGGCTCTCGCAAGAAACGGCGTTCTCACAAGAAACGACGGTCTCACAAGAAACGACGGTCTCACAAGAAACGGCATTACAAAAGAGGAGGCGGAGAAATACCAAAACCATCACAAGATAATGTTGGTCAACCGCCATCAGATCTACTGCCACAGCCACCACAGCAGCTACCGCAACCTGACAACCCATAAAATGCTTCAAAATTAATATGTAATTTAGCGCATAAATAACATATTTGCAGTCATTATATATAGGATTTATAAATGACCAAAAACGCAGATAACAACGCAAATAAAAATGCAGATAATTACACCGACAAACGCACGGGGATTGTGTACGCGAATGTGACCAACCAACCCTCAACGCGGCCGATCCAGGTTCAGACCCATTTAGACGCATTCATTCCCGACTCCTTTTTAAAAACCTATTTCGGTAATGGCAAATCAATTTGAATCAGTTCAAACATGTCGTCGTCGTAGGCATCATCGTCGCTATCATTGTCCGGATTGGAAGCAACGACAGCAACGGGCACATCGACAGTCGCATAATGGTTTACGATGAGGTCCAGGGCGGGACATTCGTCATCATTGAAGGTGTTGTTTAAATAGTGACTCTGATCATAATGATCGTATATTGCGCTGAAGGCAAATGGGTTGTAATTTTCTTTGTTTTCGTCGTCGTTCCACTTATTACACTTGATGTCGTCATCGTTGCACTTATTACACGATTCATTCACGACAACATTCCGGTTTGCTTCGTTTGCTTCCAACCGGGTCAGCCTCTCCAACATTTCAGAACACACGGTCTCGTGTCGTGCGTGCTGTTTTTTGAGTTTTTTGCGCAGCGATTTGCAGCATTTGTTCGGTTGTGGCTGTTGTTGTGGCTGTTGTGGCTGTTGTGGCTGTTGTTGTGATTGAAGCCTTTGTTGTTGCTGCTGTTGTTGTTGCTGCTCCTTGTGCTTCAAATGCTCGGACCGAAGGTAAGCGTGCTGCGTTTCCAATATCCACACGCGATCTATGACCCCCTTGTTGGTCCAGTCCTGCATGCACTGGTTGGCGCGCTTGATCCACCCCTCCTGCTCGTTCACCAGATTCGTTATTGATCCGAATTGCGTTTTTATGGTGCATATATCTGCCTTCATGGCTTCTAGGTTCGCCTTCAGGGCATCCAGCTCCGTCCGCAACAAGAAGTTCTTCTTCTGCAGCTGAATGATTCTCAGGTTGTCCTTCGGGTTGAGTGATTTGGGTTTGGGGTTGGGGTTGGGGTTGGGATTGGTGTTGGCTGGGGGGAAGGGATCCACCGACACCGCGTCTTCCTGGTCTTGGGCTTCGCCTTCGCTCAACTCGCCTTCGCCTTCGCTTACTTCGTCTTTGTTGGCTTTTCTCCACGTCTTCGCGTGCCCGGACTCGTGCCGGTGCGAGCACTGCGAAACGTGGGTTTCAAAATCAGCACCTATGAACCCGCAGCAGTTGCCGAGCCAGTGAGGATGCAACGCGTTTGTGTCCATGTCTCTCGTCGCCTTCTGAGAAAAGAAGGAGCAATAAAACGACTGTGGATTTGACGGTGGCCGTGGGTTGTAACGGATGGGGCTCGTGGTTCGCACGCCAATCACCGCGTAATTGGTGCCGGCGCAGTCGTAGTGCCCGCGGTCAATCGTGATCGTCATGCCTTTATAACACGATTGTATTTGGATGCCTTGCATCTCCAGATTGTGCACAATCAGGCTGGGCGTGAGAGCGTGAGGGTGAATCCATGCCTCAATGACCAGCGTATTGGCTTGGTTGGATTGGATTGACTGTTGTGGTTGCATTTTATGGGTGCGATTGTATTATACATGCACATGATTTTAAATTCATTTCAATATGATTTTAAAATCATTCAGACGAATACATAATGTCCAGACACAGAACCTATCCAATCTCCGGTTAATCTGTTTGGTTGTATAAATTTGTGGGTGTGGGTGTGGGTGTGGGTGTGGGTGTGGGTGTGGGTGTGGGGGTGGGTGTCGGTGTGGGTGTGGGTGTGGGTGTGGGTGTGGGGGTGGGTGTCGGTGTGGGCGTCGGGGTGGGTGTTGGCGTCGGTGTGGGTGTGGGCGTAGGAGTGGGTGTGGGTGTGGGTGTGGTCCAGGTTGGATTGTTTCCAATGTTTCCACCGTTAAGCCCAGGGCAATTAAGGTTG
>Ga0209296_1000286_pt1 | contig 43259 bp, 47 predicted proteins | sample S_130206_EF_Meta_FD_187319 | JGI IMG/M metagenome (GOLD analysis project Ga0209296, IMG submission 187319) | Freshwater microbial communities from Lake Simoncouche, Canada to study carbon cycling - S_130206_EF_MetaG (SPAdes) (version 2) | ecosystem: Environmental > Aquatic > Freshwater > Lake ...
GGGAGGACATTAGCATTATACATTGCTTCCTTATCCCACTTCTTTAAGTCTTCAAGGTATGACTTTTGAGATTCAAGTGCAAAAATAACCTTTCTGTTAATCTGGTAACCAAGAGGATTTTTCTGACTAACGATGTTTTGATACGCTTGCTCTGACTCTGGGCTTCCGTCTTGAAGTTCAATTGGAGGCACAAAGGACGACTCACCCTTCCTTACTGGTATAAATGGAGGTTGTTCTCCCCTTTGTATTGCCTTTGTTTCAATCTCATTAGCAATAGCCTCAACTGGTCTTGTGGCTACTCCTGCAGTCAAAGGGTCAAGCGGGGATGTTTTCTTAGGTAAACCAGAAGCAGGTGTCTCAGCCATATCGGATTATAGTCTATAAGAGTCAATAAATAGCAAGTAAATTACTTAGATGCCTCTGTTCTTGCTTCCAGACTGTCAATGAGTCTTTTGGCATACTCAGTAGGAATGTTTGAGTTTGGACTTTTAACCAACTCACTATTGCGATACATAGTCTTTTGTCTATCCCAGTCGTCATATAATCCTTTAAATGTTGCTGGGGTGACTTCATAGCCAAGAACTTGACCTATTTGCTTACTATACATCTTTAATGTCTCTTCTGTAGGAGAAAGACCATTTGAAATCATGCTATTGTAATGGTGAAGCATTGAGATTGTAGCCAACGCTTGAAGTCTCGCTTTCTGTCTTGATGGAATTCCTAAGATTTCAGAAGGGTCTGGAACAATTGAAGAAAGAACTTCTTGTTCATAATTAGAAGGATTTCCAGGTCCAACAACTGATTCACGAATAGCCCCAACTAAAGTCTTTTGCAATGCCCCTGCAGTTGCCAAGTCGCCATTTGGCATTCTTACTTTCATTAAGGCTACAGATGCCCAACTACCACCAGTGCTTTTCTGTTCTTTGATAAGTTCATTATTTAACTCATTCAATCTATTCATCGGCCAAATTGATTCATCCCACTTCTTCTGTTTAGCGTAAATGCCAATATCTTTATTGTAAAGTTGCTCTTCCGTAGGCATATTTCTTGTAAGTCTTGCAATCGTTTTATAATCCCCATTCTTTCTTAATGCTTCAAGTAATTCACCGCTGTCAAGTCTGTCGGAGTAATACTTGCCAGTAGGCTTCCCATTAATCATAATAGGAATCTGTTGTGAAATCTTGGGCAAATCTCTAAGTCCTTGAGCAACAAATCCATTAGTTCTCTTTAAGTCCTGCGGACGAATACCAACCCATCTTGTGACAAGTTTCTCAATGTCATCGGTCTTTTCTCTTCCCATCTTGTCAAGTCTTGCTACCGACTCATCCAACGCCAATTCGTCAGCCGCAAGTTTTTGCCTTGCTATGTATTGTCTGTTTTGAACATCTAAATTAGAAACTTGAGTTTGAATTGATTGTGTAATTTTGTTTTCAGCCTCAAGTTGAGTTACAGCACCTGCTCGCTTATTTTTTAATGCATCAAGTGTAGGTTTGTGATTAACGGTGTTTGGGTCACCAAGAAGTTTGTCAAGTCTAGCAATTTCACCTTTCCAGAATTTAAGTGCTGTATCATTGTCCGCAATTGATTTAGAAAGTCCTTCTGGTTCTTTTGGTGCACTTGACGTATCTTCTAGTGCTCTAGCCATTCTTCCATTTGCGGTTGCCCTAAGTGCAACTTCGGCAGACGGAGTAATGTATTCTTCAACAATTGCATCACCTTGGGCGATGAACATAGACGGACGCTGACCATATGTTAATTCAAATCTAGAACCCCACATATCGGCTTCAATTCCGCCATTTGACTTATTTTGAAGATTTCTATCAACAAACGCATATGCCTGTCTAATTGCTGGCATATCAAGTGCGTTATCTACTGTTCCAAAGGCATCATCTGCAGCATCTCTTTCTGCTTGGTCTGGTGATGTGTTCTTGTATTCACCACTCTTTAAGACTTCATTAATTAAAGTAAGTCTTCTCAACTCCATATGTGCATCTGCGTTTTGACTTCCATCAGCATTAACAAGTTGATTGGAGTTATATTTAACAATAGGAGTTCTGGTCTTTTGACCTGTGCTTGGGCTTACGGTTTCTTCAAAGAATATCGTTCCGTGTCTGTTGTCCCTGTTGCTTGACCCATTAATAGGCGTAAGAGGTTCTGTATGGAAATACTTACTGTTTAGTGGTCCGTTTAACGCAACCTTTTCTTCAACTGGAGCAGGCGTAGGTCCGGGCGTTTCAGCACCAGATGGAGTCCCATAGGCATTGCCAGCACTAGATGCTTCCATAGCAGTAACCACTTGGTTAATTGCTGGAAGGTCTGCCTCTGATACCCAACCGCCTACTCTATGCTTTGTCCCATCAGGAGTAACTACCGAAGAAACCCTTCCCCCCACCACTTCGGCTTTTTTTGGTGAACCTCCAAATGCTACTGTTTTTGTAGCATTGTCTTCCATTCCAGTTGAGAATGGAGATTGGAATGCGGGAGATTGATAGTAACTAGTAGGAACTGTTGCAGGAGTTGCAGGTCTTGCTGGAAGTGCAGCCCCTGGCATTGCCTCTCTTAGTCTTTGTTCTCTAATCTTTCTTTGACTTTCTTGGAACGAATCAAAGGTAAGTGGAGTTTGTTTAGACAACGCAACCATTCTTTTTGTAGATTCAGCAAAATCAATTTTGGCTTGCTTTAACTCAAGTGCTGCTTCTCTTCTTCTTTCTTCAGTCGTATCTTTGTTGCCAATTTCTTCCTTTAATATTCCAATAGAACCACCTAGTGAAGAAGTAGCATCTTTTACTCTAGTGTATGTTTTATCTTCGGCATCAGCCGCAAGGCTGTAAGCCTTATATGCACTTTCAGCATCAAGACCTTGTTGCTTTAGTGCATTTGCTTTATCAAGTGCATCAGCCTTTCTAGCATCAATAGTTCCCTGCTTTGAAGCAACCTCAAGTTTGGCTTTGTCTGCCATACCTTGAGCCATAAAACTAGCAACTCCTTGGGCTGCTCTTCCCATAGAACTCATTCCTTCAATATAACCTGCTGGAATTTGTTGGACTTGCTCACCAGAATATCTGGTAAACATATTTTGTCTTTGTTGAGGTTGATTAGGCATAAAGTTGTAGGTATTTTCTTCTTGGTTCGACAACTCTATCCATAGCAAACTTTACAAGTTTCTTTAGATAGGGTTTGTCTGAGATAAAGTTGGCAAAACGCTCTCCATTTTCAAGGTAAAGGTCTTTAAACCAAATAGGGGCTTCAGTAAGAAGCCATTTTCTGAAGATAAGCCAATCGTTGCTTTCAGTTCCATATATCTCTCTGGCGACCCAGCAAGCAAGAATTGCGGCTCCGCCAAGTGTTCCAAGAGCACCAAGGAATCCTGCATTTTGTTGTGCCTTTGCAGCCTTATCTGCGTTCTCTTGAGAGATTCTATTACCTCTGATGTTAGCAAGGTATTGAGACTCTGGTTGCAAGAACTGAGGTCCAAATGATTGGAATGAATTCTGAGTAGCACCGTAAAGTTCTCCAACGCCATACAAGCCTTGTGAGGTTTGCATTGCTGGAGCATTGTATGTTTGTTGACCAAATGATTGCTGTTGATTAGCCATTTGATATGCTTGTGCACCCATTGCTTGACGCTGTTGAAGTCTTTGATTTCCAAGTTGATATGAGTTAAGCACTTCTTGACCAACTGCCTGATTGCCTGTCAATCCTCTGGCTGACATTGCTGCTCTTGCGGATTGTTCGGCATACATCTGGTCTTGGTAGCCAAGTCCAGAACCCATTGCAAGTCCTTCGCCAGCCTGTTGCTGGAACATATTGTAATTCTGAGCACCCTGTGGACCTAGACTTTGAACGGCATAATTAGTAGCCATTTGACCGCCTTGACCATACATACCAATCAACTGATTTTGATACTGCTGTTGGGCTTGGTTTGCATACGGCTGTAGTTGTCCATACTGCCCCAAAAGGTTCTGGGACTGGGACGCCATACTTCTCTGCTGATATCCTTGCAGTTGCGGAAGCATTGCTTCCTCTGCTTGCATAGCCGCAGGAATAATCTTCTTTTGGGCTGCGATTGCCCCCATGTTTTCATTGTAATACTGCTGTGCATCAGCAGTCATAAACTCACCATAATTTGGTGCGTTTCTGCCGTTGTTCATATATGCACCATATCCTGCGGCTGCTTGGGTTAAATCCATAGTATTTAAGCGGTTTTGTATTTGTTAGATGCAGGAAGCCACATCAGAAAGTGATGCTGTCTTAACCTTGTTAAGAACAACTTGATAAAGAACAGTTCCTGTAAATGTCATAACTCCAAGCATCTTTACATTAAAGATAAATCCATTATCAATTGATGTAAGAGCCTTGGAGTATATAAATGTCGTTGAGTGATATCCGTATGCACCATTGGAAGCAAAACGCTCAAAGACTTGAGTTGCATTGTTGTAAACCCTAAATCTAACATAGTTAGCACTTGGTCTTGTATTTCCGGTTACATTATCAGAATCAGACAATGTGATGATTTGGTATGTCCAAGTTTCGTCGGCAGGGATTGTAAGTGTTGGTGATGTGTAAACTGTAAACTCTGTTCCTGCAGCGGGAGTTACAAATCCAGATTTAACATATGTTTTATACTGGGCATCTTCAATTAGAAGTGGTGTTTTGTTGCCTATTTTAACAGTTCCTGCGACATTAAGGTTGCCAGTAACATACTCATCACCAACGACAAAAAGGTCATCAGTAAACACCGTTCCAGCCTTCTGGTAGTTACAAGTTCCAGAACCAATAGTAACTGCAGCACTAAGTGCATACACAATCGTGTCTACTGTTACCGATGTAATCTTATACTTTCCGCTATAAGCAGCAATTGATGCGGTTACCGTAATTACTTGATTTGCAACAAGTCCGTGTGCCGTTGAGGTTATTGTTACGTTAATTCCGTCAACAGATGTAAATGTCTTACCAGTTACAACAACTCCATCATTAGCAACAATTGAAACATCCTCATTTGGCTTTGCTAGGTAATTACTTGAAGTAATTAACGATGAAATCACCGGCAAGTTGCTTTGAACAAGACTTGATGCATTAACCTTTCTCAATGTATCAGCAGATGTATCAACAACAAGAAACTTATCGTCTGAAGCAAGTGTAGGTGACTCAATTTGAGCCTGTTCCGTAATTGCTCCCTTTAATACAATAGCACCATTTACGTGGTTATTAAGTCTTGTTTGGTCAACTTGTTGACCGTTTACGAAGACTTCTCCTGCTGATAGTTGGACTGGCATTTTATTTAGTAGAGCGTATGTTAGTGCCTGTTCTTATTCCTGTGATAAACAAAGACCTAACAGACGAAGGTTTGTTGTAAGATTCAATCTTGATTAGACAGGATGAGCAAACTTTGCGAATAGGCAAGTCTCTTACGCTGAAAGTTGACGATGGCACTCCAAATGTGTCAATGATTGTTTCGAAGTATGGATTCTCGGTTAAGACTGTAGTTTTAATCTGCGAACCAGCATCAGCCTTTAGGTCAATCTCAACCTGCGAATAACGCTTATCCTCAGAGAACCCAAAACTGTAGGAACGGGTAATCAGTTTACTGTCAATGTTGAATCTAGTAAACGCATTAGCATCTAATGGGTCATATAGAAGGAATGGCAACTCAAGAGGAAGCACATTATTTAAGGTGCTGTTGTCATAGTGGTCACCATCAAGTAATTCTTCGGCAAGGAAGATTCCGAATTCCTTATCCACAAAGAAGAGCCTTCTTTTACCGCCGTAAATGCCAGTAACCATAAACGACACATCCATACCAGACTGGAATGTGTCAATGGACTCCCATTGCTTGTTAATAAAGTTAAATATGACTACTACGTTATTATACGCACTACCATCTACCGGTATTGACAGGTAGTATCTGTTATTGAAGTAAATACCGACTGCCTTTGATACGGCGTTCTGGTTTATTCTCTGGATAATATCGTCGATTGGTGCACTCAATGGCTCACCCAATACACCCGCCCGCATACCCTCAGGAGTCGTTGCAGACTGTGGGGTGAGCATATATACCCCTCCATCAGCAAGGAACATCATACCGCCCGCGGCTTGGGCTATTGACCCTCTTGCCACGCAACCAATATCCGTAGCAAGAACCTTGACATATGAGTCTGCGGCTACTGGGGCATCTCCTGCAGCATAAGCACCAGCCCCAACGGAAGCGTAATACATACGATTACGCATAAATACCACAAACTCATTCAATACCCAAGGTGCTATAGCAACAATAGAGTCATTAGACCCATCGTTAATCTTAAACACGTCCATTAAACTGAACACGGTTTGTTCAAGATAATGGGATACGCTGATTTCGTCAGAAGAACTCTGAATTACACCCCTGTTGCCAATGTATATACCCTGTATGCCATTGGGCATATGGGTTGAGGGAGATTGAGGAACAGTTATAATACTTCCCCCACCATCAACCCACTTCAAAGGAAACTTTGAAAGACCCCTTAATATATACAAACTTCCACCCGCTTGATATGCACCTACTTCGTCGGTAGATAGGATTTCGTGGGTAGCAGGGAAAGCAACAGGACCAGTTCTGGTTGAAGTAACTGTGTTGAAATAATAAAGACCAGTTTGTGCAATTAAAACAACAAGGTCAACCCCCGCAGTAGTCTTAAATGTGGTTACATACCTTAATGGAACATTGTCAACACCGGCAGGGGTGAGTTTCTGAAGCCCTTTTCTGGACTCGGCAATACCCCTGTTAAGTCTGAAGTTCTGGCACAACGAGAGAGTCCCTTCCTTCAAGGACTGTGGATTGTCCTTGGAGTTGAACCCTAAGAAGCCTTGGTCACCATCAACAAGGTAACTTCCAGCCTGTTGTGCCTGTTCAGCCATTACTTACCGCTGATTTCTTCCAGCAGAGTCTTAGCCTTTTGAACCTTTGAGGAGTTGGAATTCTTGTAGCCAATCCAAATTCCTCCAATAAGGAAGATGCTGTGGGTTATAAGGAGTAGAAGTAGTGTAAACATAGTGTTAAAAAGTAAAATCAGAATAAGTCCAAGTTGAGCCAGCATCATCAGAATAAGCAAGCATCTCACCACTTAAACTTAAATAACCACCATTTGAAGCCTGTGCTACTATATCGCCATTTGGATTTGTCCAAGAAGTAAGAGAAAAAGTGTTAGAGTAACTTCCTCCACTTGTCCATCCAAGTCTATACTGTCCACCCCCAGAAAATTTACTGCTACTATTAAGTGCTAATGCTACACCGCCATCAAAGGCAATGTAACCGTTATTAATATACATACAAGAAGCACAGGCGTTAGCAATGGCTTTCTTGGGGTCATAAGTATAAGGAACAGCCGCTGTGCTCTGTACAGTTGAATCTGCAAAAGAAATTTGACCACAGTTTTGAATGTTAAAACCATTAATATATGCTTCCTCAATGTTAATAGCAAGACCACCAGAAAAACTAAACAATGCCCCATTTAAGGTTGCTGGAAATCCAAGGGCAGGGTCGTCTAAAACGAGGTTTCCAATTAATGTCCCACCTCCTAATGCCAAATAGGTCGTAGACGCTGATGCAGTAGTTAAATATCCGCTGATACTAGCACCAGATGGAATTGTAACAGTTCCAGTAAATGTAGGACTTGCTTTTGGTGCAAAATTAGTTGTTACATAAGTCTGCGTGGCAAGAGTCCCAGAGTTAATTTCATTAATCTTAGTCTGCGTAATCTCATTGCCAATTTCAACTACATTGGCTGGTAAATTTGGACTAAGAAAAATAGACATAGGTTATTCAACAACAGTAGTTGCTTCAGTAATTTTAGTGTTTAATTCAGTCAAAGTCTTACCGAAATACATCTGAACGCCATCAATATAATCAAATGGTTGATTTGCTTCAACTGCACCAATGATGGTTGTCTTTCCTTCAAGAGCAAACCCAGCAAAACCTTTATATGGTGAAATAATTTTATTCATTAGTTTACAGCAAAGTCTGAAAGGTCATTAATTACCTTAATTTTATGTTCGTGTGCTGTGTTAGCGTTCATCCCAGTAAAATATACAGTATTGCCAGAGTGAACAGCAGAAGCGTTATATACTCCTGTAGTTTGATTTACAATGCCCCAATTACCTACCCCAATGTTAGTAACAAATCTTGGAAATTGTCCAGCACCCCAACCAAAAGCCATTGCCGCATTTGCCCTGTCAATAGAAATTACTTCAGAGGCAATAATATTTGCTTTCTTTATATCAATAGAATCCTCCCCGCCAAAAATATTAATGCTCATAACTTACACAATCGAATAAGCAATGTGGACAGGAGTAGAGGCTGCAGATGCAGCAATTCTAATCGTTCCAGCATAGTTATCAATTGAAAATAGAGTTGCTGGTTGAAGGGTAAATCCAACAGACCCAGTATCGTTTAGGATAAGAGTAATAGTTGCTGTAGCAGACTTATTTTGAATAAGTGTAATGATTCGTCTTTCTCCGGGAACGGAAGAAGCAACTAGGTTCGCAGCAGTAAGTCCAGCCGTAAAGTCAGCGTGAACAAACTTTCTACTAAATGGGGATGAGATAGAAACGTTAGACATTGTATTAGTATATTTGATTAAATTTCATTCTTGGTTGAATGCCTTGCTGGACAATAGCCTTATTAACTTCCATGTCAAGCAATGCATTGGCTTCTGCATTAACCCTGTCGCCAAAGTCAAGTTGCATTTCAGACCTAAGCCAATCCGCGTGGATACCCTTTATGAGATACTGACCAAACATAGCAGGAATCTTTACCTTCTCCCACTTATCAGTTCCAAGTGGCTCGCTATTACCATTGATGTTAGGCTTAGTGTTAGTCTCTACTAGGCACTTCCAGAAGTTACCCTTCTTTCCTGCATAGAGAGCACCAGTAGTAGGTGCAAAGTAGTTGTCGGCAAGGTATGCCCAGTAAACAGTCTGTCCCGGTCTGTAGGTGATTGTTGAGTCATACAGTTCGCCTACAAACTCTGGACAGTTAAGTCTGTATGTCAAATAAACCTCAGTAGCGTCAGCAATATCAATAATAATACGTCTGACAGTATTGTAAACTACCCCATCAACAAGGGTTTCGTATTCGTCAAAACTAAAGCCAATTTCCTTTACCTTACCCTTGATTCTAGGGTCTTCAAGGGTAACCTGCATAATAGTGCCGATATCAATCTTGAATGTGCCTTCTGAGTTTGTGATTGTATTAGTCGTAGGGATTACAACGTAATGCAAATCCCCAGAGTTAACAACTGGGAAACGTGTGCTTCTGATAAGGTCGGGCCAAGCATCGTGCTCCCAAGCAAACTGGATGCGGTTATTGGCAAAGTCCCTTATCTGACCGAACGATTGAGTTGTAACATTGTGTCTGTCAAGTCCAGTCAATTGCATTGATTGGGCAAGGACTGTTTCAAAATCAACTGTTCTCATTTTGTAAGTGTTCCAGAAGAATCAAATAGACCGCTGTATCCATTGACACAGGTGCGTTTCATTCGATTGCGGACAGCAACTTCTGGGTTGTCCCGAATGAACTCATTTCTGAATTGTTTGTCTTCCCAGCATTCATAGCCGAGGCGTTGCCCCCAATAGTGGAATGCACTTCTGGGAATTCTGGCAACCATTTCGCCAACGCCATCAATGGCTTTGGCTTCGTTAGCGTGACCAAAGATAGCCAATTGTTTGGCTTCTGTTTTGGCATCAATCGCTTGCTTATTCCAACCGAAACGAAGTTCCCTCTCCACCTCCTTGCGGAGATGGGAGGGAATAACGTCAGCCAGACTTTGGATAAAGTCCGACACCTCGCTTATGTGAGGTCCAACTTGCCGAAGGCAAGAGGGTTATGAACAACGAGGCCAGCAACGGCTTCGATAAGGCGGGCAGGGCCACCACCATTGTCAGGGAGAGCAGTCACTTCGGCAACATTGCCACCATAGCGAACTTCAACCATATCAAACGGGATGACATAACCGACTGTGTGATTCTTGAGGAACAGCGAAGGATGCAGTCTCAGACCACCAAAGTCACCTTCGAAAAGGTCAATAGAGGACTGGTATGACGAATCAGACGCATCTCTGTTGAAGTTTCTTTGGGACTGTGAAGCCAGAGGAGCAGCCTGTGTGCCAGCAATTTCCTTTGTCGTGTAGACGAGATTTGTGAACGCTCTCTTGAGGAGAGGACCGCAAAGCAAGTCGTAGGTCTTGAACTGACCAGTCTGCTTGTAGATGGATGTAAGCACATTCTGAACTTGCAGTTCAGTAAGGTCACCAACAGTTCCAGTCGTAACAGACGAGGAGGTAGCGTCACCAGCGTTGTAAGGCAGACAGAAGGCATCTGGAACAAGCGTAGCGGCGTGGGTATCCTTGTCAGCAGCCTTAACAAGCCACTTGTCCAGACCACGGGTGAGGTAGGGAACTGTTCCGTTGTCGGTCTGAGAACCATTGGAAGAACCAAAGGTCTTTTCCATATCACGCTTCAGAAGCGTAATTGCCTTAGCGACATTGTTTGCGAGTTCGTCCTTAACACCAGCGATGTTCGTAACAGAAGACTGGGTGAGTTTCGAGACTCTGGTCTTTCTGCGGAAAATCTGAATGTGGGCGGCAAGTTCGTTGCGGTATTGAGTCGCACCTTCCTTGACATAGTTTTCGAAGTCGCCAGCGGCAACGTCCGTGCCATCAACAGTTCCAGTCGTAACCGGGTCGGGGAGCGAGTCCACCTGCCAGCGGAACAGGGTCTGTTGAGGTTGTGAACCCTTCTTAGCCATTGAGGTAAGTGGGGTATCCTTCGCGTCAACGAGGGAAATGAGGTTAGCAATCTCTTCACGACGACCAAGTTTATTGGCGGCGGAAAGGTTGCGTTCTGTGAGCATAGCCATAGTAGTATATGTATATTAGAGGTTAGAGGTATTTTGACACTATCGTCTTTAAGTCATCACGGTTCCCGTTTCTTGCGAATCGAGATTCAACACTCCTCGCAGTAGTATCACTTCTGCTTGATTGTGTATTTGCTGAGGACGGTTTTACTGCCAATTGTTGCGTTCCCTTGATAGGGACACCTTTCTTAGCAATTTGACTAGTTCTAGAGGTGTAGCCTCTAACATAGTCTCCAATGAACAACTCAAAGTCTGGGAAGCGTTTAAACTGCGGGAATGTCTTCAGAACTTGCTGGGCTAACTTGTATTCGGTAGATTCCTTGTTTTTCAACCAAGGGTAACTTTCGTAAGCAACGGGTTTCCATTGCTCTCTTGCCTTTACAAACTCAACCTGTTTAGGAAGGTGAACTTCCATAGCCTGTAGTGCATTGAGTTTCATATTTCTAACCTGTTCGGCATTGAAGTATGTATCACCCATTTCAAAGCCTTCGGGATTGGCTTCGCACTTGTATCTGATTTGTCTCGCCTGCTCGTATTCGTTCTTGATTGCATCGTGTGATGTGAGGTCTGCAAAAGGGCTATCAGCCGTAGGCTGCACTCTATCGCTATTCTGTTCAAACTCCGCAATCTGTAACTTATACTTATCAACTTCCTGCTTCATTGATTCAACCTGCTCTTCAGCCGTCTTACGCAATGCCGTCAGTTTGTCGATACGCTTCTGAACACCTGTTTGTTCAGCGGTTTCTTCCGTCTCTACTTGTGAAAGAACTTCTTCGCCATCTTGGGCCTCGGTAGTGTCTTCTGTATCCTCAACTAGACCGTCATCTAGTGTATCAACTTCTTCACCCCTTTCCTCAGTCTGGACTTCGCCTTCTTCTCCTAGAGGTTCTGGCTGACCTTCATCTTGTCCGTCGGAGAACAGGATGTTTCTCAGTTGTGCTGAGAGTGGGCTTTCATTTTGAGTGATTCCGATATCACTTTCCACGGGATTTAGAGCCTCTCCGTTATCGGCATTGTTTGTAGTCATCAGTCAGCGTTTAGAGTTCGCAGAAACTTAATTCAACAAGTTAACCATTGATTCAGTTTTGTCAAGAACCTTCTCGGTCTTTCAACTTCAGAGCCATTGCTCTTGTGTCTTCAATGAGTTCCTTAAAGTAAACAATTCCATCTGCTCGTCCAGCCTGATGGCTTCGTTTTTCCTCTTCAATGTTTTGATTTATAGCAAGACTTGACTCCTGCTTGATTGTTTCATCAAGGATGTAGAGGATAGTATCCCAAACGTCGTTTTGGTGAAATAGAAGAGAGTTTTGAATCTTCTTCTTTTGTTCTTCTTCTTTTTGTGTTCGCATCAATTATTGAGGTCCAATTCCAACAGGATTCATAGCCTGTTGCATATCCGCAGGTTCTGCAAGTTCTTGCTGCTCACCGCTTTGTGCTTGTTGAGCGAACTTGTTACCTACTGGAGAAACGCCGGTTCTTCCGATTTGGGCGTTCTGCTGTTGGGTTATTGACATTTGGAGGTTCTTTGAGTAGTTCTGGAATAGGGCTTGGAATACAGGGTCAGACTGTGACGCTTGCTGTGCCTTGGGGTTCTTTGACATAATATCCTGCATCGCTTGCAACTTCTGTCCAGCCACAGGGTCATTCTCCGTATATTGAGCCTCAAGACCCAACATCATCAAGGCAAGGTCGTTTTGGACTTCCTTGTATTGCTTCTGGGTAGCCGTCTTCTGGTCAACCAGAATGTCGTGTGCAGTTTCTGGAGCAACGGCTTGGACCAATTTAACTATTAACTTAGAACGGTCAATTGTTCCAGTCGAGTCCATTGGAAGAATAAACTGGTTAATGGTCTTTAACTTCTCAAGGACAAAATCTGTATCGTGTTCGCGAATATCGAATTTCACCATAAAGTCGAACTGGTGATGATTCTCCATAAAGGTAGCCGTAATAGGAACTCCAGTAACTCTGGTGATTTCATCTGGCAACATAAACTGGATGCAAAGCGAGAACACCTGCTTGTAGACCGAACTCCAAGCATTGAAGAAGTTATTCACAGCAAACTGCTGTGTCATCTGCGTGTGCGTAGGCACGACCTGCGGATGGTATAGACCAAACTGTTGTGCAACCTTTAATTCAATACGCTCCATCAAACTGAAGGCAGTAGCGGGCGTTCCACTCGGACCACTCAAATACTGGTATTCATCTGGTGAGTTAACAGGTAGCAACTGTCCAGGACCAATTCTTGTCTGAGAAGCCAAACGCTTCTTGACCATAAGGGGAGGGCTAACCTCAAGTGCTGTTCTATCTCTGATGGCATCTTTCTGTGCCTTCAATTCTTCTTGCTCCGTGTATAGCACCTCTGGGATGCCTCTTGACTCGACGATTGAGCGTCTAAGTCTTTCTCTTCTGAACTCAACAAACGGATAGTTTCCGTGAGCGTATTCTAGAATTTCGTGCTTACCAAAGAGATGCTCTTCAACCATCGGGCAGAACACAGTATAATAGATAGCGGAGTTACCAGCCTTATCTAGTTGTCGAGCATAGGAGTAAACAATCTCAATGAGATTATTGGCTTTTTCAACAGCATTAGGAACTGTGTTGATAAGCGGAATTAAATTAGAATCTTGCAAATACCCAGTCTTTCCAGCGGTATTTACCGCCTGTTCCATAAAGTCTTCGTCCCAACCTTCGGTTCTACCAATGGTTCGCATCTGAACCTCGGACATAAATGTTCTCTTAAAGATAACTCTAGCGTCTTGGATATCAACTGTCTCTGGAGGGAAGGCAATCTCGTCGAACGGCTTAAGTGCTGCTACCACCGGCAAGTTTAGTGAGATGTAGGGCTGTTCGTATTCAGACCATCCTTGCCTGTGGAGGTTCTTGCAGATGGTCTTGGCATCCTTTTCCGTGCACATCAAGGACTGTTGAATCATCATTACACCCAAGTCCGTGTCTGGGTCTGCTTGAATTTGTTGCATCGCAGTAGCCAACATACCATTGCCTTGCATCGCGGCTTGGGCAAGGTCTTCCATTCTGATTATGTCATTCTTCTTTGAGATGACTCTGTTCCATCCAATGTGAACCGCCGACCAGCCAAATTGCATTGTGTATTGAATCCAGAGTTCTGCTTCTCTTTCAAGTTCAGCACGAATCTTGTTATTAACGACCCAAATCATTAATGTCTGGGCTGCAGATGATTGCTCTGCATCATTTACTTCTATCCCCGACACCTTGATGTTGGCTCTCGTCCAAGAGGTCATCAACAAGACAACCAGTTGATTGATAACGTCGTCAATGAGTCTTACTCTTACATCGGAAGCACCCTCGAAAGGGAAAGGCTCAAAACCCAGAGCATCTTCGTGCTTTCGTCCATCATCTGACTGACCTTCCCAGCGACACATTCTCTGGTCGTCAGAAGTTGTGAGTCGAGACATATTACCACCATAAAACAGAGAGCGATTAAGTTCGTCATTGAGGTATTGTATATCTGGGGTGTCGCTTGCTAGTGCGATTTTGTCTGTTCCGTTAGGATAAAAATGTTCGGACATGGTAGTTGTTTATCAAGAGTTATGGAAAAATCAATAAGAACCTCCGCCAAGAGGCTTATATGAATTAGAATCTTCATATACTGGGTTCATAACCACAATATATCTCAATGCGTCAATAGGGTCTTTAGAAGCACCCTTGTCTCCGTCGCTTCCAGTCCACTCTCGCATAGAGTAGATGAGGTTTTGACACTTTTCGGAGATAAACAACTTAGGCTTGTTTATATATGTGATAGGCTGGCTCTGGTCAAAGTATAACCAGTCATTTATGATTGATACACCTTGGTCAATCTTGATACCTGCGGCTGGCTTGAAATACATTGGGTCTTCTCCGTCATCAAGTAGGTTGATAAGCGTAACTCCACCATCCTTGCCGATTGCTTGAGTAGCACCAGCACGAGGGTCGATGTAACGCTCCTCTATTTCTTCTTCTCCTCCCTCAAAGCCTCGAATAAGTCCTTTATACTCATCAATACCGCGACCAGCACTCGAACGCTGTGCAGGGCCTTCTCTACCATCTGCTTTAGAGTCAGGAAGTGCCCACTCGCCGTAAGTCTCGTCCGGGAATTCCCTGTATATGTAGTAGTCCCCTTCTTTCGTGACTTTGCACCAGAGCATAAACCAGTTTCTCGCCCCCGCTGGGTCGCACGACATATAGTTCGTGCCTTCTTGGGGGATTTTGTCTTCCGAGATGATGTGCGTTTCACCGAACATCGGGAATTGCGAACCGACGAGGGCTTGTGCCCACCCATACGCTCGGATTTTCTTTTCATAGTCGGTTTTGTTATCTAATTGCTTCACCATCTGGTCAAATGGTGAGTAAACATTGAATTTTGAGTGAAACCAGATTATACCAGAGGTCTTTGAACGACCTTCAGCCAAATAAGGCATATGCCCCTTTGGACAACCAGCAACGTGTATCAAGTTCTGAGGAAGTATCTCGGCTTTCTTGGTTTTGGTAAACCTGCAGCCATTGACATACTCCTTGACTACTTGAGAGAAACCCCCGATAGGAGTAAAAGTTATTAATAGCCTACCTCTTCTAGTAAGAATGCGGTATCTGAGGGTTTGAACCCAGTCAAGGGGCACAAGTTCGTCGCACCAAATGAAGTCTGGCTCTCCGCCTTCAATGACAACCTTGTCCTGTGCGTAATTCATAAAAATACATTGGCTTCCGTTAGGAAACACAAAGGAATTATGAGAAAATCCGTTTTTGAGACTGTATTGGATGTTTGTAATACGTCCCTTCTTCATCGTTTTGTATTCGGATGGGATATATTTCCAAATAACATTCTGTTGCATCTGAATAGATGACTGAGAAGTAGTGTGGATACACCAAACTATCGAGTTTGGCTTGTTACAAAGCGTAAAAATGGCTCTTTTAGCCGCATATTCCGTCTTTCCTGCACGATTTCCACCAAGAATTAACAGTTCTTCCTTGTTTTGCAGAATCTCATCTGCGTCTTTCCAATGGAACGGCTCGTATCCGTGGCGATAAGGGTCTTCCTTCTCGGCGTTAATCTTGTCTTCTCTTAATTGTATGAGTTCAGCAACCTTTTCTGCACCATCACGCTCAATCATAGTCTTGAGTTGCTCCTCCGTTGGCTTTATTAGCAACGGGTGCTCACTCATCTTGTCAAGAATGGTGCTCATTCTTTAGAATCCAAGTATTTTGCTCCAGTTTTCGTTAGTAGATAGTTTGCCCATCATCTCAGCACCTGCATCAATGGCATTATTCATTTTCTTTCTTTCCTGTTTTGCAAGTAAAACTTTACCAACTTCTTCAAGTCTTTTGTTTTCAGCATCTTGTTTTGCAAGGTCTTTTCTGTAACTAGCCATTTCCTCATCGGTTGAAATGCGGAATGAGCCTCTAAGTTCTTCTGGAATACCAGCATCCTGTTGCATTTCAGATTTGCTTTGAATCATTGGAAGTCCGTCTGGGCTTACTCCAATACCGCCACCACCCATAAGTCTGCCAGCGTCTGCAATCATTCCAATGTTCCCAGCAGCGTTAGATAACAGATATCCACCCTTATTGATTCCAATCAACTGTCTATGTGCCATTTCATTCCAGTCTCCAAGGTATTTATTTAAGTTAATTGAAGCCTTATATTTATTTTTAGGACTTGCAAACTCATAATCTCTTGCTGCTTGTTCTGCTAATTCTGCCGTTTGAGAAACGGGTTCTCCATAACGAGGAGTTACTTTACCACTCCTCATATCTTGAATATAAACCTGCCTGCTGTAAGCCTCTTGAGCAATTTCTTGTCTTATTTTAGAATTAGTAGCAAGATTATTTCTTGTTTTCCATTCTTTCGCAAGAGATTCTAAGGCATCCTGTGAAGTGTTTAATGCTCCGCTTTTTGGTTCTGAGAGTTTTTTAAACATCCAATTATATTGGTCTGCTCGTTGACTGTGTTGTAAGGCGTGTTGCTGCCAATAATTAGGGTCTTGAACACTAGCCAATGGCGGAGTGTTTACGTCGTAATTTGTATACACTCCATCAAAAAATGCTGGCGGAGTTTTAGGAACATAATTAACCATTTCTCCATAAGCATTTACAAGACTTCTAACCCTATATTCATTTCCTAGTCCTGATTTATGAATAACATCTAGTTTAGCCTGTTCAGCACCATACCTGCGAGCAGCCATATAGTCCTGCCATTCTAGCAGGGGGTTTCCTCTGAGTGGTCCTTCTTCCATATTACCAAGCCTTGCAACTCCAGTATCTGGGGGTTGTCTTATCCTTAGCCGTAGCACACTTGTGTCTGGCACGGAAGGACTTTCTTCTTGCTGGCTGGTCTTTCTTGATTGTCATATTAGGGTCACCGAAACGAACAATCTTTGTCTTGCCACCAGATTTAACATACACGGCAGACTTCTTAGAAGCACCCGGCGTTCTAAAAGGCTTGTTTAAAGTTTTGCCCTTGTAGTTCTTCATAGGCTTATCTACCCTTGTAGTTCTTGCCTCTAGGACCACAATTCTTTCCGTGCATCTTTCCCTCAATCATTGCCATCTTAGAATTGCCAACCTTTTGTTCAGCAGCCTTGTGCTTCTTAGCATCACTCTGTGCCTTTTCTGAGTTCTTCATAGTAGTATCAAGCAATGTAAATGTTTATTCCTTCTTGTCAAGTAACGCTTTGACTGCAACCTCCGAAACCTTGCCACACTCCTTTAGTAACTTGACATACTCAACTTGTTCGTCGCTAGCAGAAAAGACAAAGATGTTCTCATCTGCATCTGGTATCTTAATAAAGAGAACTCCGCTAGCCCCGTAATGCTCCAGATTAGTCAGAAAAGCCTTGGCATAAGCCTCCATCTGTTCTTCTGCGTGAGCAGTTAGAACTGCGTTTTTACGAGATTTTTTTTTCGCCATGGGGTCTTCCTCGGGCATCGAATCTTGCGGTGCTGACATACCCACTCGGGTTTTCAACGATATCTATGAATGTCCCAAGTTTCATAAATCGGTTATCCCAGACCTTTACTCGGTGCTTTTGCCCTCGTATCTCGCAATCTATCAATCTGCGGTTGGGGTAGATACGCTTGACAATGCCTATTGACTTAGGAACAGAAACCGCTGGCTTCGCCACCACAGGGGAATCGGGGGTGGGGTCACCAACAAGAATTGCCACTTCCGCCTCTACCTTGGGTGCTTCCAGACCTTTTGACGCTAACAAGGCTATCATCCCCTTCATTGTCCAACAGAACGCCCCACGTCGAAACGTTTTATCCTCCTCCTTAATCCAGTCAATACCCTCCTTATACTTATCAGAAGCCCGATAAGCAACTAACTCGGTTTTGGTGAACGGATACTCGGCAATGATGTGCTTTTCTTTGAACATGAATTCCTAATCTACACATCACTTTTAATATGTCGATTTAATTCACCGCTTGTATCTAATAATCTATTTATATACTCTAGTCTTATATGGTGCTAGAAAACTGGCGGGGGGGGCCGCCAGAAAATAGGTGGGGGGGGTGCCAGAAAACTGGCGGGGGGTAGGGGGGTAATGCGTAGATTACAGACCCCTAATATACGCAATGTGTCAACCTTTTTACAATAAATTATGCAAGTGGAGATGATTAGCGTGGGATTGGACGACCGGCACTGGTCGCCCCCCGCCCCGCCAGTTAGAATTGTTCTAAACTGGGTTTTCGGGCATCGGTTTTGACACCCAAAACAGGCGGTTTGGGGCAATCGTATTACCCGAGAATCAAAACGCCTCCTAGGGGGCATTTGAAGGGGTTTAAAGGGGTGTTTCGATTGACACCCTTAACTGGCGTTTGACTGGACTGGAAGGGGGGGCAAAAATAGTTGAAAATAAGCATCGCCAACCCCGCTAGGTTCGGATTGTATGTTGGAGTTGTTCATTGATAGGGTCTAGTTAATCACTCCTCGCCACCTGCGGGGGTTCCAGACGAGTAGGACGCCTACGGCGAACGAAAGCGGAACCAGTAAGGGTCAGTTGACCCGAACCGAGTAGTGATTAATGCCCACTAGATGAAGACACCAAAATCCGATGGCAAACCTCAAAAAGGCAGTGATGACGTTCGAGGAATACCGCTTGGCAAAAGCAAAGCAGTCAAACCCCGAACAGGTGCAGTTGGTAGATGCAATCAATGCCTACCAAGACAAGGGTATGGGCAAGAAGGCAATCCGTGCCCGCCTTGTCCTAGGTGGAAAGGTTCTCGGCATCGTGGTCGTTCGGTTCGAAGATATCGATGACTGCAAAGGTCAGTTAACCCCAGCGGTCATTCGCTGGAAGGCTGACTCGGATTCGGTCGCTAGTATGACCGAGGCAATCGAAGAACTCGGTTGTGAACTCGAACCAGAGGTTCGGACGAAAGAGGACACTGGTGACAGTGAAGTGAACGCCTAATCCCCGAAAGGATAGACTCCCCCGAAAGGGGGAGCACCCATTTCCCCCCACACATAATGAAAACCACAAAAAAGAGGAAAGTAGTAAAGAAAGACCCACCCTGTTACACCAAGATAATCCATATATGGGTTCAAAAAGATGCTATATCTTACGAACTCGATATGGACTACCTTTTGAAGAACGATTATCAAATTATCGTTCACAAGAAAAAGGGTAAACAGGAGTAAACACAAGCCCCCAGTAAAATGGGGGCTTTTTTGTGCCTGTTTTACTTGCAGCACTAGCACCGGGGGATTTTGATCAACCTGGCTTCGCGCGGTTTCCACCGGCGGTGCGACCCAACTATCCAACAATCCAACCACACACACATTAATAGCGTTACCACTATTATAGCGTTACTACTATTACAACTATCAATCTATCCGATTGAACACGTATTAATAGCGTTACTAGCGTTACTATATTACTACTATTCATTTATTCCAATAATCCAATCATTACTAGCGTTACTAGTATTAAAGCGTTACGACTATTAGAACTATCAAACAATCGTGCTTTCAAAACCATTATTTGCTTGACAAGATTAGTTTAGTCCCCCCTAATAACCCCCGTTCGATTAAATTACTCTTATTAGTATTAGCGTTACTAGTTGTAATTAGTCTATTCAGTCTGATTAGTCAATAGGTATTGGTGTATTGACTCAACCTTTGGTTTCGTCTGTTGGAACTGCGTAAATTGACAGATAGGTGTATTGATAGTAATACCGGCGTTGATAGATAGGCACAAAAAAGAGTGCCGAAGCACTCTGTTGATTCCCACTATTGCCAGGATTAGTCAAACCAACTGTCGTAGTTGGACTGCTCGTATTGTGTGAATATGTAGTGAATATTATACCAGTATCGCTGGTAATCTATCACGTGCTGATTACTGTCAACAACAGGTTTATGCGTTTGCATCGGTTGGTGGGATTTTAGGTTTAGTGAGACTCCAGCGTTTTTCGTAATAGGTGCGTTGATACTGTTGCAAGCGTTCCTTGTTCTTGAAGTAATACTCCTTTGCATACTTTCGTTGTTCTGCACTGGTCTTGTGAATCTTCTTTTTAGTAGTAATACTAGAAGCATACGCATACAGCGAACGCTCGGATTTGGGTGCTTCGCGGACTGCTTTTAGTTTTGCTTCGCTAGCAATACGAGCATCCTCTTTTTTCTTCCATTCCTCAGTTGATATCATCTTGTAGATTACAACTTTACGAGAACTGCTGGCACTACTAATATTTAAATTTTTCTTCTTTTGCTTGTGTTGCTTTAGTTTGATTGCTAACACATTGTCTAGCAATACAGTAGGAATATATTGAACTTTAGTCCGAGTTTTCATAGTCTTGATCTTTTTGAGGGATTAGGGTAGTCACCGGAATTGATGACTACCCACACCCGTAGGATTATTCGATAGTCCCTTCTTGTGACATAACAGCAATCGCATAAGTATCGAAGTCTTTCAATACAGGCAATGATGCTGCTACATAGGTTGGTTGGAACTTGAGGATGCGTTGAATGACGTAATGCTTCAAGTCAAACGGAGCATCGGACTGCATGAAGTCCTCGAAGGTAGCAACACTAGTATAAGGTTTAGCCAAGTATTGCATCAAGGCACACCAATACTTCAACTTGTGGAAGTTGAGGGTTGGCATACCTAGTCGGACTTCTACAGTATTATGCTCCGATAGGCATTGGGTATTGACAGCAGTATAGCGATTACCGTGATGGTCGCGGTCAATGCCACAGTAGTGATTGTGGGAACGGGTGAAAGACACAGTTCGATGTGCCCAACCATTAATAGCATCACGCAGTTTAGTAGCGGTGCGTAAAGCCGACTGATTCGTGCGATGACGCATATCAATATGAACGTGACTCCCACAAGTGTTATTAACCTTAGCACCGTTATCAGTCATAGTCTTCAACACTTCCTGCATTGACTTCCAATCCTTCGGACTAGAGCCGTTGATGAACCACGTCAATTCCTGGTAATGTGCTAACGACTCGTTAGTTTGATTGCTACGAATCGAACCATCACCCTTAAACTGCAACCACGGGTGATGAGGGAATCCATCTGAATCCCAATTTACGATATCACTACCACGAGTAGCAACAAACTCTAACTCGATTCCTAGGCATTCACCAGATGGTCGGAGTCGATTAGCAATAGCAAGGCTATGACTATTAAGACTACGCATCCAGTTGTGCGGACGGGTTTGCACGATATGCTCAATCATACGATTGAAGCGTTGAGGCAAAGACTGGTTTGCTCCGTTTGATAGGAAACTAGCCTTACGACGACTACGACGAATATGGATTCGAGAGAACCAACGAGCCACAGTAATAGTGTCGTTGTGCATATTAATAGCAGTCAACTTATCAATATCACTAGCAAACTTGCAGTCTTGATGGACTTCATTTCCCATCTCATTCAAGTAACTAGGAGATTCGATGCAGTCGATCAATCCCTGCGGATTGTAGACATACACCTGTGCTGCGACTTGATGATTCTTACCAAGCCAAGCAAGGAAGTTACTAGTTTTCTTACCATTTAACTTAATCTTCTCCATCCGTAGCAGAATGTTAACTCGGCTAACAATAGTAGGCATAGTAATGTCTGCCCACTGGTCATACTCGAAATACTGGCTTCCCATTACTACCATCTTAATGAGGGTCGGATTATTCCGAACACACTCTGGACTCGAGTTCCAGACGAAAACTGCTTCCGCTAGTCCTTCTGCTTTCGTGTGGAATTGACGACCAATACGAGTATTGGTAACCAACATACTGAACACTTCCAACTGTTTCTTCTGAAGTGTGGGGTTCTTGGAAAGAAGGAGTTGTTCCTTCTTGTCATTGTTACTAACTACTTGACTCATGTTTTCTTGTTTTTTGGTTTTTACTACTTCACTCGGGTCGCTACTGATTGTAGGATTGTCCGGATTCATAGGAAAGGGGGGAAAGTTTTACATCCCTATTGCTAGGGATGCCTTAAAACTCAATTTAGTTCTGTTTTTGAACTATGGTAATTGATGAATTGAAGGATTTTGATCGAACCTAACGATTAGTAGCCCCAGTCGGAATCCTTCCAAGCCTTGGTTTGCTTGCGACTATTCTTCTTCGACTGTTCCATCGAACGCTTGTGATAAGCGTCTAACATTGCTTGCTCGGATTCTGTGACTACTTCTTCTGGTTCTTTAGCAGGAGTGCTAGGAGTAGCAGGGGTGATAGGAGTAGTAGGAGCATAAGGACTGTAGGACTTGTATGTTCCTGGTGAATAACCACCGCTATAACCACCAGTAAAACCACTAGCACCAGCACTACCAAGACTCCGGTAAACACTAGCGGTGCTAGCATAAGACATAGAACTATTGAACTTGGGAAACTCCGATGAGGTGACTTCACCATTTGCTTGAAACACGTGCTTTACATAGTCCGCTAGCATCATAGGAGTTGAGATGTTAGGAGTTTTGATCGAATTAAAGTCGCACAACATCTTGGTCAATTCAACGCAATGCGTCTTATCGGTGCAAATGACGTAACTGTCTAATTCGACGATATACGACATATATAGTGGTGCTCGGTTATCTCGTAATACGAACATATTACCGATTGAATCAAATCCTACAACTGCAGCATAACCAGCAAGACCATCTTTAAAGGATTGCTCGCCGTTAAGGTGAAGGAAGCAATTAAGGATATGCTCCGAATCGCAGGTAGTATGCAATGGTAGTTTTACACCAGACCACTCGACTACACCATTATGTGCAATCGTATAAGTCCCGTGTTCGTTAGAACCAGTGAATGGATGAGTGTTCTCAATAGTCTTACTGCAAGTAGCAGTTCGTCCGTGAGCAATGATAGAACCGTGAATTGCACCCTTTTTAGGTTTGCTACCATTCACATCAAAGTCGATTCCTTCGACTAGTTTCGTTTTGATATTCGTCTTAAGCATATCAACGCTCTCTTTAAGAGTGCCCATACCAGCAACAGCATCTGGTGAAAGATACCGTTCGGTGTATTGACCGCCTTGATGTTTAATGGAATAACCGAATCCATCTTTTTGTGATGCCCCTAGTAATAGGGACATCTTCAGCACTAGTGCTGATGCCTGTTTGCTATTTTTAGTAGCAATACGGCTAATTGCAATCATCTTACACATATGTTTATTGTTTTTGGGTATGAATACTAGTGGTGCTATGCAACGACTGTTACAATCAATAGCATAGTTCGATCAATCGAGTTAATTGAACTGTTGCTTTGTATAGTTGCACTACTAGGACTCATAGATGTAATAGTATCAACTGTATTGAATACCGCAAGCCATCATTTGACTAAATGGACATAGATAGATGGACTCTATTGTTAATAGTAATATTGTATAACAACTGAATGATCAAAAATACTAAATGCAGTAAACATAAATCGACGTAATTATATGATTCACAACAAGTCTAGAACATACAGTAAATGTATTATTGACGTAAATAAAACTTAACTAGGCAATTTCAATCCGGTAGCAATCACTCGTCTTTAAGTTTACAGCGTTTGACATATTTGTAGTTGTTGGGAATAGTTGTATTCCGGTCAGATACTGATTAGTAGCAGCCGGTGTTTAGTGGGTTTTGTATTTTTCTGACTTTTATTTTTTTCGCGTCCGCTGGTGGGCCAGGGGTCAGTCTACTATTAATAGCGTTACAATTTTGATTTGGTAGAATCTATTTGATAAACGTAATGTATAATAGCGTTACAATTTCAATTTGAATGAATCTATTTGGTAAAGTGAGCATCTGGACGGACTTGAACCGACAACAGCCTGTTTACAAAACAGGTATTCTACCATTGAATTACAGATGCAAATTACGGCAAGCGGGGGTCGAACCCGCAACATCCTGCTTGGAAAGCAGACACTCTACCAGTTGAGTTACTGCCGTGAAAGTATGGGCGTGAGGGGAATCGAACCCCCGACTTAAGCCTTATAAAGACTCCACTCTAACCGCTGAGTTACACGCCCGAAAAGTAGAGGGTATCCGATTTGAACGGATGGTGGTGTTACCCACTTCAGTTTTCAAGACTGACGCAATAGACCACTCTGCCAACCCTCTGATGTGAAAGAACATACCCGCACTAGGACTCGAACCTAGACTAGAAGGACCAAAACCTTCCGTGCTACCATTACACGATGCGGGTGTAAATTAGCGTTGCTTCTTCTTATATTCCATCACGACTTCCTTGCCATCGATAAGAACCATATTAAACTCATCCCAGAGTTCGAACTCATTAGTGCCTTCAATCTCAAACATTAAGGTTGGGTATTGCTCGGAGACTTCCTTCATCCATTTCAATGGGGAACAGGAGCGTGTGCGGAACTCATAGTTGATTGCGTATTCATTGACTTGGCTGAACTCAACATCAATTGCATCAGTAGGACAGCCCCAGTTCTTGATTGTATATTCGTGCAGGGTAGCGTATCCAGTCATCTCAATGTTCTGACTCATAGTGAATTCATCGTTTTCACCAGCAGTCTCAATCAACATAGTTGGGATAGGAGAGTGCGTAAAGAATGTTAACTTAGATTTGTCATCTAAGTCTACCAATTCTTCTTGCAAGTAGAATAGGTCTAGTGCGTCCTTCTTCTCGTTAGTGAGTGTGCTGATAGTAAGGTTGTTGTAAGCCCACTCGACGGGTTGGTTGCTCATTGTGTTCGTTATTGGTTGTTGATTAGTAGGAGTTATAATCCATCCACTCTTGGCGTTCCGTTGGGTTCATACCATCAAGCGGGTCGCTAGTTGCGGTTGGAGTGTTAAAGACAGTAGTATCAAACAATAACTTGAAAGCACTCTTGCGAGCCTTTTCGGTAGGAACTTCTCCGCCGAAATACTTTGCAAGAACTTCTTTAAAAGCAATGTTTTCGGTTTCATAAAACTGGTCTTCTGGCAATTCTTCGTTACTCATAGTGTTGTATTATTGGTAGAAAGGAAAACTAAAAAGAGGGCTGGCTTAGTGCCACTTTCGTCCTTGACTCATCGAGTCCAAGAACCCTCTCGTCAGTCAACCGCAGTTTCAAGGTGCGGTTCGTTACGAAATAAAAGAATGCTCGCTATCTCCGAACTAGCAAGCAGAAATTTGATTATTTTGTCGTGCTGATGTATCGCAGGATTTCCTGCAAGACGGCGGTGCGATAAGTCAGACCGGCTGGAATAGACAATTCGTATGGATTAGCATTTGACATAATCTCATCTACTTCAGTCGGCTTGATTGCTCGCAATTCCTTTATCTTGAGGTATGCCTTGCGTTGCTTCTCATAAGCCATCACGAGTTGTGAGCGAGAAGGACGTGCTTGTGGGTCTGCTACATCTGTCGTTACATAACAATATTGATTTTTATCAATATTAGGTTCACGGCAGAATGCTCGATAAGAAGACAACTTTAGTTGTCCCTTTGGCGACTTGCATAAGGTTTCGAAGTCTAGCGTGTCTACAAACAGTTCTGCGAAACGGGTTGCTTCACGATTGTTTAAGTTATTAATCTTTGCGTATGCGAACATAGGCGAAGACTTGGTTTCTGGGCTGATTGATTTGGTCATATTAGTTGTTCTTTTTAGTGGAAGAGTTGTTCTTGGACTTCTTGAGTTTGCCTTTCTTGGGCTTCTTGTCAAGGGGTGAAATCACATTCATTTTCTTTTGCTTGTCGATGATTTTGTTCATTGCTTCGAATGTAGCCTTTTCAAATTCATCATCAATGATGCCAGCGTCACGAAGCATATCGCATCCTTGCTCAAACATTTCTTGGAATTGCTTAACATCCTTTGCGAGAGAGAATACAGTAAGCACTCCATACTGAGGAAGACCGCATTTGATTTCATCTTGATGAATCAATTGAAGGACTTGCCACGCTTCAAAACGGCTAATCGCTCCTTGGTTAATCATCTGGATAATACCGATGGGTTCTTTCTCAACGAGAATGTTGCTGGTGAAAATGCAGGAAGGAATGCCGTCCTGTTCGTTGTTGTTATTAGTCATAGGGAGAGTTACTTATTTTCTACTTTTTGAATAGAGTCAAGTATATTTTCAAGGCTCTTCTTCAAAGCCTCTAGGACATACAGCGACTGCAAGTGCTGATTGGATGCATCGGCGAACTCTTGTTTGAAGAATTCAACCTGTGTGTTTAGTAGGTTAATGGTCGCTAGGTTCTCGGCTAACACTTTCTGGGAGGTGACCCAGAGGGTTTCTTGCACCGAAACCTTAATCGTTGCCTTATCGAGAGCGTCCTTCAGCCCTTCGTTAATTGAGTTTAGGCGGGCAATCTCGGCTCGATTTTCATCGAGGTATCCATTTGCTTCATCAAGCATACGGACGACAAGAGGGGCTGAGATTGATACGTTATTGCTGGTGTTTTGAGTCATTTTCGTTGTTTTGGATTGGGTTGGCATCTATGACTTTGCCCATAACCTCGGTCGTGTCAATGTCGAAAGCACGATTAAGTTCATCCTGCGTAATCTTTAGGCGAGCCTCGATGCGGACTGTTGGAGCGTCAGCCAAGTCTCTAACCTTGTCGATGGCGATAGCGATAGCCATAGGCAGTTGCCCTATAGGGATGTTTTCCGCTTGTTCTGATAGTCTGGTAGCCCCCTTGAGAACAAAGTCTCCCAGAAGCCCAGCCACTTCACGCTTCCACGCACCGAGTTCAAGTTTTCCGTCAGCCTCCATCTGTTGTCTTACGGAAACAATAGTTGACTTTCTGATAGATACTAGTTTTGCTGTTTCTTCACAACTCGTTCCTTCTTGTAAAAGTTTTTCTGCTATCTTTCTTACTGGCTTAGGAATATTCTTCGTCGGGTCGTTGAGTGATTCGTTATTTGCTTGATAATCCATAAATATTGGTGTAGTTGCATAATATGGACGAAATCATAATAGATGTCAATATCATTCCCACCAAGGCTACACATCAATCATCTTTACGAATAATGAGACGTAAATCTGGTCAGATGTTTGTAGGTAAGTTTGCTAAGAGTGCCATTAAAGGATGGATTGAAGAATTTAAGTTAAAGATTAGAAAGCATAGACCGGCAAAGCCCTGGGATTGTCCAACTGAAGTAAACATAGAATTTAAGTTTCCTTGGAATAAAAGCACTCCTCAGAAATATTTGTTGAAGGAGGAATGGAAGACTACTCGCCCCGACTTAGATAATATGGAAAAGGTTGTTCTTGATTCACTTACGGACGAAGGATTCCTAGTGGATGACTCTATCATCTGCCTAAAGACAACTTCCAAGAAGCATTCCAGCACTCCGAAAATCTTGATAAAATTAAAGCAGATTGCCCCTTGACCAGCCCTTGATTATGTGGATACTGTGCTTTCACCCACACCACATATGCACATCAAAACAGGACAGTTAGTTAACAAAATCGGTCAAACAATGTATGACGGATGGACTGGCATCAACGCCTCGTCCCTCAAGAAGTTTCTGGTAAGCCCGCTTCACTACAAGACTTGGATTGACGGCAAGGCAGACGAAAAGGTTGGCGATGCGTTCCGTATCGGGACTGCCGTTCATATGGCAATCCTTGAACCAGACATTTTCCCACAGCGTTATATGTTCGCTCCAGAGGTTGACCGCCGAACGACTGCTGGTAAACTTGCTTGGACTGAATTCACTTCTGGCTTGAATGCAAAGCAAGATAACTTCCTGTTCCAAGAAGAAGTTGCAATGGTTGATGGTATGATGAGTCGTGTCCGTGAGAATCAGTTCTGGAAATTACGCAATGACTGGAATGATAATCTTTACGTAGAAGCAGGTTTTGAGTGTGAATATCTTGGCGTTAAGATTAAGGGTCGCTTGGATTTCTACAACGCCAGCCAAAACGTAATCATCGACTGGAAGACTATCAACGACACTCCTACTAAGCGAACTGTTAAGTCTGAGATTTACTCGAAGGGTTACGATGTGCAAGCCTTCTTCTACCAGAAGGGTGTTGAAATCGTAAGTGGCACGAAACCCAAGTTCCTGTTTGCCTTCATCGAGAAGAAAGAGCCTTACTCGATTGGTTTCTACGAATTACCTCAATGGCGTATTGATGAGGTTCAGCAGGTTGTAGATGTTGAGTTGGTGCGTATGCAGAACGCCAAAGAAACTGGAATCTACGCTGGACTTCCTGCCGAGAGTTCGCCTATCATTGTTGAATGAGCGACAATAAACCAATGTTTGCAGGGGTATTCATCCCTCGTGAAGTTTTGCTGGACGCAGACATTTCTGCGTCTGGCAAGATTATCTTCGCAATTATCCAGTCGCTTGACAACGACAAGGGTTGCTTTGCGAGCAATGAATACATTGGCAATATGCTAGGACTGTCGGAATCATCGGTTCGTGCGTCTATCGGAGACTTGGTGAAGAAGAATTATATTCACCGAGTAATCAACGAATGTGGCACTCGAACCATCCGCACTTGTTCCTCGGCATCCTTCCTACCACCCCAGCAGAAAACTAGCACCCCCCCGCCAGAAAACAATCGCCCCCCCGCCGGAAAACTAGCACCATATAAGACTAAAGATAAACATAGTAATATAGATACAAAGGGTTTGCTCCTCCAACCTGTTCCTCATTCAGAAGCCTTCGGCAAAGTCTGGAACGACTGGATGCAATACCGCAACGAACGCAAGAAACCACTAACACCAACAACAATCAAACAACAAATTGAATTCCTCTCCAACCTCAACGAAAATGACGCAACACAATCCATTATTCTCAGCATCCGAAATGGATGGCTTGGTATCTTCCCTCCTAGCGGGGGAAACTCCTATCGTTCCAAGCAACCGACCAAGCCCCTCACAGAAAGTGACCACGAATCCTTCTAAATGCTCCTGTGGGGCGTTTAAAGTGCCAATGACGGACGGCAGTAAGATTATCTGGCCCGACTGGTTCTGTTACGCCTGTAAGGACCAATACACTTGGGAGAATGACTCTCGCTACACTCGCTTAACTTGGGCACACGAACCTATTGGTATGCCAGTAGTGTTTCAAGATACAGTAGCAGATAAAATCCCCTGTCCTAAGATGCGTGATGTGGCTACAAACTGGGCTTCGTGGGGTAAGCGTTCTCTGTTGCTTCACGGCACTACCCGCCTTGGTAAGTCTCGTGCGGCGTGGGAAGTGTCTCGTCGCTACTGGAAGGCTAACTACAAGCGTCAGCAATTTAACACGATGCGTAAGTTCGAACAGAACATCGAGGAGGGTTTCGCCAAGTTTAACCACAACCAGTTAGTCACAAATATGATTAATGTCCCATTCCTGTTCATTGATGACTTGGGCAAGGAGAAGATGACCGCCCGAATCGCCTGTGACCTGTTTGCTGTTATTGACGAGCGAACCATCAACCAGCGTCCAACCATCATTACGACTAATTTTACGTCGTCTGGATTGCTTGACCGATTCGATGATGTTGAACTCGGCAAGGCACTCATTGGTCGCTTCAAAGACTTCTTCGATTGCGTAGGGGCAACGAAAAAAGACGAAAATACCCCTTGACCTTATTCAAATTATACCCATACCTAACTTCTCACCCATACATAATATGTCACTAGAAAACACACTCGACACCTATTCACTCACATTGGTTAAGCAACAAAACGCCTTACAAAAGGCACTTGTTGATGCAATCGCAGAGACTCCAGAAGTCCACGCAGATAGCGTTAATCCGTTCCATAAAAGCAACTATGCGTCTCTTAACGCACACCTTGCTCTTGTTAAGCCAATCTTTGCAAAGCACGGACTGGCTATCATTCAATGCCCTACTGGTCATAACGGCTCTATTGGCATTGCCACTAAGATTATCCACAACCAAGGAGGCTCGCTAGAGTTTGAAGCAAGTATCCCAGTAGTTTCTGGTATCAAAGCACAGGAGGCTGGTTCTATTTACTCTTATCTTCGCCGTTACTCTATCGCCGCTGTTGCCGGTATTGCTACTGATGATGATGATGCTAATGCTACTGTTTCCTCTGCTCCTGCCGTGAAGAGCACCTATAAGGCCGTTACTCCCAAGAAGTTGGTTGCAACTAACAATGCTCCAGCAACTTACTCGTCGTCTGGCGATGTTGACTTCTCGTTGCCTGTTCCGTTCGGTAAGGCAAAGGGAACTGCCTTGCAAGACCTAGCCCCCAATGACTTGAATTACTGGGCTAACACTTGGGAACCGAAGCCGTGGGAAAAGACGGGCAAGGTTGGTATTAAGGATTTGACACTCAAGTCATCCGCACAAGCACTCTGGGTTCTCAAGAACTCCGAGTCCGATGGCGAGAATGATGAACCCTCTGAGGACGCAATCCCCTTCTAACTAACACTTGAAATAGCCCTGTAGTTCAATGGATAGAACACTCGCCTTCTAAGCGAGTCATCTAGGTTCGATTCCTAGCAGGGCTACTTTCATAACCACAATGAGCAAACGAGATTGCCGACACATTGAAAAATTCAATCCACGAATATTTGGTCCGTATATGTATGTCACCTATGCTGATGGAGATTGCAAAGAATTCATCGGTTATACCTGCGAATACTGTCCTAAGTGCGGTCAACGCATTCACCCAGACCTAACCAAAGACGCTAAAGAAACCGACGAAACCAACGATGAGTAAAAAACAAAATAGTTCAATCAAAGTAGCAGCAATGTCGCTAGGATTGACAGTAGAACAAACCGAAGAACTTCTTGATATGAAGATGCTTGCCTCCGTTAAGGAGAATGAGCGTCGTCAAATCTCTGAAATGTATAAGAAGTTATACGAGCATAATGAGAAACTTGAAGATTCATTCAAGAAACTCAAGGAGTGTGCCGTTGCCTTTGCATTTATCCTTCCAGAGCCACATAAGGACGCATCCGAATCCATTACTAATACTGAACTGTATCGAGTCCAGCATAAGATGGCTAAGAAGCAATGGCTTGACTGGTTTAATACTAACGCCCAATGAGTAAATATAAGACTTTCCTTTGTGTAGGAGATAACCACGGTGATATGTGTGACCCTATGGCATTCGCAGGATTAAAAGAGTTCATTAAGGACTTCAAGCCACAGCATCGCATTCACCTTGGAGATTGCTTCGACTTCCGTTCATTACGCCGAGGTGTATCCTCTACGGATAGCGAATCGCACGAATCGTTAGTTGACGATATCGAATGCGGAGTCGAGTTTATCGAAGCAATGAAGCCTACGGCATTTTTATATGGTAATCACGAAGACCGCCTTCATCAGTTGCAAGTTGGAAGTAGCATAGGTGCTATTCGTGACTATGCCGGTGATTTAGACGTTAAGATTAAGTCAATCCTTCGTCGCAATGGTTGCAAAAGTATCTTACCATATCACGCGGATAAAGGCTATTACCGTATCGGTCCTATTACGGCTGTGCACGGCTACACTTGCGGTGTCCGTGCTGTGCAAGAACACGCTATCCACTACGGAGAGGTTGGCGGTGCTGTCATTATGGGTCACATCCATAGCATCCAGCAGACTAATGCAAAGCGTCACGGAGGGGTCGTAGGCTTCTCTGGTGGCTGTATGTGCAAGAAGGACGAAATGGACTATGCCAAGAACCGACTGGCTACCTCTATGTGGGGTCTAGGTTGGACATACGGAGTCATCGAAGGCAATGAATGGAAGGTCTGGCAAGCCCACCGCTTCAATGACGGATGGATTTGGACTAACGAAATCCGCACTTGGAAGCACAAAGCAAAATGAAATCACAAAACCTTAAAGTAATATACCGACAGGCACTTGTAAAAGGTATGACTGCAAAGCAGGCGGGTGCTTTTTACAAGGTTAACCATAACTCGCTTGCTGGTCTTAAACGACGATACGGGTTTCCAAGTCTTATATCAGAATGGGAGTTTGCAGACCGAAAGGTCTTTGAATCAATGACTATAAACGAACTCAAGTCATATGTAACCATACTGTCAAAGGACGGTAAGACCTCTGGAAAAGAATGGACTTATTCAAACGACGAACTCAAAAAGCGTAAATGAAGAAATTCAAACGACAAACTAATCAAACTATGGTCGTCTTCAAAGGTATCCGTATGACGAAGCGTGTAGCAGATTTTGTATCTGAAAACGAACAGTTTATCCGTGATATGAATGAGAAGGAACGTTTTAACATTCCAGATATGTGTGCTCGTCTGGCTGTGTCTGAGCCGACTATGCGTAAGTATTTACAAATATTAGACATAACTCCATATAACTATCAACCATGTCCTTTCTATAATAAAAAAGAATGGATAAACATTATCCCTAAAATGCTTGCCAAGGGAATGCTTTATAAAGACATTGCAAGTGAACTTAAAACAAGTCACTCAACTGTATGTCGATGGATATGCTCCAACGGACTTTCTAAACGAAACCCAAAATGAAAACAACAATCAAAAACCTAATCAAAGCCTTAAACACACCAAAAAACCCGCCAGACCAAATCCCCCTTGGGTGGTTTACTACACAGCAACTATCAACAGAGTGGAATAAGTCTCTATCATACACTAGTAAGAAACTACGAAAAGAAATAAAAGAGGGTGCTATAATTGTTAAGAAGTTTAACACATATGTAAGCAAGACGCTTGTTCGTCCAGTTCCTCACTTCAAACTAAAATGAGCGAGCCAGACTATCAGTTGAAAGAGGAGAACGACCGCCTCAAGGCCAAGGTCGAGCGTATGGAACATCAAATTAATTATTTGATTATTGAAGCCGATACGGACCACGCTCGCTGGTTACGATGCCTAGAAGACAAAGAGCGTCTGACCAAGGCTGGGGATTTGATGCTAAAGTATGCCTCTGCTAATATGCCGTATCCACCTTATGTGACTATTGCAAAAGACTGGAACGCCGCCAAGGAGGGCAAGCAGTCGTGATACACGAGTTCCGCAACCCTATGCCAGTCGAGACACCGCTAGGGTATGGTATGGTAATCTATGTCCGTGATGGAGGGACATTCTCTAACGATGTGTTCGCTATTGTCCTAGACAAAGACGGCACTATTCGTCACTTCGCATCAGACCAGTTCAAGTTTGTTATTAACAATACTTTTGGCATTCGTGATGCCGATTCCAAATAAAAGGGAGGTAACATCGCCCTTGCAGTAGTGACGATGAAACCATTAAAAGCACTTAGCACCCAACGGAAACAACGAAACACATGAACAACATCCTCTGCAAGACCAAGTGCCTTCAATTACTGAGTCTGCCCATCATTTTCATTTTGTCCAGTTCTTTTCGTCCGTAGAAAGTCGATTGTTTTCTTAATCACAATAAAGACTATATCAGCGACTATAAAACCAATACCAATACCGGCAATCCAATGAAACCATTGACTATCAAATATCCACGCACACGATACTGCGAGAAGCCCAGATACAATCAACACGGACCCTCCAATCTTCTTTGTAGTGAACGCTACTACCATTACACCAATCGTAGCAATAAGAAGACCTACAGAAGTTATCATAAAGAGTATTCGTTCCTTGACAGCCCTAGCCTTCTCTTCGATTGCAAGTTCTTTTGCGGCATTTGCTATGGCAAGTTCTCCGTCAAGGGTCGCAACCCTCTCCCAAAGCAGAGTGGTTTCCTCGTCAATCTTCTGGGCTTCAACTTTGTCTTTTTCGGCGGACTTGACATCCTTGTTTGCAATAATCGCTCTCTGTTCAGCCAGTTTTGGAATTGTGGGGGGCTTTATACCCCCAAGCCTGACCCCCTGAGCCTCTAGGACGGCATAGGCGATGGAATCCTTAGGGGTGACCTCCAAAACGGCTTGTATGCCAGCCCCAGCGTCAGAAATGACCTGCTCCACGCGGTTGATGTATACATCCTTCTCCTTGTTGTCCAATACCACCAAAGTAGGCTCTGGTGCAGTCGCACAGCCAGCCATTGACAGTATAAACCCAGTAATGCAGATATACTTAATCATCTAATATTAGGGTAGTCTGTAAAATCTTGGTCAATTAAATTAGCCTGTTCTTCTTTATTGTCTGGAGTATTCCATAGACTAACAAGTTTCTTTTGCCTATTATCAATAGCATCTTGAAGGCTTTTATTGGTCATTTTTAAAGCAAGCATTGCTTTAGGTATTTCCGTTTTCCAGTTTGGACTATTTATTGCATCTACATACATTTGTTTTTTAAGTTCCCCATCTTTCCCTCTTTCAGTTCCAATCCCAGGGCCGGTATGATGCATATAAGAAATCATAGCCGCTTGTTGATTTGCAGTTTTCTTGTCCCAATTTGGGTCAAGTTTCTTTAATGCAGGTATAAACTCATACCTAATTCTATCTCTAACAAGTTTATCAGCCTCTTCTCTTGTCAATACCTCACCTTTTTTAATTGGGATAGTGAATTTTCCTTGTTCATCTCGTTTTAACTTAGAACCCCAGCCAGCAGTAGCCGTAGTTTCGTCTCCAATTAAAATACCCTTAGAATGCCAGCCTTCAAGTCTCTTTAATCTATCAAATGCTATATCCTCAGATGCATAAACGTAATCTGGGTTGTCTTGTGGTTTTCTGGTAGTTGCAGGAGTTGCTAGTTTAATTGGAGGACCACTAGTAGCATTAGCACCAACAGGAGTCAGCGTTGCTGGCTTTTTTGTTCCTTTTGCAGAAGGTGTAGTTGGCGGTTCATCCTTGCCAAATATTGAATCAAATAGTCCCATATTATTTAGTTTCCCCCTTTATAAGCCTAGACCTAACAATGTCAAACAGTTCACTTGATACAGCACCAGAGATTGAATACAGGATACCCTTATAGATAGGAAGTATGTCAACGTAATACAAGGCACAGTATGTCAAAACTCCAACGCAAGCACCTGCAAATATCTTCCGGCCCCAAACAAACGCTTGATACTTCTCGTTAGTGATTACTAACTTAACAAACGCTCCCATCGCTCCAAGTATAATTACCACCCAACCTCCAGCCTTAAAGTCCGCTATTACCGCCCGAAGCGATTGGTCGTCGTTGTTCATCGTGGTGCAGGCTTGTTGTAGCGGTTGGCTGGGTAAACTCCACCTTCTGGAGCAGGACGCTCTCTCATAGACTCTGGTATTGGTCCAGAATCCAACTCAGAACCTTCAGCAACAAATCTCTTCATCCAGATTGCCTGTCTGGAAGCCTTTTCAACTGCTTCGTTGGCTTCCTCAAGGGTCTTTGCTCTGGCAATTATATTGCCACCATTTCCGTAGATAACAAAGTTAGACTTACGAATATCAGTTGGGTCACCCTTCCCAAGCACTCTCTTTCCAAGAATGTCTAGAGAGCCTTTTTGCTGAGAAATAATAGTAGGCATAACAACATCTATGCCCATTAAAGATTTAGGTGCTTTTGGCATTAACTGTTGAATTATGAAACCCATTCTATTGACATAGAAAGTAGCCTCTGCGGATACCTCTGCTTCTCTCATACTGTTTCTAACTTGAGCCAACTTACCGGCAACTTCCTTGCCTTCCGCAATTTTGTTTGCTTGGTCAGAAAGACCTGTAAGAACGCCCACAAGACCTTCAAATTCAGATTGTCTACCCTTCATTGATTTAGCATAAGCAATAAGAGAACTAATTTCTTCTTCATTAATTGGTCTCTCTCTAATGGCTCTCTGTTGCTTATCCCATTCAATTGATTCTTGTAAGTAATCCTTTTGGGCTTGGTCAAATGCATCTCTATCTTTTTGCGAAGCACTTTGCTTAAGTCCTGCTGGCTTCTTAGGTCTGTGCCAAGACCATTGTTGACCAAGATTCAACATATCAACTGCTTGTTTATCTAAGAGTATTTGTTCTAATTCAAACTTAGCCTCATCTGAGGCAGATTTGGTCATTTCCTTTAACTTTTGAGCAGACCATTCATTAGTCCACTTTTCAACCCAGTCGCTAACCGCCTTGTGGTCATTGTTAACTACGTTATCTCCAAGTTCCTTACGCATTAAAGCAGTAATAGTGTTAACCGCATCCCATCCCATTGTTTCGGCAAAACGCTTTCTCATCTCGTAGTAAATAGGATTTCTCTTTGCAATTAACTGTTTGTCTGGAGCACCAGTATCTCCGTGAACAATGAAATAATCAGCAAGTCCTTTTTGACCAGTAATTGGATGCTTGAATCCTTTTACATCTGCTTCAAACTTATCAGCAATAGCGATTTCTACCATATTACCTTCCTGTGCAGCCTTAATCGCCGCATTTAGGTCTTTGACATTTGGAGTTAGTCCATCGGAAAGGAAACCTACCTTTATGCCTTGGAAGATAGTAAGACCGCTAGCCAAATCAACCAGTTGATATCCAGTCTGTCCTTTATAGACCTTACGCTCTGCTTGCCACTTGCCATCCTTAGAAACAAAGGTATCTCTAATTGTCCCCATAAAGTTTATTCCCTTAGGAAGCCAACCTTCGTCTCTTAACGCAAGTTCAAGAATGTTTGCTCTTTCTGGTGGAAGAGTAAGTGTGGTTGAGTGTTCAGAGGCAAAGTCAAACGCCTTTTCCTTATCCTTAAAGCCTCTACCTGCTAATCCGCGTGTTGGGTCAAACACCACATATTCCATTCTAACAACATCTGGGGCTGTAGTTCCATCTGGTCGTCTTCCTCCCTTAGTGGTTCTTTCCTGTCTAAAAATGCTATATCCAGACTTGTGCAGGTAGCCTTCAGTAAGGTCTTGTCCTTGCATATTAAACATTTTCTTGTTGGACGTAATATCATCTGGGGTCATTTGAACCCAATTCTTAGATGTATAGTTAGCCGCACCCCAGCCTTGTGTGAATTGATTAAACTGCACCTTTGAAGGACCATTGTTGGTTTCGTGAGGCATTACCGTTCCTTGGAATCTGTCAATTCTGAACAGAGAAAAAGGATTTTGCGTATCTCTCATTCTTTCACCGCCTAAGGAGTTTGGATGCTCACCATATAGTCTAGCAAGTTTCTTTTCAGCCGCAGAGATGCCTTCAAGTGGGCTAAAGCCCCTGTCGTCTTCGTTTTCTGGGTCAAACTTTTCTCTTAATTCCTCTCTTCTTGCTTTTTGGGCAGCACTCATTGTCTTTACTTCCATCTGCTCAAGTCCATTAAGTTCAACAAATTCAGTTCTAGTAAACCCAAGAATTCTGTTAATGGCTGAAGCCATCAATTTTGCCGTTCCGGGATTTCCTCTAGCAAGAGGGAGCAAAACCTCCCAAGATTCATTTGGAGGTCTTTGAGCAGTAGGACCAGTTGTTCTTTGAATATTACCACCGTTTTGATAATTGGTTAATACAAGACTAATGCCTTCGTTTAAATTCTCTAGTCTTCCGTGGAATAAATCCTGCAATTGTTGCTTTCCGTCAGTATAGTTTTTAGCCGCAGTTCCCCAATAAGGAATACCATCTTCACCAAATATAAGGTTATTCCAACCATTGCGAACTGACTTACCGAGAGCCACCATATCAAGTGCCTCAATGTAAATATGGTCTGATACTGAACCATCTGCATACTTTTTACCTCCAATGTCCAAACCAGAAGGTCTAATGACCAATCTCATTGGGGCTAGCAATCGTTGTTGAACATTTGTTCTTTTTGTTCTTGCTGCAGTTCCCTCACCTACTCCTTGGGTAGCACCTTCGTATTCTCCAATAAATAATTGTGTCCAACCGCGGTTTTCTTTTGGAGCACCAGGGTCAAACATATTGCCGTTAGCAATTGCCTCCATAAAGATTCCAAGGTTTTCCATTACCGCTTGATTTCCTTCTGAACCAACATTGGCATATTCGGTCTTTATGTGTTCAAGTATTCTTCTAGTTTGTGCTAAGTTAGGAGCACCAATAAGAACGGTTCTTCCATCAACAGTCTTTTTGACAGTAAGTCCAGACCAATCTTCTCCTTCACCCATTCTAGGCTTAATGACTCTATCCGCAAGGGTGCGAAGTGGTTGCCATTCGTCGTGCATCAACTTATCAAGTGACTTCTTGAACATCAATGTGTCTGGGTTAATAAAATGCGAACGACCAGATGCTAATGCCCATTGCCATCTCTGATTCTTTGCTTCTGGGGATGAGTCGTTCTCTCTTGAGAAAACGCTTTCTGTGCTAAAGATATCATACGTGTCAATCTTCCCGCCTCTGTTTCTGCTCGAAATAATCATCTGCTCCGCCCATCTCATTGCTACTGGGTCAATTGGATTCAACTCGCCGGTCATTGGGTTTCTGATTTGTCCAGTCTTGTAGAATGTCAAATCTGAAGTCGAACGAGCGTCGTCAATAACAAATCCAAGGTCTTGCAACTTACCCTTTGAATATTCCCACAACATTCCATCCCAAGCACCATTTACCTTGAAAATCTTCAAGAAGTTTGCAGCCATTCTTACGTTTTCTGCCAATGTAGCCTTTGCGTTATCTTTTAATCCATCTGGTCCTTTTCCGCTAAAATCAACATCTGTGCCGTTAATGGGATTCCCGTCATTTATTATATCATTAACAGTCAAGTCACCTACAACAAGTTTCGATAACAATCTTGCCTTTGGTTCGAGTTTTCCAGAAACGCTTGCATTTGCACCCAAGAACCAAGAAAGGCTTCCAGCCTGTGCGTTATTGGGTTGTTGAGGGATTGGTATGTTTCCATACTCAAGAGAACCAGAAGAACTGCTTCCTTGTTGTCCAGCCCTTCCAAACTGAGGATTTGCAAGTTCCATTCTTGCTTGATACAACCTTCCAGCAAACTCAAGAAAGCCAGCCTGTAAAAGTCTTGTGTCATCTGGGTTCTTTGCTATGTTCTTTTTTCCCTGTTCCCATCTAGCCTTAAAGGAAGCACCTTCTTGGTCGCTCATAGTAGTTGCGTGTGCATCTATAAACATATCCAACATCTTAATTGAGTCTTCAACGGTTTTGCCAATCTGCGGACCTTTAACTAATACTCTTTGACCGCTTTCATTGACTTTATATTGACCAAAAATTATATTTCGGAGATATGCTCTAGAATCTCTCATATTCTCTGTATAGAACAATGCGTGTGAAATTTCCTCTCTGGCATCGGCAGTAGAAAACTTGTCCTTGTCTAAATAGATTCTTACTTTCCCGTTTTGCTCCCAAACAGTTATACCGTTCTTAAAAGAAGTAAGGAATGCACCATCTGGACCCATAGTAATTGCACCATCTCTATATTCTGCAATTGGGTTGCTTTGCTCAATAGACTTTGCTTCAATGTCTAGATTTTCTAACTGTTTTGTAATATCAAGAACCTCAAGGTTATTTTTCCATTGAGTATTCTTGATTCGTTTAAATTCTTCTCTGAAAGTATTAAGTTTATCAACAATATTTGCAGGAAGACCAGCCGTTGGAACTCCACCAATTGTTCTGTTTGTGTCAATGACTTCTCTATGCGTTACTTCTGCTGCTTTATTTCTAATGTCAACTTCCTCACGTCTAGCAAGGTTCTCTTGCTCAATCTTTCGTCTTTCAACTGGTGTTGCATTTGGAGAAATTGGAGTAGGATTTGGATAAGGCTCTGGAACAAATGGGGTAGGGATTTCATTTGCACTAAACAATGCATCTGGGGACAACCCTGCTTCCTTTGCAAGTTGTTCAGCCGCAAGTGCAAGTTCATCTACTTCTTTGCCAGTTGTTTCTTTCAGTCTTTGTCTTCTTGCTTCAAGGATACCTCTTTCCTTACTAATTGAACCTCTTCTGACACCAGCAGCGTTATTTCTAACTGCTTGTTCAATCATTTGATTAGCATACTGAGTAGCAGTCTCACCGGTAAGTCCCTGTCTTGTGGCAACGGACATATAATGGTCACGCATTTTATCTGCGTGTTCTGGGTCTGCCATATTCAAAGATTCCATCAATGAAACTAATCCGTGTCTTACGCCAGCATCAGTCAATTCAATCGTTGCTCCTATTCTAAATAGGTTTGCTATTGTGAATATCTCTCTGGCTAAATATGTGTCTGCAGCCTCGTCGCCCTTTTGCTTTCTAATTACTTCAGCATTGTCCCTCGATGTTGCAAGAGTCTTTAAGATATACATATTCTGCACATCTCCCTCAACTCCTACATTGTCAGACATTCTTGCTCTTAGTTCATCTAAGTCATAAGTCATTCTTTCCTGTTGTTTCTTGTTCTTTGTGAAGTGAGTAACCCAACCACTACTGATTGAGTTTACGCCAGTTCCAAATGCAGCAAATCCAGTTCCGCTACCAATTCCCTGCATACCAGAAAACATTCCAAAGAAAGCCTCATTAGTTGCTGAACCAACAGCACCGTCACGGAATAACTTTGTAGCACCCGCAATAGCACCATTTCTTGACCAAGAACTCAGATTGTGTGCCCACCAATCCTTTTGATTGAGGTGTTCATATTGCTTCTCAATTCTTGCTAGTTCTTTTTGGACATTGACTGATGATGCAGTTGTTTGTGGAACTTCTCTTACGGTGGTCTCTCCAAGTGCTTCTAATTCTGCCTTAATTGTAGGCCAGTCAGATGGACTAATTGATGCCTTCTCAATTAACAAGGCTCTTTTCTCTCTGTTAAATTTATTACGCATTGCCAAAAGCGTAGAGTTGAATTCACCACCCATCGTAACTTTGTTTAATGTTTGGAACTCCATCAAAAAATCACCAAGTTCTCCCACAGCACCAGCCATTCTCAGAAACGGAACAATCATTGACCACCACGCCAATTTATTAGCGGCTTGCATTCCTCCGTTTTGGAGAGTTGATATCGAAGTTCCAGCAGGAGCAGAAAGTCTTGCCGATGACATAAGTGGAGAAACGGGAAGTCCGTGAACTCTGTTTAAGTCCTCAAGTCGGTCCGCGAAATAATTTCCACCCTTTAACATCCATGTGCTAAACCTTAATAAATGATTTTGATGAATATAATCAATTTGAAGAGGGCCAAGTCCGCCTCTCTTCATTCCAGCAATTCCATCTGGGTCAATAGCCTTCCAAGATGCTCCAACTTCCTTTTCGATAGCACGAAGTTCGTTTGCGTTAATTACTCCAGTTCCCTTTCCTTTTGGAAAACTGCTTCTTCTCATTCTGTCGTAAATTACAGAATCTTCCAATCCAGCAACATTTATGTCTGGATATGCATCAGCAAGAATCTTTCTAGCCTTTTGCAATGTTATTTGAGCCTGTGGAGAATACTTGATGTTCTTACCAACCCAAGCCGCCCTTGCAATAGCATCTCTTACGGTTTGAACTCCAGCAGCCTTGTTTGATATATTTTGACTTAATTGATTTAACGTTTCTCTTGGAACTTCAATTAGTTCATTGGGGTTCTTTGGATTCTTAATCTTTCCAGTTCCGTTAAATGCTCTCTCAATGGCTTCATAATCATCAATACCTTTGCCACCATTTTCTAGTTTTGCACCCTCTTTGATTTCCTGAAGAACTCTTCTAATTTCAATACTTTCAGCCGCTGAAGTAAAATCAACTCCGTGGGCTGCTAGTCTTCTCAATTCAACAGTCATTGCTTCTCTTGTAGCCTGTAAGCCGGTGTTTTCCATGAAACTTAAATAACCCTTACTGCCAGTCTTAATTCCAGCATATCTTAAAGCACCCTTACCAGCCATCCAACCACCTTTAACTAAAGCAGCACCCTCAATTGTCGTAAAGAACATCGAAGCGTCTTGGTGGTATCTAGTGTCCGTCATTGACGGGAATATACCATTAGTAGACAAATGGTGATGCCAACGACTGTATGTAACTCCTGTATTGAATCGCTTCATTTCTTCCTGCTCAACTCTTTCTGCACGAGTAAGGTCTGGGCTTGGGTTTCCAGTTACATCGCCAATAGACTCAGCAAGTCCGCTTGTCATAGTTGAAATACCAGCCAAACTCTGACTCCACCATCTGTCTGGACCTGTATCAATTCCCATTCCTGTCATACCGATAGTTCCGGTAACTGCAGCAGAAAACAAAGTCATTAGTTGAGTAATTCCTTGAGTTTTAGAAGTAAAAGCACCTCTAGCATCTAGGTCTTTGTGCATAAGTCCAAGTTCCATTACCATTTGTGGTAATTGCTCTCTTGCTTTTGAATCAAAGAAATCCCAATCTATCTTACCAGAGGCAGCAAATTGCTTATCAACCATATCAAGTGCTGCATCTTCCGAAAAGCCCTTTAAAACCTCACCGTTTTGCTTTGCCGAAATTAAAGTAAGGAGAAGGGTTTGATATGCAGCCTTTGACTTCTCGTCCTTAAAGTCTGGATTCCAACTAATTTGAGGGTCACCAACGGATTTTACTGATGTGTAACCAGTATTAACCACAGCGTCAGTAAGCATTTTAATTGCCCCTATTGAATTTTCTCCAAAGGTTTCCATTATTCCCTTTTGGTCTGGGTGTTCGTCGTTCCATTTACGAAACGCCCTCCACATCTTTACATCTCTAGGGTTTTTAGGATTTAACAAAAAGCCAGTCTTTCTCATTTCAACTTCAAGTTGAGATGGATGGAAAGTTCCACTTTTGCCAATTTCTTCTAGATTCATTCTTTGAAGAAGTCTAAATGGGCTTGTGTCGTATTCTATTGAGTTAGGGTTTTCAGCAGACGCTCTGAAGAACTCTTCTTCTTCTTTTGTTTCAAACATACCACCACTCTTAGACATAGCATCAGCCAATGCTATTGGTGTCTTAAGTAGCGTATCGTCGCTCTGAAGTAATCTTTGAAAACGAGGGTCGTCTTGATATTTGCCAGCAAAATGCTGTGCTTTAGCCTGTGCTCTGGCTATTCCAATTAATATATCTTTTGGTGTTTTCCCAAAATTAACAAGGAATTGTGCCTTTGGATGTAATGTTGGAATTTCTCTAAGTGGAATAGTTCCACCACCGGGAAGGACATTAGCATTATACATTGCTTCCTTATCCCACTTCTTTAAGTCTTCAAGGTATGACTTTTGAGATTCAAGTGCAAAAATAACCTTTCTGTTAATCTGGTAACCAAGAGGATTTTTCTGACTA
>Ga0209296_1000287_pt1 | contig 43159 bp, 35 predicted proteins | sample S_130206_EF_Meta_FD_187319 | JGI IMG/M metagenome (GOLD analysis project Ga0209296, IMG submission 187319) | Freshwater microbial communities from Lake Simoncouche, Canada to study carbon cycling - S_130206_EF_MetaG (SPAdes) (version 2) | ecosystem: Environmental > Aquatic > Freshwater > Lake ...
CCAGAGTCGCTTTGATAGAGCGTCTCAAACATCCCTTCGACAAGTCGGACAAGTTTTCCGTCAATATCTGTGACGGCTGATGCCTGAGTTAAGAGCACCGGATCACCGAAAGTGCGGATCTCGTATATCATGACTGACCGTTCCCTACAGACACGTCGTTAACCGTTAATCAAAGTGGTGGGCGTGCGAGGCCAGGACCGCGCCGTACAGACTTTTGTTGCTGCGCTACTGCGTGTGACCTAGGATCTCGTAGAGCAACTGATATCCACTCGGTTCGCACGTGCGGGGTAGACACACGAATAATCATCTCACCAATACCCAGACCACGTAACTCGTCAGGCGTGACGATGTTCTGCAAAGTTGAGCGCAGAGAACCAGTACCCGTGAGTGCGTTACCATCCATGCCGAGTGAGGCTGACATGAACTCGACGTTTCCGATGTAGTCCGCGCACAGCTGCGCAGAGTCAGGCTCGCCTTGTTTCATGATCATAGCGACGTTAGTGTTCTGCGCAAGACGAGCAAAGTCGTCACCCGAGCGGTCGATCCAGTCCTTTGGACCCTGCGTACATAACACCATCGCGATACCTGCAGAGCGAGCTCTCGACAAGAGGTTTTGTACAATGCTGCGATCTACCCAGTTTGCTTCGTCAACAATCAGGAACTTCTTTTTAGAAGCAGCGTCTGAGATACCTGTCGTGCGTTGTGCAGACTCGACGCTGATTCGTTGAAGCACAGCAGAAGAGACGATACGTGTGAGAGATTTCTTACCTTGAGAGTCAAGACCAATGTATGTTAAACCACCGGATGTCACGTCGAGCTTAGGGCGGCGATCTTGTGTTGGTTTGCGCAGAATAGTCATACCAGCATGCGTGTGGTAGAGGTTGCCAAGTTTAGCGCCCCATGAGTGAGCTTGCTGCTGATCTACTTGCGTTGGAGACTCGAGACTCGGGAACTCTGACTTTGCGAGGTTCGGAATGTTCTGAGCGACGATCGCACGATGGCGCTTCGTAGCAGCAGCAAGTGAGGGAGCAGCGAGAATTGTTGAGATGTCGTAGATAGTCGGCAGTGGGCAACCTGTCGGATCTACTTCGTTAGCCCAGTGCAGGAGCTTTAACAACTGGCTTAAGATGTTGATACAGATCTGTTTGTAATAGTCATCGTCGAAATCTGTGAGAGTCAGGATCGTGTCACGAGCCTCGTCACGTGAGAGACCATCGAGGGTGTCAAACCAAAAACGCGGTGCGGGGTCAGATAGACAGAGCTCTTGATACTGCATCTGATGGGCTTGAGCGTACTGCTCACACCAATCGCGCAGACCACCTGGCTTAGTGTCTTCTTTCAAGTCGAGAACCATCCCGTCCCAACCTAAATCTAGCAACCCACCTGCGATGCTCTTGATGGTCTCCGTTTTACCAGCACCAGTTGCACCGAAAACAAGAGCGTGAGTGCCGATCTCTTGTTCTGTGAAACCAGTTGGCGTGCCGTCGCGACCACGGCCGAGCATGACGAAACCTTTACCAGGTGCTGCTTGTGGGACAGGTGCGGAAGATAACGGTGGTGAGTCTGAGAAGATAGGGGGCGCAACAGACTTCATGCGGTTCTTCTCTTTGCTGTTTGGAATGATCGATGGTTTCTCACCAAGTGACTTGCCACGGAAAAGGCCTGGGAGCTTTGAGGCGATCGCCGTGCCATCGAGCAAGCCAACAACACCAAGCAGCATTGCAGAGAGTGCCATCACTGAGAACAGAACAGGAAAAGAGAAGAACACATCATCAAAAGGTGGTATCAAAGATCCCACCCAGCGTACGTAAGACCCCAGCATGTTCTGCTTTGAGCACACGACACTCAACGCCAATCCGCCAGCTAACAGTAAATAGTAGTCGATGCGGCGAAGACGGCCGCGAAGTAAGGCGACGTATACGAGTAAAGCCAAGAGTGTAGGGACGAGAGTGTAGGCGATGACGACTGCACCAGCTAGACCGGCGCCGATCTTTAAGGCAGCGCCATCTTCTCCAGTGTGTTTTTTGACTTCAGCCACCTGAGTGTCCTTTCTTTGCCTAGTTTAGAGCAGGTCGGTGCAGACACTGCCTCGCCTGTGCGGCTTGACTTTTGACTGCTAGTTACAGGTTCGGCACACTCGGCGCTGGTTTGTGTGCCGAAACTTCAAGCGTGCCAAAGCTCACCGCCGTCCCAGCCTTACGTTCGCAAAAGCGCACGTTGCGCGCTAAACAAAACATCGTGTTCGGTCTGCTTGGCGCGCTCTGCTTTACTGGACCTTTAGCCCTAGTGATCGTGGCTCGGCAACCTGACCCGTACGTACCAGCGGCCATACCGGTGGCCGCTTCGACCAACCCTCGGGTCATTGCTTTTGCTCACCAGGCCGCTGAGGATTATCTCTCTGGAGCTGGGACGTTGCTACCTGTTGGTGGAGAAGACGTCATCGACACAGATTTCAACAACCTTGAGTCTGCAATGAGTGGGGCCTTAACACGAACAGCGGTGCAGCTTTGGGACATCGAGCAGAGCTCTTACGCGGCAGGCGAGAGTGTGTTTTCTTCATGGAAGGTGGTGTTCTCGTTCCGCCTCAAAAAGTCAGACGGCTCAAACTCTGCGGCGATGTTGCTCGTCGTGCATGTGCGTCTCGATAAAAATGGTATCCCGGTCTTGGCGGCAGTTCCGAGCTTGATGACAAACGTCATCCCTGGGCGTGCAGTCGGTAGCAGCGTTGGATTGGTTGGTTTAAGTGGGAAAGAAACTTCTCTGCCTGAAGCCGCTCGAGTGGCGGTTTCTACTTGGGCTCGTTTGTACGTCACTGACGAGAGAGTGGGTTTGAAAGCTCACGTTAACTCTGGTTCTGGGGAAGAGGGGTACGAATACCAAGGTCTCGGTGGTGGCTTTACTCTACGCGGAGAGCCTGCGATCGTTTTCGCACTCGACAAAGGTGATGGGCACCTTGTAGCGCGGGTTCGATTAGACCTTGAGAACGGATCGTACCGCGTGTCTACTGAGATGGATGTATTGATTATCAACCAAAACCCTGCGTTCGTTCAAGCATGGGGCGCTGTTGGCTCGGGTGACACCCTGCAGCCTTGGCTTTCAAACGCCTGGGAAGCACGTCCATGAGTTCTGGTATCTACGTAAGCCTCTTTTACTTTACTACTTAACAACTTTAAAACCCGTGGCTAGGCATAGGTAATCGCCAAAGGGCCCGCGGGACGACACTTTTGATAACGCCTTGTGCGGGCGATTGCGGCGCTCAAGGGTGAGATTGTCAGCTTCACACCCCGTGAGGCCCGAGAGAAGGAGATAAACAATGAATTTAACAACAGTACTAAATCAAGTAGTTGTCGCAGCTGCAAGTGATGGCGTCGGCAAAGCTGGGGCAGACTTGTTCTGGACATCTGGCGCAGGAAAACTAATTGGTGCCCTCTTGGGTGCTGCGGGAGTAGTGGTCGTTCTGATCTCTGCTTTCAAAGGTTTCTCCTTCATTACACAGGGTAAGCCTGGTATGGCAATGAAGACAGTGGTCTCCTCGATCGCGATCTGTATATTCCTGTTCAGACCAGAGACAATGAACGACGTTATCTCGCTTGTCGGCAGCATCTTCCAAGGCATCCTCGGTGACGCTGAGAAGATCAAGTCAACAGTTGATAGTGGCGGCGTGGTCGGAGGCGACATTCTAAAGAGCGTACCAACGACCCTCAAGGTTGGTAGCTGAGTCTTCAATCTCCAGTAAGCACTCTCTCGGAAAAAGGGCGGTCCTCACGGGCCGCTCTTTTTCGTTCACGTGTTCTATACAGCGCTCACGTTCACGTCTCACATCCTTCTCTTATGTTTAGCGCCTAAGAACGACAGTGTTTTATGGTGATGTGCGCCCATGGTGAGCTTCGTGAATGAAACAAACACGGAGAGACAATCCAAAGGCGGAGTGCTACCCCTGATCTTATGGGGTGGATGCTTTGTTATCATGGTGCGCTACCAACAACAGACACATATTGCGTTCATGGACTCATGGACTGGTAACCAAACTTCGGTGCCAAGCGCGATGCTCGCATGGCCCCTTGTCGCTGGTGCAATGGTGATCTTGCGGCGTAAATCTGGCTTTATTAATGCCACACTCAGCGTCGCTACTGGAACAGCCTTGTGCGTTTTGCTTTACATAGCTTCGCACTAACACACGCTGACCTCAATCCATTTGAGGTCAGCTGCTATACACAGATGCCCGCTCAGGGCTGGGGGCCGACATTAGATATGGAGGCATGACTATGGACAACTCAGAGAACGGCCCGATGATGTTGGTCGCAACAAGCGTTCTTAAACCGCCGCCTGCCCGCATATCCAAGCTGGGCGCTGGTATTCAGCTGCCTCGAACGGTCGAGATCAAGACCCTCATTGTGTGCGGCGTTTTGAGCTTGGTCTCTGTCTTGTCTGTTGGATTGTTGTTTGGGTTTGGACTACAACGAGTGTTCATCACTGCTGCTATCGGTGCGATGATCGGCTGGTTGGCTGTGTCTTACTCACCTTTAAAAGGTGAGAGCCTCGTTAAATGGGCAACTTTGATTCTAGGTCGTAGAGTAGGTAAGCAAGTACGTGAAGGCACAGAACGACTAACGGTGTACATCGGCGTGAGTCCTGTAGTAAAGCGCGCATCTGGACTTTTGACGATCTCCCATGGTTTTGGTGAAGTAGCTCCAGGAAGCGTGGACGAACGAGGCGGCGTACTGATTGTTGAAGAACGCGAATCCAACAACCTCTCTGCTATCGGGCGACGTTCTGACGAGGAGCGCGGATGAAGATTCCTGACTTTGTAAGCAAACGCCTCGGGACGTTCTCAGGTAAACCAAAACGCTCTGATGACGCAGCTACCTACTACACAACACCCATTGCGTGGCGCGACGATGAAGGGCTGTATATCGGGCATAACGGTGAAGCATGGCTTTACCGTGAGTTTCCTCTACACCCGATCACCTGGGAAGACCCTCAGAAGCGTTTGACGGTTGAAAAACCAATCGCAGACGTACTGTATGAACTCTCACAGACCAGCCGTGACACAGCAGGGCTACGTATGCTCTCAAAATCACGCGAGATTCACATGCTCACTGTGACTTGGGAGATCGGTACAAAAGCACCAGCTGGCACGGTGAAGCGCTTACGCGATTTCATTAACCAGATCTTGTACTTCACAGTCCCAAGCCGAATGGTTGTTGTTGGTGTCAAACTCTGGCAACACATGCACACGAATGAGAAACTCATTGAACAACTGAAATCACGCGTCACACAGTCACTAGGTGAGGACGGTCCAGGCACTGACGTCTATGAAGAAGACCGCTACGTAGTAGGTGAGATACTTGAACGACACGGCGGACTCGTCCCGTCTTCAACTGCGAGAGCCCAGATGGAGTCCTGGTACAACAACGGTAGAGGCACTGACGTTACAGTGTACGAGACTGAGGACAACATCAGAGTCGGTGAGGAACGCATCGAGATGGCAGCCGTCATGCGTTTTGATGCGCCAGTAATGTTCGCGCCCCACGCCCAGTGGGGGCTCAGCGCTCAGACACACCCAGCGCCAGTTGTAGTCGCGTCTGTACGTGGAGTGCTTGAAACCTCTGGTGTGTCGCGTAATCGGGTACGTAAATCACAACGTAAAGTCCTAGACCAGATCGCTGAAGAAGAGGCATCGGGCGACATCGGGCGCCTCGAGCAATCAGAAGTCCTTGACTTAGCAAGGCGCGTCGAGCAGTTCATCGTCGCAGGACGAGAACCACTTTTGTCGCAGTGCTCTATCGTGCTGGGTAGGCGCGTAGGTATGGATGTCTTAGAGACATACGCTGACGAGCTTCGCAACCTACATGCGATCGAGGTCGTCCCATTAGTGCACCGCCAGATGGCGGCTGTAGAAGAGACCCTTCCTACGTCTTCTCGCAGAGTGAACCCTTTCTTGCAAGACGTCAGCGTCTCAATGCTTGCTTATGCTGGATTCCAAGGCTTTTCAAACGTTGGCGATGACAAAGGCGCATTCCTTGGCCTTGTTGATCCTGACTATGTGCCTTTCTATCTCGACTTTCTCGGAGCGCCAGCTGCTAACCGACCACCAGGACTGCTGATTGCAGGAGACCCGGGTTCAGGTAAAACATTCCTTTGTTCAATTCTGGCTATCCAGTCGACCATGGCTGGCATGACCACGATCTTTGTGAACCCTAAACCGTCTGACAGTCTCGCCGGTGTAGCTGAGTATGTAGGTGGACGTGTAGTGAAGCTCACTGAGATTGAGAAAGAAGGTGGGTTTTTTGATCCGTTCCGTTTCTGTGCGCCAACACCAGAAGGCGCTCAAGTAGCAGCCGACATCGCAGCGCAACACATCCTTGCAGTACTCGGTAGTCGTGGTGTGGCAGGCCAGGGCTTTACTCAAGAACAAGAGATCGCGTTGATCGCGGGTATTCACGAAGGAGCAGCAGCCGGGGCTCGTTGTGTAGCTCAAGCTATTGAGCACATAACAGACAAGAGTGTTCAGAAATTGATCATACAACAGGCTGCCGACCCTTTGTTTCGTCTTGGAGTGTCCTTTGAACCTGTGCCTTACTACAACAGCACTGACGGCATGCTTCTCATCGAGTTTGACAGGCCGCTAGACATCCCTGAGAAAGGCATCACGCCAGCTGAGTACACTCGAACACAACGCCTGGCGATCGCCGCTGTACGACTTGTCACCCGTTCTTCGTTAGAGATCTTAGCTGGAAACAAGGGCGGGGTGCTGATTGTTGACGAAGCGTGGATGTACCTTCAGTCTTCTGAAGGACTAGCAGCCCTTCAATCTCTCGGCCGTATGGGACGAAGCCAGAACATTCTGCCTGTGTTTGCAACACAGCGAGTAGATGACTTACTTCGAGAAGGCGTCGACATGGAAGGCTATCTCTCAAGAGTGTTCGCTCTACAGCTAGCCGACGAGCGCGAAGCCCGTGCCGCTCTTCGTTTAGTGGGCCTTGAAGCTACCGAAGGACGCATCAAGTGGTTGCGCCAAGCCGGTCCGCGCCGAAGGGAAGATGGGAAGACTGGGAGGCCCGCAATGGGGCTTCACAGGGATTTAGCAGGTCGGCACGCAGCCGTCATGTTCGGTCCAGTGCCAGAGCATATTCGTCTGGCTATCTCCACTAACCCAGAAGACCGAAAGATCCGGGACGCCGCCAAAGGCGATCAGGCCTGAGGTCTGATAACCAAAGGAGGCGCCAATGAGCACACAATCTAAACCAACGATGAAACGGTCCCTACGAGGCCTCATCTGGTTGGGTGCTCTCGCATGCTTTTTTGGTGGGTTTTCAATCCTGCGTCCCCCAATGGAAGAGGCGCCTTCTTCCACTTCTTCAGCTGTAGCACTTGCCTCAACTGACATGGTGTCAGCTGCAACATGCGACACGACCAAAGACATCTACTGTGATCTACTAGACGGCGACAACGCGACAGTGACGCAGACCGCTGCTCAGAAGAAAGCTCAGCTCGAAGTTGCGGACTACTACACTAATCCACTTGACCTACTCCCCGCATGGCGATGGGGTACCGCTGTCTCCACTATAGACGCTACTTACGGAACCGGGGACGCCATAAATCTAAACACCACGATGGACGGTATCGCACGACTTCTATTTGCACTTGCTGGTCTGTTGTGGGTTTTGTTGCTCGGACTATCTCGTCTTGCAATGATGCTAAGCCCTTTGGCTTCAGACAGTGTTGGTAAGGTAGTCAATACAGCCTTCTCATCTGTTGGAGCTGGCGTGAGTCGAGGTTTGATCTGGGTACCGATCGTGGGAGCTTTGTTGTTCGCGCTGATTGGTCCTATACGTAGCAAAGGTGCTGCCAGTACTTCGTCTTTGATCCTCCTCCTCGCTTTACCTCTCGGCATGATGTGGGGCATGATGACAGCAGTCGACGCCAATAGCACACGCACTGAACGTAGGGATGCTAGCGGCAATGTAGTTAAGGATTCTAACGGAGACACAATATACGATACCGAAAAAGTGTCAGGTATCGGCGTTGGCAGTCCTGTGTGGCTAGCGCGTACTGGGACGGGCATGATTGACGAGCTCTCTGGTTTTGTTGTGTCTGGTATCGGTGACGCTTTTATTAACGAACGACTCTCATCGCTTACAAGTCGCGATGGTTTAGCGATAACACCCTCTTGCTCACAGTACGTAACAGGTCTGTACGATTCATTCGAAGTATCATGGAATACATCAACAATGGGCAAAACAGACTCTGGGGTGATGCGTACATTCTCTGATTTGTGGATGAGCACAATTGGCACGAACTGGGTGCGGGCGCAGTTTGGTGGGGGTCGGTATAGAGGAGTCCCGGAACCATCGATCGTCGAAGGGCTCCCTGGACCGAAAGGCATCTCAACCGGCAGTACTGCTTACGGATGGAGAATATGGTGCCACATGCTGGAGAACACTCGAGACACAGCAGTTGGGGCGCAAGCACTCATTGGTGTTGCTGGTGGCTATCCTTACAGCGTTGTAGCGGATCGGCCGCCAGAGGGTCGGACAACAAAAGAGTGCTTCGACGAATCTCAGCAAGCTGATGCGAGCGGCGCAGCGGCGGCGCAAAGTGCGTGCGCGAGTCAGATTTACGGAGGATATTTAGGCTCAAGTGAGTGGAGTAGCTCTGGCGGGCTAGACGCCGTACAGGACCGTCAGCAGCAGATGATGAACTGGGCAGCTTGTAACTACGTCGGCAATGAGGCAGGGAACGCTAACGGATGGGCGCTAGACCCAGCGTGGGACGAAGCGGCTACTAATGGAGTAAAGAACAAAAACGAATACTGCAATTTCTGGTGGAACAAAATTACACCTAGCAACTGGACGAATAACGAGCAGGAGTTCCAGTGGACAGACGACGGGGAAAACATCCCGTGCATAAGTGACGCTACATGTAACATTAAAACTATGTACCGTGCAATGCACGGTAAGAATGCTGGCGAACGTCTTTTTGCTGGCATTTCCTCTATTTTTGGATCTGTCCTGTACTTCTGGCTACTCGCTATGCTTTTGGTAGGCGTAGCTGTGTCGAAGATCGGCTTAATGCTGATGCTTATCCTACTGCCTTTCACTTTGTTCTTACTCGCTCTTCCTAAGTGGCGCGTTGACCCAAAGCGCGCCCAACGTAACGCTACGGGACTAAAACTCTTGAAACAAACATTTGCGTTCGCTACATCTACAGCGGTATTGCAACTCATAGTTTCCTTTCTGCTGGTCACGATCGGATTGCTGCGTAGCATTCTTCACCCATTGAACATATATGGCTTGGCAGATCTCGCGGCTCCAATCATAGCTTATTTTGTTTTCACGAAACTAATGAAGATTCTAGGGCTTGGTAACATCGCATTGGGTAGCCCCATGGGCGCTATGTCTTTACCACTAGCTGCAGCGGCAGGTATGGGAGGGTTTGGCCTTGGTTCAGGTGGAAAGACCGGCATGGCTGCTGCTAAGGCAGCAGCTGGAAAGGGTGCGGGTGCTCCTAAAGCCGCGATGGGGGCTTTCGACAAAGCGAGAGCATTTCCAGCGGATGTAAAAAGCGGTAAAAAAGATGCCAATGGCCATGCTGCTGGCGGTGCCATGGGCAAGTTACTTCGCAAGATGGGTTACGGTGGCGGAGGAGACGACGCTGCTATTGAGAAGCTCGAAGGTAAAGTCGCGGCTGCAGCTAACAAGGTTAATTCAGCTAAAACTCCTGAAGATAGAGCCAAAGCAATGGATGGCCTCATCGCAGCACAGTCGGCGCTCGACGGCGCGAATGATATTAAAGCTGCGAACGAGGCTCACAAGAACAAACAAGCCCTTGATGCTGCTACAGCTGATGGACGTAAAGCTGAGCTCATGGCAGCCATGGCTACGGCTGAGAGCGCTGTTCTGGCCGCAGGTGGAACTCCTTCCCAGGCGCAAGCCGCTGCGCTAGAAGCCTTTAACGCTAAGTCTGCTGAGCATCGTGGTCTTGATCGGGCTAACGAACTTGGTGCTCAACTCTCGGCGTTATCAAACGGCGCTATCTCTTCTGCGGATGCAGCTGAAGCTATCGCTAGTGGCGCGATGGCTGGTTACGTAACACTCGGGAACGGTACGTCAATGAGTATTGGCAGCGCAGTGGCTGGTGGTTTTGCGCAGCTAGACCCAAGTGGTGGAGGCGCGATGCTGACAGCGAAAGGCATAGCTGCTGGCGGGTCGATGGTAGGTATGGTGAACATGCCTGGCGGGTCTTCTATGTCAATGGCTGACGCTGTTACGAATGGTCTGGTGAGCTTCGACGCCGCTAGTGGTGCGGTAGCAATCACCGCTGCAGGCACTGCAGCTGGTCTCACAGCTGGGATGCTGCCATCTGCGTCGATGGTCGTCGCGGGAGGTGCCGGTGGTCCTGATGCTTCCGCTATAGAAACACAGACGATGGCCCATGATGCAGTGATGGGTTCAGCAGCAGGCGCGAGAGCAACAGCGAACGGTACAGCTGAAGCGCTAGGCATAGGCGCTGGAGGTGTATCCCCGTTGCGCGGTAACACCGGGATCATCGCACCAGCGCACGGTAGTGCCACTGGATTTGGATCTATGCAGGACTTAGGGAATCTTAAGGGTGCGGCACTCTTGAATAGTACTGCTGCTACTTCTTTGCTGCTTGGCTCAGACGTCACAGATCAGCTCTGGGCGGCATGTGGAGGCGACGAGGAAACTTACGCTGCAGCGTGTGATAATGCGTTGTCGATGGCCGGTATCCGTGGGATGTCTATGGGTGATGCTTTAGCTAACTCTGGCTGGGATGCACCGAAGCAACGTCACTTCCTCAATCAGATGAACTCAGGCAGTGCTGCCTCAGTAGAGGGTGCCCTGAGTCGAGTCCGTTCGCTAAACGGAGGGCAGGGCTTGTACGGAGTGTCCTCGTCTGGTATCAACGCGGCCGTTGCTTCTGCTTTTGCGCAAACATCATCTGCGCGTCAAGGCGACGTCGGAGCAATACAAGGCGGCGTTATCGCTATGTCTTCTGATGCGACAAACGCAATCGGTGAAGCTCAAGAGATTCTCCAAGGCTACTCAGTTGGTTCTGGAGCATGGCACGACTACAACTCTGGTAGCCCTGCGCAAAAAAGTGCTGCTGAGAAAACAATCGTCGGTAAGATGGTGAATGCTGAGCTGGCTGTGATGCGTGTCCAGCACGCACACCAAGCTGCAGAACAGCTAGCTGCGACTGGTTTCATTGCTCCTGACAACACCAGCTGGAGTGACGAGCGCACGCGGCTGGTAGATCACTACACAGATCATCTACAAGCGGGTAACTGGGTCACCAGCGACACTAGCTGGCTTAGAGACTCCATCTCGTCGATGCAGGACCATGTCCGCGATGCCCAAGTCATGCCGACCGTACGCCCGAGCAGTCCTGCTGGTGTCCCTAGTTCCAGAGGGGTCGCAACGACCCCTGGCCCGTAAGCAAGAGATGATGCTATGAGTAACACACCAACACCGCCAAGTGGCGGAGGATCAAGTGGCGGCGGATCAAGTGGCGGCGGAGGCGGCACACCAACACCACCAAGTGGTGGAGGATCAGGTGGTGGTGGTGGAGGAGGCGCGCCAACACCACCAAGTGGCGGAGGATCAAGTGGTGGCTCAGGCGGCGGCGCACCAACACCACCAAGTAGCGGAGGATCAAGTGGTGGCTCAGGCGGCGGCGCACCAACACCACCAAGTAGCGGCGGACAACCTTCAAGCAAGGAAGCAGCTGGTGCTGGGAAACAAGGACCCGGTAAAGACTCAGGCGGGCAGAGCGGTGGGCGGCCTGGTGGAGATCAAGCATCTAGAGACGCCAACAATCCTACTCAATCTGGTGCAAAAGGTGGCGGTGCTGGCAGTGGTCAAGGAGGCTCCGGTAAAGGAGGCTCCGGTGACGGTGACGACAAGGGAAAATCTGACAAACCTAAGCAAGACAAAGGCGGCAAAGACCAAAAAGAAGAGAGTCGCGGAGAGAAAGCTGCCGGTATGGCTGGCGAGGCTCTCGGAACGTACCTCGGAGGTCAAGTAGGCGGTAAAATTGGTAAACGTGTTGGGAAGTTACTGTATAAGTCAGTTCCTATATTCTTACTCTTTGTTATAGGTCTGGTAGGTGTTCTTACCGTCCCTTCTGATGACGACAGTGCAAACGTTGGAGCAGCGATGCGTGAGAGTGAGTATCTAGAGTCGAAAGCCGTTAAAGAGATCCGGTCTGCTGTCAAAGGGTTCTCATCAGAGGCGAAGTATGGTGGTACTATACCGTGGGGTCTAGTTGCAGGTATTGCTCTCACTTCCACTGAGTTTGGAAAAATAAGTCCATACCCTGAAGACCTCTGTGACCGAGCTCCTAAACAAGAAGCACTACGTGCTAAACCTGGCCTCGCACTAGCGGCGTGCCCGGACAGTAAGTCGAGCTCATATCCACGTATCAGTCCTGCTATTGGTGACGCGGAGCTTAATCAGGGAGTTGGTCCGTACCTGCTCTTACCTGGTGCGTTACCGAAATCGGTAGACGCCCAGTCAATCAAGGCGCGCAGTAGATGGTCACGCTCAGCAGGAACTAAAATAACTGCAACGGAGTACGTCATTAGTGAGATCGACCGCATCAGAAAACACATGGTCAATGAAGAGGGCTTTGTTATTACAAAGTACAGCAAGAACGAGGACCTTCGATCATTCTGGGGTGAGGTCCTATACCGCTTACCACTTGCCGACCCTAATGCAGCGTCTTGTGTAGAGCCAGTGTTGCCTTTGAACCCTGATGCATCGTCCGTTGCTATGGCTATCGCAACGACGTGGCGATGCGAGCTCAACTCAAAGCCTTACTTTCTATATGACCCACGACTTATTAAAGATGAAAAGCTCATCGAGCGCGGTGCTACAGACCGCGTCCTTACAGAAGCCTTAACTGTTGCTTGGGCGTTTTCTGCCTATGGTCAAGGTACGAGCGGCACACCTGGTGCGGCTAAAGTCGCAACAGGGTGCGTTAATGAAACAACAAGTACCACTACCACCAACGCTGACGGGACTGAAACTACAGTATCGACTACATCGCTCGTCGTTGCTGTGGGCGACGATCAGCCAGCTGGAGTATTCCCTTTGACGAAAAGCGTATTTGACGAGTATAAAACTTCACTGACAGCAAGTCGCTGCGACGCTTCGCAGAACATCGTCGCAGCCGTTAAAGCTTTCTTATCTGTCGAACGAAAAGACCGAGAAGAACGTGACGAAGACTCTGGCGAGAAAGCAGCAGGCGGATGGGCGAAGATGCGTTGGACGCTTGGGGATGACGCTACGTTTGAAACGATTCGCAGTGGCGTTGTGTGGCGCTCGTTTGACCCAGAAGGTGCCGACAAAGCATGCGCAGACGCTGTGTCTTTGTGGGTTGACGCACTTGCTGCAGGGAGGCTTTTAGATCCTGCTTCAGGGTTGGAGCTCTCAGATGGTGACAGTAATGGCGTACCTGACGCGCTTGGCGATTCATGGGGGAACATCATGCTCGACGTTGCTGCTCGAGACCCTCGTGGAGCTGGGAAAGCATGCGCTAATCGTCTTGACGGCAGCGTTGAACGATTCGCGAGCGCTGTAGCTTTCTCTAAACAGGTAGTCAAAGAGAGCACTGAAGATGTATTAACTGAAGTAGACGAATCTCAAAATACTTTAACGCCTATTGTTGTCGTTCCTGAAGCAGGAGCTAGCGCCGCTGCTACAACATCTACAACCACTACGACACTACCCGCGCCACCCGTCATGAGTGCTGACGACATCTCCTACGCAGGCGTCAGGTCAGTGATGAACTATCTCGCTGTGTACAGCGTGAAGGACTCTTCAACACCAGCTATACCCGGGGTTGACACTGTTGTCGAGCGCCTATCTCCTAACGGTAGGGTAGTAGAGGGCGTACCGCTTGTTCAGATACCGTCAGACAGCCGCATCAATAACATCCTCTCTGTAGCAAGCATCTTGTCTGGTCTAGGGCGACGCGATGAGCAGTACGACAAAAATATCAGCGCCGCTTCCCTCAAAGAAAAGCTCCAAGGGATCTTGCCAAGTATTCCTGGCGGTGGCGCAGGCCTTGACGGCATTCCTGTCATTCTCATTGATGCTGTAAACAAAGCTGTTGTTACATCTAAAACAAAATATCCCCAATGCACCATGGATACGGCTCTCATGCTTGGATTTGCGCGAACCGAAGCTGGTGGAGGACTACGAACTATCACCACTAACGGCGACATGGTGCCGCGTTTTATCCACGAAGGAAATTCCAGCCCATCTGAGAATGACCAAGGCGTCATTGACGGAGATCCGTTAGCAGACCATGCGGTAGGAGCTTTCGGGTCAGACCCTGGAACATGGGTTGGTTATAAAAGCCAGAATCCGAACATCAATCCAAGCGACTACACCACTTGGACTGGTTACGGACGTGACGCAGACGGTAACGGCGATGGCCTACGCGACCCTAACAACGTGTATGACGCAGCGCTCGGTGCGATTTTCCAGGTGTGCGCCAACGCCGGCGCTAAAGATCTCATCTCGTGGGGTGAAGATTTCATCACGTCACTCGCCTCATATGTAGGAGGTGGTGGAGCTTTGAGTACTACAGAGACCCGCACGTGCTACGGACAGGGTGTTGTTACCAAGCGCGTCTGCACTGAGTGGCTCGCCAAGAAAAAGTGGGATGCAGCTGCGCAGCTGCGCGCGCTGCTAGCAGCTCCTCGGCCTTCTGGATCTGGTGGTAGTGGTAGAGGATCTATTGTGGTGCCGCCCGAACTTTTAAACTACGGTAACGGAGAACTGCCTGCAACAATGCTGCAGTCAGTAGGTATCGCCGGGCACAGACTGTACAGCCCCGGTGCAGTTGACTTTATGGCGATGGTTCAAGCTGCTAAGGCAGCTAATATCGTAGTCACGATCACAGACTCTTACCGCAACACTGCTGGCCAGATTCAATGCCCTAAAAACCCTCTAGATAGCGGGCGTCCAAAGAGTACTAGTGACGGACACAAGTGGATGTTAGACAACGGTCTTCTCGTGCTCTCAGGGACTACTTACATACCGAGCGGAGAGTTGGCCGGGATGCCGTCTTTCCCGATAGATGGATTGCCTTACTGTGCAAGACCTGGGTCTTCGAATCACGGTTGGGGTTTAGCAGTAGACGTCAATCTTGAATGGACTGGTACTGAACGCTGGATGCATAACAATGCACCAAGCTTTGGTTGGTGCGACATCGGTGGCGGCACCCATGAGCCTTGGCACTACCAGTACATCGGGAGAGGTGCTGTTTGTAACAGTAACTTTGGACCAGCTACACCTGATCGCCCCGTGCGGACAGGGTCCGGACAGGGACAGTAAAGACGATGCCTAAGATCGACGACGTAGTAAAAAAAAGACGGCGCAAGTTTCGAGCCAACGCCGACGAGCTACCTACCTGGTGGGGCTTTGGCACCGGTATGTTCGGACTTGTATTGCTAGGCTACATTGCGATATCGCTGGTCTCTATAGGTAGTGACTCTGACAAAACTAAAGAGCCGCCAGTGACGTTCTCTGGGTCAGGTACAACTATGTCTAGTTCGACTATCGCCACAACAACTATAACACCGACCATATCACCAACTTCCAGTGTGACCACGCCTAGTGAGAGCGCACCTACAACGGCCGTTGCTGTTGGTACAGACCAGAGGCTCTTACGAACTCTGGGTGGAGCTAACGCCTACGTAGACACGACAGCAGTAGAAGCTGTGACACAGGCTGCTATCTCGTTAGTGTCTGGGACAGAAGTGACCGTGCTTGAAGTGATGCTGCGCTCTGGCAGTGGGACTTTACTATACCTAGATGTGATAGTAGACCCTGACGCAGCTGGGGCTGCTGGTCAGGTTATTCTACAGATGCAAGCTCAGTTAAGTGCCGGCGTTTGGTCAGTAGCACGCATTAACTAAGACGAGAATCTTAGAAAGAGTAAGGGTTCTCTTCTGTGCGCGAAGACGGAGCAGACACCATCTGGCGAGGAGCTTCAGCGGTGATAGTCACAGGAGCTGCCCCGATTGCGTACATCGTAGGGTCAGATGGTGAGCCAGCTTGATCCCATGCTTCATGTGAGGGGCAGGTGCTCTTAGACGGACACCATGAGCAGTGACGGCCTGGCACTAAAGAAGCGCCTCTCGATTCAGTGAGTACTTCCACGATGCGTGTTGTACCTTCGATGACACGTTCAGCTGCTGCGTACAGCATAGACGCGTCAATGTCCGGGGCTGTCCACTCCATTGTTGTGAGCGACAACACGCAAGAGCGAAATGGTGGGCAGCCGTAACGCAGCGTTCCGATCAACGCATAGAAGTGAGCCTCCTCCAGATGGTAGTCACGTAGATCAGTGGATTTCATGTCGCACAGCAACATCGTCTGTCTGCCATCTGGACGTGGCCGGCCAAGAACAAGGTCAGGCTTAGCCGCGAGAACAAGAGACCCGATGCGCGCTGAGATTGGCTCTTCAAAACGCGGAGACCATGATGACTGCAAAGGTGGGATGGAGTCTAGATAGGAGATGAGCCTTGAAGCTGCCGCAACGATCACGTCTGACTGGATGTGGTCAGGCGCCTCCAGCCAGAAAGCCTCGAAGGCCTGCTCAGAGCGCGACCCTTGGATAGCGGCTTTAACGTACTCGTCACACGAGCGGCCAGGGTGTGTGTGGGTGAGCTGTATAGCTCTGTGCACCACAATACCAATTGCTGTTGGCAGAGGCAGAGACTTAGAGCGAGGCTGAGAAGCGTCAGCTGCTAGTTGCCCCTCACAACGCATAACGGTTGCCAGCTGCGATTTACCGACCCAGAGAGAGTTTTCAGTCCAACCAGCCAGAACCGGCGTCAAACGATCCTTCAGCAAAGCGCGAAGATCGTCCGCTAGGGAAGCTTGAGCAACTGGCCTAGGGGCGCCGATTGCGAACAAATCAGCAAAAACACGGCGCTGGGCGGGTGTCAGCTTGAGATTCTGGGAAGCACTTGAAGCACCCCCTGGAGGGTGCTGTTCAATTGGACCGCCGGTCCTTTCGAACCCCGGTCGGAGAAGCTGGGCGTTATCCACAAGCATTTCCTACACTTCTGACCGTACAGAGGCGGCCTGGTAACGCCAGTAGGGTGGGTATGGGGTGCAAACACCCCTCCACCTATGGTGGCTGGTATGAAGATTGAACGACGTGGCTGTGTGGTCCTACACCGGGGTGTGCTGGTAGCACGCCCTAGTGCAGGCATTGCTAAGACCCGTTTTTTGGTCTCTACTAAGAAAGATACACGTAAGTTGCGATAAAAGCAAGCGCTTATTTGTTGCCGTCTATCTAGTTGCAATACCCTCATTGGCGCTAATGGTACGGCAACATGTCGGCACGCAGCTTCTCCCAACGATCAGAGACGTTCGGGTTTGAGACTTTGGTCCCCTGGTCGATGGACGCTTTCAACCTCATATTCAAAGTCCCACGTACCTACCAAGCCTTAGCCCAGGCGGTAGAAGATCGAAGCGGTGGGGTACTAGACGCTCTGAAACGCTTGGAGTCATCTGGCTTTGTTGCCCGTCAAGATCCGGTGCTACTAGACATACGCACAGGCAAGCGCGCTGCGCGAGCTGGACGACCAGTAGATCGCTATGTACTCAGTCGCTCTGGGCGTACCCTTTGCCAGGCAGCACGCGAAGACGACCGAGTGCTTGAAGATCTATGGGCTCGCCTAGAAGCGCGGAACACCAAAAAAGTACTGCTCCTCATGGAAGCACTCGACTGTCGAGGCCCAGAACGCCGCGTCGGCGTGAGTTGTCAGATGGCGACGATCGCATCAGGGCTCCCAGAACGCTCTGGACGCTTTTGGATGAACAAACTGGTCGAAGAGAAACTAGTTACACGTCTTGACACGCAACTATCTGACGTGCGTGAGATCATCCCGCAGCACTGGCGCCCCACTAAGGCTCTAGCGGCACAATTACAAGACGTGTTCGTTGAGTACCCACAATGGGCCCACCTAGCTGGATCTTGGAGGCTGCGGCGCAAACGTTTCCTTGACGATATCAACCCGGGTCGGGTTGGGTTCTCTGGTGCAAGTGACTACGACCATGACATCACCACCCAGCACGTGCTCTCGGCCGTGCTCGCATCTAACCGATTCGTCGCCCAGGGGTCATTCGACATTGAACCTCGCTTCGTACTAGAAGCAAACGTGGAACCGAACGGGTCACTGCTTTTCAAAAATGGCGGTAGTGAGGCTGTGGTGTACCAACCAGACGCTGTGTTCGTGGAGCGAGACTCTTTTGGAAAGATAAGAAAGAGTGTCCTCGAGTATGAGCGCTACCAGACACGCAGAGATGGCTGGATGCATCTAGAGCGTATGTGTGGCTGGGTAGCTTTAAAACGACTGCCGTTTGAGAGCGTCTCTCTGCGATTCGTCGTCGACTCTAAGAGCAGGCTACGAGCCTACGTGGAGTTGATAGAAGCTTTCGCTGACTACCTGAAAGACCATCCAGACCGTGCGCCGCAGAACGACGTGACTCTGTACGCGAGCTATGTGGATAACGTGCTCTCCCAAGCTGACCCGCTAGACGACAGAGGTTGGTACAGAATCGATCTACCTAAAGGCGACGGTCAGCACTGTGCTTTACACGGGAGAGCCAAGACACCCTACAACGACTATTTTGCGACGGAGTAACCATGAAAAACAATAACGAAGACAGCAACAACATCACGAACGATAAGCCAAGAGGACTTATACACGCATTCTTGATCGTCACGGGTTTGATCGGTGCTGTCCTAGCTAGTGGAGCGGTCGGTGCGCGCAGTGTTTCTTGGGGTGTTGCTTCATCCGCTTTGTGCCTCTTCTTTTATGTCATGTTTTGGCGCGAGCGTCGATTCGTGCAGCACCGATCGTTCTTACTAGCTGTTGCACTTGTTAGTTGCATGCTGGTTGTAGGGATTGTCGGTGGTGTGCAATCCAATCTGCGTGGAGGTTCAGTGCTGGTACGCGGCAGCGGCAAAGACGACGAACAAAAACTCATTGACAAGACAACGGCTCATTTAGCTGATGTAACTAAATGGGTGGATGAACTTGACGGAGATGTCGCCAGCGAACCTATAGGTCCTTCACAGTTAAATCTCATGCGCGAGAAAGCGCTAGCTTCAGCAGAGGGATTTGGTGAGTTTTCTAAGAACTTACGTATCGCGCAAGCTCAGCGCCTGACACTTGATGCGCTTTTGAAGATCGCAGAGGCCGCACAAGAGCGAGCAGCGCTCGAGGAAGTGTTCGACGATCGCCGCATGTCTTTGTACTCTGGTCTCGTCAATGACGCAGCACAGCTGGTGCTATCTGCTCGTTCGTTGCTGAGTCAAGCAGTCGATAGTGAGGCGCGAGGCGATGCTAACGGCAATGGATAACACTTGCGGTGACGACTGCCGATATAGGCGCCTTTATGAAGGCACCCAATCGAGCCTGACAGACATGGCAGGGAAACACGCCACCGCTCTTGGTCGCATCGGGCGTTTACGCAACTCTGTCATCGACGCCTGCAAGAACTCCGTTCCAGCAGCTTTTTCCAAGATGGAACAAAAGATGTCTGTCCGATTGTCTGAAGCAGATGACCAGATGATCTCAGCAATGGTGGAACATTTGTTGCGTCACGATAGCGGGCCCCAGGGAGCAGACGTGCTCGTAGCTAAAGAGCTGCGCCAGTTACTTGCTTGGCGGGGCGTTATCCTCAAAGGTGACAACCCTGCAGACTGGCTCACACAACTTGGTGGAGTCAACGTAGCTGTCGAGGATGAATCGGCACGTGCTACAAAGAAGTCTTTCATGGCAGCCAAAGAACACAGACGCCAGATGGAACAAGCCCGCTTGGCTGAAATAGCAGCCACAGGCGCTGCACCTACAACTTGGTCACAGGCAGTAGAAGGACTTGTAGACATCGACAACACACAAAGTGGCGCAACAAAGCGTTGGCCGGAAGAGTCTGCACAACCACAGGCACTCAGCGACTCTGACACGGTCCTCGATTTTGATGACACAGACGTGGTGTTTGGTGACGAGACGTTTGGTGGAGACACCTTCGTCCCAGACACTCTAGACGGCGGTACAGACGAGAGCTCAGGCTGGGGTGACGCCTGGGGTGACAACAACACACTGCAAGACGAGCCTGAACGAGAAGAGTTCAACAACGAAATAGGTGCTAGCGCTGCGTTGCCAACAAGTGTCTCAACAGGGACGGACACACCTGAGAGTGCGCTACCAAAACCTGTCGCTCCTCCAACACCCGTCCCGACATCAGAGCCGGTCGCTGCTCGGCCTGTGAAAATGGCGCCAGCCACACCGGTACGTGTCGAGCTATTCCCCAATCCCAACCCTGGTAGAGCAAAACGTGGACGGAGACAGGTTCGTGTCGCAGCTTTACCACCTGAGTCCTTTGACGTTATTGGGCTAGACGTCTCATCCAAAGGTGATGCAGCTACCAACGCCAAGATCCAAGCGTTGTGCACCATCCCTCGGCCAGTTTTCACATCAGATTTAATTAATGTTCTCGGCGACTCACAAAGCGTAGAGCAGTGGCAAGAAGACCAGCGCGCTGATGGAAGCAACGTACGTTTCATAGCGCCAAAAGCAAGACACAAACAACGCGGGTCTTTGATCGTCCCTGTTGGGCAAGCACGCAGCGATATGGATCTACAAGGACCAACATGGTGGTCGGCTGTCCTTGATCGCTATAGAGGAGCGAAACTGTACGAGCTCGGTGTTGTATGCCATTCTGTGCAAGACACTATTAAGAGCTATAACGTTGACTCTGGTCTGCCGGTCGTCACTTTTAAAATCGCACACGACAGAGGTGTCGTTGGTTTAGTAGTGCTGTGCGACGACGAACTGCACGAAGGAAGCATCGGACGTGACGCTTTGCGTAGTGGTGTAGAAGAGATGCTTGGTGCGAGCTTAGAGATGCTGTGCGTACTGGTCACTGGCGACAAATCGCTCGACCCAGCTTGCATAGCAGTGAGCGAAGAGTTCTCGTCTCGAGGATGGAAGATAGGGTGCCCAGTCGTTGGGGCTCGCAGCTGGGAGTGGGCAAACGCCGGCAGCGGACTTGTTGAGATAGCTGTTTAAAGTGCGTAGAGCAATCGCACTCATAGCACTGGCTATTCTGGTAGTTTCCTGTACTGCTAAACCAGGCGCCAACTTAGGCACTAGCGCAGCTGTGAAGAAAGCTTTCGCCGAGACACTCTCAGATCGAGGACTCAGGCGCTGGGAGAAGAGTGCAGTCACCTATACATGGGCTAAGGGTGCAACAGCACAAGACCGTTTGGTGTTAGCAGAGCTTGTGTCTTGGCTAAACACAATAGAGAACATGCCCGTCGTACAAGAAGCTACACCCGACGTCGAAGCTGACGTTGTTCTGCGTTCCATAAACCGGTCTGAGTGGGGTAGTTACGACAAAACACCAGGGTCGTACGATGGTGCAGCAGGCGTAACGATCGCAGAGTGGGACGGACGCGGGCGTATGACACACGCCGAGGTTCTCGTAGATGCAACTAACGCACAGAGCCAGCGTAATAGAACTATTGTGCACGAATTCATGCATGCCCTTGGCGTTGGCCATCACTCATGCCCTAGTGGTCTTGTGTATGGTGACGGAGATTTCGACCCTGAGTGGCGAACAACAGAGTTTGATCGCCAGATACTCGTTCTCACTTACTACCAAGGTTTTCGTACCGGCCAGAGAGCATCAGATCTCGCTATGCGTATAGAAGAGACATCCAAAGAGCCAAAGTGTGGCTCACCAGCGTTTGAGACCGTAGAAGCTGAGGAGAATCTTTTGTGGTGTTTACGTGGCGAAGGGGTCAGACCATGCCAGACCGCAAACGACCAAGTGCCACCTAACGTCTATGGCGTACCTAGTGCCTGGGTTAAAGAAGACGTTGTCTATAGTTACGACCCTTCCTTGTACATTGCTTTCCAAACCGACGAAGGACGAGTTTTGTGCAAAAAACCAAACAACGGACGTGGCGACTGCCAAGTCACTGAGGGTTCTTTTGTGGCTACACCAACACTCTGGACCGACGGCGAAACACTTTACAGATAATCCCCTTTACTGCACACAGGACGCGCCCACGGTGCTTTGCATGAACACATTCTCTAACGGTGTAGTAGGCATACTCAACGGCGTGCTTGGTATCACTGACGCCCTGGGCACCCCTTTGGGGCTGTGCGTTATCGTTTCTGGAGTGTGCTGCGCGTGGATGGCTCTCATTGAGATTCACGAAACAAACCGCATGGGTGTTAAGCCCATTGTCGGTAGGCACTAAACAACCACCGCTCGGTTTTATAACACCACAAACTACTAGGAACATCCACGCCGTCAACACACGGCCCAACCGTTTTCTTTAACGATGACGCATGGGCTTTGTTTGACGCACAACTACAAGATCGAGGTACCACTATGCACAGCTACGACACTTTCTCCGACGGCGCACCAAAGCCGTCTGTTTCGCTGCGCCCAGCACCAATTGTTGAGACAGTAGCTCGAGCTGCGAGCCGTATTCGTCAGTTCGAAGGGCCACGCGGGTACTCTCTGCGCGTCCACATTGTCGTGCGCTATGCAAGTTTGTGGCTCACACTGCTACTTTGCTCAGGGTTAGCTCACTGGGCTTTTGCGGACCTTCCACAGTGGCGCCATGGTGGGAGCATGATGCTGTACTCCGCTTGTGCGATACTGCTGGTTGGTGTGATCGGATCAGTTTTGTACGCCGAAGCGCGAGAAGAGATTGTCAAGACCGCAAAGCACTACTGCCTCGGTATTGTGGCCCTTCCTGGAGCCGCTTTGGCTGTGTTCATGCGTATCGTCGCTGTGTCTTTGAACGGAAGTACAAGCGACGACGTGTTCATCTCACTGCTACGCGGAAACGGATTGCCGTTGATGTACTTCACACTTGTTGTGATCCCGGTTTTCGTGTTCACGAAGTATGTCTTTGGTGGAGTGCGCTCTGCTAACAGGTCTGGACTGGCTGACGAAGAGTTCATTTCTACCTACATGCGTCAAGACGGATCACAGCGCTAACTTTCGCTAAAGATCTCAGGCATCTTTTTGTGGTAGCAGCTTTGACCCAAGGTCAGTGAGGGCTTCGCTTTTAGTGATGCGTACCTGATGACGTCTGGCTTGTTCTGCATACTCATCTTCTAGACGCACAAGTGCGAGGGCTGTGTTGTTTAAATCCTCCACGCTCTTGGCGTTTGCGAGAGAATCTTTTATGTGCGCGTACAAGGCAGACCCGGTAGCTACAGGGGCGAGAGCACGCAAGGACGCTTCCATTTTTGCATGAAATGCATTGTAGATAGATTCATTGATGGAAGATACGCCAAGATCCTGGCGTTGAACGCGCGCGGAGAACCTCCAGGCCAGGGCCACGACGATGCAGCCGAGAGCGATAATGAGACAGATTTCTACCACTCCCACATAGTGCCTTTTGTCGCATATAAAGACACGCTCTTCATTAAGACTCAAGATCGTTAATAAACCGCATCTGCTGACGCACAAACACCAAGTCTGCTGCGCCAAGAGAGAGGGTCCTGCCGTTTGATAGATCCAAAAACACCACAGCGGTGCCAGATCGAAGGTGCGTCACTGCTACTACCTCGGCGAACTCGTGGCTGTGCGGCAAAAAGCAGTACATACCAGGGCGTACCTCCGATACTCGAACCTCGCGGATCGGGTAGTCATCGGGGTTTTCTACCCAAGGGACGTTTTCCATGTAACGCATCGTCCTCTCCCTGCTACCTGCTGCACGATGCGGGTTCGTAGCGAGAATGTCGCGCCAAGAGTGAGGCGCATGGGATTATGGACACCTTCTAACAAGCCGGTCATGTTGCCTGGTCGGCCTACGCGACGCGTTATCACCCGACCAGATGGTCGCGGACTTATTACGCCGCGTATGTCCGGGGAACCTTTAACACACGACGAAGTTGACTACGACGATCTCGAGATCCACCGCTCGTGGCGCGAGTACGAGAGCACAAAAGCTGGCAGCGTGCGCTACTTGATGTTTGAAGTCTCTCAGAAAAACCCTGGTGAAGAAAACACACATCATTTCTACAAGGCTGTACGTATGTTGCGTTTGACGCGCGTACCACGCTGGCTACGCCAACAAGGCGGAGGGACAGGGCACCATGGTTATACGCAGATGGCGTACGTACTTGCTGCTTTACGTGAGCAGGGCGTTTTGTTTGTACAGGTAGTAGCAAAGACACCAGACAATCCTCTCATCTACGCGTACGGCGTGCAAGGCGTTGCGCTTAGCGTTGAAGAAGCACAAGCTCGCGCCGATGAGGGATTTGCAACACTCACTGCACTGTTGGACGGAACCTTCCAACAGATTGAGCACTCACCTTTGTCTTTGTCTGAAGCTGAAGATCTCTCGCGTTACAGTGCAACTTGGCAACACGTCGCCATGGCGCGTGGCCGGCCTGTTGTTGACACTAGCTCTATCGGGGCAGGTGCCATACTAGATGGAAACCGCAGTGACGTTGAACAAACACACAACGCCATGGAGGCGTTCATTCGTGGTATGTCTGAGACAAAACGCGGATTCATGTTGACTCTCGTTAGCGTTCCTTTGAGCATCGAGGACATGACTCTTGCGTGGCGTAACGTTACGCACCGGTTGTCGCAGGTGCGTTCTGAAACACACGGCTCAAAGAGCGTCAACTTCGGTGTTGCTATCCCGTTGTCCGTTGGCACATCTGGTGGAGTATCACACGGTGATACGCACAGCACTGGGACCAGTACAGGCACTAGCACGTCACATGGCGTGTCAGAATCTACTGGCACTAGCACATCACACTCTGCTGCTGACGGAACTACAACAGGCTTGTCGCAAGCTACTTCTTCCACACATACCTCTGGTGAGAGTCTCAGCACAGGAACTAACGCGAGTATTAGTGACAGCGCGAGTACCTCCCACGCATTAGGTCAGACTGCTGGAGTGTCGCACGGAGACAGCAGCACCATAACGAGTGGTATATCCGATTCGATCTCAGCAGCGCATGGTACAAGCACTAGCTTGTCCCATACCGCTGGTTTATCGCAATCATCTGGTGAGACACAAGGTGTGAGCTCAGGACAGAGCGCAAGTTTAGGCGATAGCCACGGTACATCCTGGACTGGTGGATCTAGTCTCTCTGGTGGCAGTACTTCGTCTTCTGGTTCGTCTTCTGGTTCATCGTCTGGCGTATCACAGACTGACGGGAGCTCGTCTGGCGTGAGTGGTGGCCTTCTCGGCTTCGTTGGCGGCAGCTCAGGTGAGACGTCTGCTTCAGCAACGTCTGACACGGCAACGGCGAGCACAAGCCAGGGCACTAGTTCGTCTAGCTCCTGGGGCAACAGCTTCTCCCAGGGTGAGAGTTCTGGCACGTCCTCATCAATCGGTGCGAGTGTAGGTAGTTCTCACAGTATTAGTGACACCATAGGCGTGAGTTCAAGCCTTGGTGCTGGCGTCGGAGCTAGTGACACCTTGACACGCGGAATCGGTCTCAGTGAGAGCGCTGCCCAAGGCGTGAGCCATAGCATCAGTGACTCTAGCTCTCTTACACAGACTGCAGGTCTCTCACGAGGCGTCAGCCAAGGCGTCAACAACACCAACGGTGTTTCGACAAGTATTGCGCAAGGTGCAACAGAATCTGCAAGCATTGGTACTAGTCGCTCAGTTACCGAAGGAACTGGAACTTCTGCTACTTCTGGTACGAACACTGGCGTTGGCACCAACACAGGTATGAACGACGCGTACGCCGTTGCGATGAGCCGCCAAATCGGGTCTAGCGGAAGTATGGGTGTCGTGCCTAGCTTCGGTGTGAGCGTTGCTAAACAAACACTCGACGCAGGAAAGTTAGTAGTTGGTGACATCTTGGAAGCAACGATGAATCGCTACCTCGATGGCATCGAGGGCGGAGGCGGATTTTTGTATCAGATGTTCCTCGTCGCTGAAGACCGTGAGACGCTTCTCTCTGGCGCAGGCTTGCTGAAAGCAGCGTTCTGGGGTGCAGGCACAGCTAACGAACGCGTCGCTCAACCTTTCCACGTCATCTCAGATCTCGCACCTTTGTGCCACAACGACAGCGATCTGACAATGAGCGAACGTGACCGACTCTTGTCGCACGCCCAAGCTTTCACCTCATACCGTCGACGTGAGCCGATCTCAGAGATCATTGAGCCCTTCTTGTACTCCTCTTACGCTTCGTCTTCTGAGCTGGCAGCGCTGTGTCGCCCGCCAGTTGCCGAAGGAGCAGGACTCTTGGCAGTGCACGACAGCGCGCCTGTTCTAGCGATGCCATCTAACCGCCAAAAGCGTGAGATTACTCTTGGACGTGTGTTCAATGGCGAGCGTGCCAAAGTCTCCGACATGGCGTTCGGTGTTGACGCAGATGAACTGACCCATATTCTTGTATCTGGTGTTACTGGTTCTGGTAAGACAACGACACTGATGCGTTTGTTGTCTGAACTCTGCCACGTCAAGCGTACAGTTGTAACTCCCGGAGGCTTTGGCGAGATGCCTGTCCAACGCGAAGTGTATTCTTCTATCTTGGCAGTTGACTGGATGCGTAACATGCGTCACCTCGGTTCTGTTCTTGAACCAGTTTCTTACGATGCTGAAACTGGCGAGAAGCGCGGGCGCTTCCAGTTCTTTAGTGTACGCGACGCAGACCTTGGTGGTTTTTGTTGGAACCCACTCGCTGTACCTGACACAGGCATGCATCCAGTTGAGTGGCTCAACGCTATGGCTGACAACATGGTGGCGTCATGGAACCTTGGCGAGTTCGGTCGTTCTCTCATTGCAGAGATGATTGACCGTCTGTACAGGGCGAACCGTCTTGAGCCTTTCGAGATGCGTCCAGCACGCATCGACGACAATGGCGTGCTGCTACGCGGCCCTATCGTTCTTCCCGCAATCGACCGCTCTGAGCTACCCGACGATGCGATCGGTATGGACCCAACCACGGGTGAGGAAGTAGCAAATGTTTACACTTACCCAGCGCTATCTCGTCTCGTTGGTGTAGAGCACCTTGCAGTCATGGTCGCAGCCGAACTTGAAGCTGCAGCAACAGTCGAAGGTGGTCGTCAAGGTACGAGCTTGCGTGACCGTTTGCAATCCCTATGGCGTCGCGTTGCATACTTTGCCCCAGGCGGACAACTTGCAGACTTGATCACGTACGACGACTCCCTGACAGATCGTCGATGCTTGAGCCTGGACGACCTTGTCGACACTGAGAACGGAATCGTGACAGTCATTGAAACAGATGGGCTCGATCTAGCTAACCGACGTTTCGTGCTCGGCTCTGTGCTTTTGGCTTTGTACCGTACAGGGCTGCATCGCGGTGAGGGTTGCTTTAACCAAGCTGGTAAAGGCGTCGGTCTTACTGTCGTACTAGAAGAAGCGCATGAGTTGTTCGGCTCGCAAGGTGAGGACGAGGACTCTTACTCGGCTTCCACTCGAACAGCACTGTATGAGAGCATGCATCGTCGTATCCGAGCGCTCGGTGCTCGACTAGTAGACGTTGTACAAAACGCCGGAGACATCCCTGAATCGGTGACGAGTAACACTTCTACTGTTATTGCACACCGCACATACGCAGAAGCTGACCGAAAGCGCATCTTCTCCCTGTTGAACTGGTCCAACATGATAGGTCAGCAGCTACGTGAGTGGCGCTGGCTTGGAGAAATGCCTGTTGGCTACGCCATAGTCCGCCTGCACGCGCGGGAATCTTACTTAGAGTCCGCACCAGTACAGATCGTGGCTGAGCCTGCCTCCCTTGGCAAAGTGACCGACGATCAGCTTCGCGAGATGGCGCGACTGCGCGAGGACTGAGCCTAAAAGCTGAGGTAACCCTAAACAGGGAAGGGCCGATGCTGGACACGTAAAGGAGAGTGCCATGTCTACTCAGAACCCGTATCCGTCAGCACCACAAGGGCCGTCTTTTAGCGTCCCCACACAGCCGCAGCAAGAAGGAGCGAAGCCTTCAAAGAAGGGTAAGAAGGACAAGGCGAAGAGTCCTGCTAAGCCTCGCAAAGACATGTCGGCACGCGAACAAGCACGCCGCAACGGGATCATCGCTGGCGTTCTCGCAGTGTTAGCAACGATTGGTGCATTCTTCGTATTGCGCGGCGAACCCGTACCTCCAAAAGTTTTTGTTGCTTCAGCAAATGAACTCATACAAGCCGGTGTTGCAGTATCTGAAACTCAGATCATTGCTAAACCAGTAGACAAAGCCGACCTTGAACCAGGCGCTGCTTGGGCAGGCACTGAAGCACGACTATGGGATCTTCTCAAAGGCCTTGACGAAGCAAACGTAAATGGCGCGAAAGTTAGCTGGCAAGTAATCGGAAAGCGTGCCAAATATCCTGTACTACCAGGACAGCAGCTACATCCTGACCCAGTTTTTTCTGACGCGATCGTGCTTGCTCGTCCAATGACTGAGACGGAACGTCTTGTCACAATCACTGTGTCACCAGAGCGCGCCCTCATCGGTGCGCTACGACCAGGTGACCTTGTTGACGTAGTAGTAGCAGTAGACCCAACCGACGAGACGCTCGACGACACATCACGTCTACGCGGCGCTAAGTTGATTGTTTCTGGCGCAGAGATCGTTCTTGTCCAAAACGGTGAAGCACTTCGTTCTGCTACGTCACGTGATGGCGTGGAGTTGCCGAAAGATCCCCTCCCAACAGTTTATGTACTGCGCGTAAGTGACGAAGCTGTATGGCCCCTCGTGAGTGGTGACTCTGTCGGCAAGAAGCTGTACTTGGTTCTACGGTCGCTCAATGCCGCTCTACAACCAGTTGCTGCGCCGACAACAACCACACCAACTACACCAACTACCGCTGTTGCAGCTGGTGGCTGAGAGGAGCGGGCGTGTCGAACGATCTGCACATAGCAGTTATAGGAGCTCCAGGGCTCGCGTCTGTACTTGAACGCTCCGGGCGTTTCTATAAGGTTTGGCGTTACCAGACAACTGGTCAGCTACGCGAGGGCATCAAAGAGCTCTCTGGTTTGAACGTACCAAAGCTCACATTTCTTTTTGCGGACAACACCCCAAACGACATCGCTGATATGTCATTTGGTGACCTAGTTGGAAAACTCACCCAACGCAGTTACCGCGTCGTGCTAGTTGAGTGTTCAGGAGCCGGGCGCGACGTTGTTGCGAGCAACCCAGGAGCTGGACTCATCCCCGCACCGATCACATGCAACTTGGTTCTCGGAGCTATCTCTGACCGTGGCGCTGGGATGATTGAACCAGTGGGTGAAGCTTGGGGTTTTGAAGCTTTCAACCCAAACGACCCGAGTGCTGTAGACCATCTACCTGCTAGCGACGCAGACTTGTTCGGAGATCTACTTGGCGCGTTTGGTTCTGAAGAACTTGGGCTAGACCCAGCATGGGAGTCAGGACCAACAACATCCCCAGTCGCGCCAGAGACTCCAGTCGTTCAAGTAGCGCCAGTCGCACCGTGGGAGCAAGCCGCAACACCAAGTCCTGTAGCGCAAGTAGCGCCATGGGAACAAGCAGCAACGCCAGTTGCTCCGGTCGCACCGTGGGAGCAAGCAGATGCACCAGTTGCGCCATGGGAACAAGCCTCGGCACCAAGTCCTGTAGCTCAAGTAGCACCGTGGGAACAAGCAGTAAGTCCTGTAGCTCAAGTAGCACCGTGGGAACAAGCAGCAGCACCAAGTCCAGTGTCACAGCCAGCTCCATGGGAGCAAGCAGTAAGTCCCGTAGCTCCAGTCGCTCCATGGGAGCAAGCAGCCGCACCAGTTGCACCTGTCGCTCCATGGGAGCAAGCCGCAACACCAAGTCCTGTAGCTCAAGTCGCACCATGGGAACAAGCATCAACACCAAGTCCAGTGTCACAGCCAGCTCCATGGGAACAAGCCGCAGCACCAGTAGCACCAGTAGCACCAGTTGCTCCGTGGGAACAAGCATCAGCACCAAGTCCAGTGTCACAGCCAGCTCCATGGGGACAAGCCGCAGCACCAGTAGCACCGGTTGCTCCGTGGGAGCAGGCATCAGCACCAAGTGCTCCTGTCGCGAGCGCATGGGATACAGCCGCACAGAGCTGGGAAGAAGCTGCTGTCGTTGCTCCTCCAGTACACGACGCTGTCGGGCTGACCGCTCTGGCTACTCCTAGCGTTGTAGGTGGTCGCAAAGGTATCGTGTTAGCAGTTACTGTGGCCAAAGGTGGTGCAGGTAAGAGCTCACTGACTTTGAACCTCGGCGTTTGGGCAGCACTGAAACTAAGAGCAGCCGGACGTACAGTGTGCATCGTCGATGCCAACTGGCAGCAAGCGGACATTGGTAAGCAGATCAATCAGTACACGCCAAACATCGCAACATTGTCGAAAAATCCTGGAGACGTCAGCGCCGCAGGTATCTCGAAATATATGTACAGGCGTAACGATCTCAACACTTCTTTCCTGCTAGGACCAGCAGATGACCGCGAGAGAAACCCTACGTGGATCACATCTGACTTGTACTGCAAGTCAATCAATGCTTTGCGCGAACTCTACGATTACATATTTGTAGACACACCCGTTGCCGAGCCTTACCATGAGCTATTTTCGAACTTTATTCTTCAAGAAGCTGACTATCTCATCGTCCCAGTAAACCCTAGCTGGCCGACGTTAGCTAACACCGAAAGCTGGCTTGACCACATCACTCTTCCAAAGCACGCCAACGGAGAAGGATTTAATGAGAAGCGCATTGGTGTCGTCTTGAACCGTGCTGAAGAGGGCGTAGACATGAGCGAGTCTGACGTACAGTCCGAACTGGGTCGTTGGTGCTACTTAGGAGCAGTGCCAGACAGTAAAGAGTGGCGTCGAGCAGCAAACAACAACGAGATCATCGCTACACGTAACATACCGGAGATCAGTCAAGCGTTCTCCCGCGTATTGTACGCAGTACTTGGCGAAGATGCGTTACTGATGGATATCCCAACATCCGACGACGCCGGCGGAAAGAAACGTGGGTGGCGTCGTGGAAGAAGCTAACCAGCCAATACGCGACCTGAGTCGCATGGAGAAGTTCCGCGAGACCTTAAAGGCGGGACAGGACGCCAACGCAGTTGTGCCAGACCAGTCTGGTCCTACTTACAACCCGCACGCTGTTACAGAAAAGAACATCGATGCTCTATGGCCGTTCGTGTCGCAGATCTTAGGAATCGTTCAACAACACGACCAGATCTCTCGTTACGCCGTGAAGATGGTACTCACGCGAAGCCACACAATCGATGCAGAACAACTCAAAGAGTTCCGGCGAGTACTCACTCCAGTGCTCATGGAGCACGGCGAGTTGGCGCGCTTGTCTAGCCTCAGCCAGATCATCGATCTAGCTTACGACGAACTCATCGGTATCTCTGTACTGGGTCCTTTGTGGAGGGACGACGACATCACCGAAATTCTCGTTGATGGTTGGAACAAAATAACTATAGAAAAAGACGGTGCTTTGCAGACCACGAGCTTACGTTTCCGCGATAAAGAACACGCCCGCAAAATAGCGAGAGACATGGCTCTGAAAGTATCTGACCGAGCACTCACGCCAGCCAGCCCGTTAGTTACAGCTGAGCTACCAGGCGCGCGCGTTGCCTTTGCGATAGACAAGGTAGTTAAGAGCGACCTGTCTATCTCTATGCGAAAATTCCGCCCACTGATGAACATGGACGGTCTTTTGCAAGCTGGGGCCTTGAACGAAGAGATGCGAGACTTCCTCTCTGACTGCATTCAAGCGCGCGCAAACGTCCTTGTATCAGGTGGTACAGGTACTGGTAAAACCACAATGATCAACGCGCTCTCTACTTTTATACCGCACTCTGAACGAGTCATTACGATCGAAGACGCCTACGAACTAGCGCTAGACACACCACACTGGGTTGCGCTGCAGACGAAAGAATCATCAAGCGCAGACGACGAGATCGTTATCTCGATGGCGGATCTACTTGTCACAACGTTGCGTATGCGGCCAGACCGCATCATCGTTGGTGAAATTCGAGAGCCACGAGGTGCTTCAGTCATGCTTCAAGCTGCAAACACAGGCCATGACGGGACGATGACCACCATCCACGCCAACAGCGCCGACAGAGCATTGAACTTCCGTATGGTCGGATTTGCGCGCACAGGGTCTTCAATGACAGCTGAAGTAGCAGCTGCCGAAGTTTCCTCAGCCATCAACCTAGTAGTACAAGTCGTCAGGCGAGCAGGACGGCGTTTCATCACCGAGATCGCAGTAGTAGATCCGTCCATGTTGCACGCAGGACTCATCTCACCAGTCCACATCTTCAAAGGTGAGCTCATCGACGGTAAACCGACCTTCAAGCGCTGTGGGGCGGTTAACGGTGACAGCGAACTCGGGATGAAGCTCGATGACAAAGGACTGTTAGGGAAGTGGGACCTATGATCGGGCTGCTTCTAGCTACAACTTTGCTCTTTGGAGGGACTGTCTTCTACCTCGTCGCATGGACGCAGGCATGGCGCGTAGAGTCTGCAAAAACAGAGCTCGAACGACGACGTGAGCGGATCAACTCTGAGATCGTCAAACTGCAGAAAAGCGAGCAGGGAAAATGGCTCGTTCGGAAACTAGACAGCTGGGGATGGCGTGGCGACGTCACTCCTTTATTGTTAATGGCAGGCGTTCTCTATCTACTCACCGTCACCATATTCTCCGCTATTGGCCTTGGAGGCTTTGCTGGGGCTGTGATCGCGCTTCCTGGATCTCTATGCATCGTTGGTCTGGTTAATTCATCTAATAGGTCAAAAAAGCGCAAGATGTTCAACAAGCAGCTGATGCAGGCACTCGACTTGTTCGCAGCGCAACTTAAATCCGGTTTGTCATCTGTGCGAGCCATGGAACAGGTTCTGCCTAGTTTGCCACAACCACTTCGTGGTGAGTTAGCAGTGGCGTTGGAGCGCTACAGAACAGGTGCTTTGCTTGGCGACTCGCTGGCTGAAGTTTATGCTTTGTACCCGTCCCGGGCTATGCAGATGCTTGTAGTTAGCGTACGAATTGACGAAGAGCGCGGAGGTCGCATGGCTGACGCACTTGAACAAGCCGCAGAGAACGTACGACGTGACTTTGAACTAGGAGCTGAAGCGCAAGCTGAGCTCGCACAAGAACGTGGTCAGTTCTACGGCATCGTAGGCATTTTAGGTTTCTTTACATACTTCACGATCGGGCGCGCAGACCCTGCAGCACGCGAGGCGTATGTGACAATGCCTGGTCTTGGTGTGCTCGCCGTGGCGATCGGTAACGCTGCTTTTGGAATTATCCGAACACTGCGGGTGTTTGCCAAGGCGAAAGGAGACCTCTAATGGTGTGGGTAGTTGGTGGTTTTCTTGTATTGATATTTGCCACGCTGATCGCCGCGTGGGTGCAGGTGTTCAGGCTTGATGACGAACAAGACAGTAGCAACATACCAAAAGGCGCTTTTGGCAGTGTGGCTAAAACTCTGTACAACACCTCCTCACTACAGGAAGTTTCAAAGAGTCAGTTTTTTAGCGGTATTCGCGAGAAAGTCGTAGCATCAGGCGCGTACGGCGGGAGTTTTGAATCCTACCTATCAATGCAGTTTGCTTCCATGCTGATCGGTAGTGCCATGCTTTTGTTCGTCGCACTCGGTGCGCTTGGTGGAATACTAAAAATTGTAGCGCTGCTGTTCAGTGTTGCTGTCATGGGTATCCCGTACAACAAAGCCACAAAAAACGCGTCCATCAAAGCTGAGCGTACTGCTGCGGAACTCCCTGAGTTTGTTGAGATGCTGCAGATCCCCCTCGCTTCAGGTATGAGCGTTGAGCAAGCGCTGCGCTTTACGATCCGGTTCATCGACGGGCCAGTGTCTTCTGAAGTGCAGTGGCTTTTAGACACGATGCAGTCAGGCACTATGAACGACGGCGATGCGTTCGTCGAAGCCGGAAGACGCCTTGGTACATCTGAAGCAACCGCTTTCTTCTCAACACTCGGACAGTCACACATCGAAGGTACCCGTGTCTCGGCCACGCTAGAAAAGCAGGCGGAGTCACTACGTTCGCAGTACCACCAAGTTAGGCGTGCGCGCATCAAGAAGATGCCTGTCACGTTGATCGTTGCTTTCGCTATTCACTTCCTGCCGTTCTTGTTTGCCTTGGTGATCGTCCCGTTGCTCGCAGGTCTGCAGAGCCTCGGATGACCAGGCGGCGCACACGAGCCGCGACGATGCTCGAATTCGTTTTTGTGTTCCCCATCTTGATGGTCATCACGACGTTGACTTTAGATGTCGGGCGTTTGTACATGGCTGTTAACTCGGTGCAGTACGCCACTTCTTACGCTGTACGTCAGGGAGCTGTCTACGGGCAAGCAGGGCAGAAAGTTGATAGCACTACTAGTTTGTGCTCTGGCGTGACACCTAGCTCTGCTATAGATAACGACTATCGTGTGCGAGATGCTTTTTGCGTCAAGCTCGCAGATCTCCCAGGCGGAGCTGTGGTCTTGCCTTACGTGTCGAATTTCTCGATTGTGGGAGGCGACGGGACAGGGAAGCAACAGTGCTCTAAAGCCAACCCATTTATTAAGCTACAAATTAAGACGCGTGTTCCATCTATCGCGCCTGGTATTGACGCGCTTTTAGGTAGCGAAGGATCTATCACAGGCGGCTGGCCTGTGAGCATGACTGCGATCGCAAAGTGTGAAGTCGTGGTAGCCGGATGATTCGTATCAAGTCACGCAAACGAGCTCCGCGGGCTACGGCCCTGCTTGAGTTCGTCATCACACTGCCATTCATGCTTGCTCTTTTGATGTTTGTTATGGACGCAGGGCGCGTGTTCCTTGCGGTTGGAGCACTCTCGGACGCTACTTGGCGTTCAGCGCATGTTGCTGGTGTTGTCGGCGGTGCTGACGTACAAAACGGCGCCAACACTTTCGCCTTAGAAACGTTCAACCAGGCTTTGACAGAAGTTCCTGGTGGTAACACACTCAAAGCAGCCACAATCGTGATTAAATCTGGAGGCACTTGCAAACTAGACGGAACAGGTGACCCTGACGTCCGTCTCGTGGGTCAAGGTTACGTTGATTCGATCGTGTCGTCCTCACTTGTTGGCTTGGGATTCTCTTTCCCAAGTAAGTGGAATCTCAAAATAGTTGCGGTAGCAGCCTGCGAGACGGAGAACTAATGCGGTACAACCCAAGACGCAGCGTAGTTCTCCTCTGGTTTTGTCTGGTGTCTTTGCCACTGGCGTTCTTTGCTGGAGTCATCTCAATCGAGTACCAGCGCATGCTGGTTGCTAACCGCACCGCAAACTCCCTAGCAGAGTCCGCTGCGACGGCAGCGTCTTTGAAACTCGTCGTGAATGACCCTGACTCTCCAGAGTCTTCCTCAGATCGCATTGACACCACTGAAGGCCCAAAAGCCATGAAGCGCGTACTAGACGCCTACAGTGCTGCAATGTCTGCAAGAGAAGCGGCCTCTGTAGTTAATGTGACTGGGTCTTCTTATGTGATTAAAGACAGCACTCCCACCTATCCCTCCTACATAAAAGTGGAGATCCCTTACACCGTCACCCCGGCAGGGTTCTTGAGTGTCGCTCGCATGATGCTGGGTGACACTACAGCGCAACCATTTTCTGGCGTCGGGCGTGGGTTTGCCTACGTCTGCGTCCCTGGGGCTGGGCTGACAGTGAATGGCGAGTGCGCCAAACCGCGATAAAGACAGATCCCCGCTCTGAAAGCGGCTTTGTGAGGACACTGATGCACCAACAGTGAGGTGAGCAGATTTATCACAAACAAAGTCGGAGGTATACTATGACTCACACTGCCGTGCTCGAACCTCTGAGTGCGCACATCTTGGGCTATTCCCACGATGCGCCACAATGGGGTGATGAGCTTTTAGAGGCGGAGGTCACGGGGCTACCCGAAGACCTACGCAGACACATGGTGGCATCGCTCACCGCGTCACGCGAGAGACCATTTGATGGTCCCTCGGCTGTTGCTGACAACATTCTCGAAGGAGATATCTTACCGCTCGAGCGGAAGTGGAGGGCCTATGCGCTTGATTCACAACGCAGACTCGAAGTACGACCATGGAAAGGCGGGGTTCGCACCCGTTGCTGGACCACACGGCGCGTACCGGACGCATTAACGCTTTCAAGTAAGCTGCCCATTAAGGACGGCGGGTGCTATCTGTTGCTTTACGGTGGCAGAGAGTACATCTTGGGAGTGCGCGACACTAAAGGAGTCAGCGTTGCTGACGACGTGAGAGCATTACGCGCGGCTTTGCCTGTGTGTGACGTGATCGGATGGGATACATCTGATCGCGCTAGCGTGCATTGGTGGTCTCTAGCCGGCGGTTACGTCGATGGAGCAACCAGTGGTCCTTTAGACGACTCTGTCATTAACTCGTGCGGCGGAATCGGTTGGGGTGAACACCCTGCCGTCCCTGTGTCGTCTCTTGACGACAACCTCAAGCCCTTATCAGAGCTTGTGAAGGGGTGGGCTACAACTGACCCGCAGACAGGCCCACAGCTTGTCGGCGCAGACACATCCACACTCTCGGACGTTGCCAACTGGCTTCGACGTCACTTGATACTTGCCACGCGTAGCGGAGGAGAGTTGACAGTGACAACGCCGCAAGAAGCACGTACGCGACTTGCAGACAGCCACTTAAAACCAGCCCACGGAAAGTTTACGACCTGGGTGCTGGACGAAGACAGGAAACGCGTGATGATCCCTTCTAAATGGGGGATGATTGCAAAACGTATCGTCACTGACGATGCACCCTCCATCGACGAACTCCGCACTGGAGCACCACTGCCTAATAAAGGCAGATACTTGGTGATCTGGGGCGGCGACTCTCGTAACGATGTTTTTCGCTCAAACAAACATGTCACTGACCTCTTGTCTCAAGAGTTCGTCGCTGACATCTGCGCTTGGGCGGGAGGGACGTTTACGTCTTTAAAAGCTGACTTGACTGTCTTTGCAGACGGTACTACCAGAGAAGCCACTGCGAGCGTAAGCGAAGCAGTGGCACACGATAGCCACAAGAAAGGGCTAACATGACACTCACAAAACTTGAACTAGCTTCACAGTTTAATCATGTTTCAGTGCTTGACGAACTTACACGTTCAGACAGCAAGGAACCTACCTACACACTCGAGCAGCTGCAAGCCGTTCGTACTGGGTTGAGCGTGGAATCGTCTTTACAGGCGATTGCTGAGAACGCAGGTTTAGATAGCGGTGAGGTCCTAGACCTTATTGCGAAACTTGGCCAGTGGATCACTCAATCTCGTTCGTTTGGTGGAGCAACTGTCGAATGGTCTGGAGAGGCGGATTTACGTCTTTTCAATCAACCACTCGGCATCACTCCAGGCTTGACAAAAGCAGCTGGTAAAGAGACTCGCGGAAGCGTCACCCCTTTACTAGATGAGCTGATTGAGGTCACTGCGAAACTCGACAAGTGCAAAACACCTCAGAGCCGGGCTCGCCTGGAAAAGCGTCTAGCGAAACTTCGCAAGACTCGCTCTGAGATGCACAGCGTTGTGTTACACCAGTCCTTCAAGCCAAAAGCTGCAGGCGGTGATGTCCGTGACGTAGTGAGTAGTTGCGCCATGATCATCTTGGGAAACCCTGGTGACCATGACTTAGCGCGTTACTTACAACGGAGCCGAAAGACTGAGAAGCTACTGACTTACGAACACGTCACACTCGTGTGGATGTTCGCCAAGTTGGGACGCCTTTCAGACCTTCCTCACATCAACCCTTCCAGTCCAGGTCTTAAAAAAGTCCTCGCCGAAGCGTACAACTTGCTGGAAACAGCCCGTTCGGACGCGATGCGTGGTCTTAAGATCTTGACAGACGAAAAGTCAAAACCTGAAGAGATGCGCGATGCAGCAATCATGTTGCAAAGCATTCATCCTGGTCTAGCGTCACGCCTTGTGCGTACAATAGACACTGGTGTGGCAAAACTCATTCAGCAAGAATGTAGTCAGTTGGGACGCTATATTAGCGTTGCGTCTGACACGTTAGTGCTAGAAGAGATTGCCTCTTTAGGTGAAGAGCACGTACTGCGCATATGTCGCGGTATCGGGCTTCACACTGACGGATCGTCCAGGGTTGAAGAGAGCCACATTCGTGCCCGCCTTACTCAAATGGGTTTGGTAAACGACACGGCGAAGCTTTTGCACACTGGTGTAGCTGCAGCTCGTCAAGGAGTTGAGAATCAGTTCTGGGAAGCTGTTGACCGTTGGGTTGATGGTGAAAAGAACTGGGACTCTGACCTTTTGACGCTACTGAGTTAAACACGCGAGACCTACAACACTGTAGGTCTCGCTGATATACAGACTGCTTTACGACTTGGGCCGAGACTGATGACGGAGGATCACATGAGCAATAATGGACTAGACGACCTTTTTAACATGGACAAAGGCAGTCAGCGCATGAACCTGCTCTTGAATGACCCAGCGGTCCAGGACATTCGCTGCAACAGCCATGACCGGATCTATTACACAGACTCTACTGGGTCAAAGTTCATCGAGAACATGTTCCCTGGACCTGCGCAGTATGAGGCTTACATCGACCAACTTTTACTCATCACTGACGTAGGATACACGCACTTAAAAGAAGCAAAAGCGGCTGTCATCGAGGGTTCTTTCCGTCAGGATAGAACAGCGATCAAGGGGTCAATCTTTATAGCTACAAACGAGATCACCAGAGGTGCTCCAGTTTTGGTTATCCGTAAGCAACCAACGAGTGCGATCTCACTCGACCAGATGCTAGAGCAAGGGATGCTCTCTGTGCCGATGCGCATGTTCTTAGAACAAGCCGTGCGTGGGCGTTTGAACATCATGATCGCAGGCGGCTCAGGGGCTGGTAAGACGACTATGGCACGAGCCCTCTCGGCGTTCGTTGACCCGAGTTGCCGCATTGTTACATGTGAAGAGATCGACGAGCTCAACCTTGACTCGAGCCTACGTCTGACTAACGTGGTCGCTCTCACTTCCTATCGTGAGCTAGACGAACGCGGGGCGTTAGTTCGTGAAGAAACACTAGAAGACCTAGTGCGCCACGCTTTACGTATGCGCGCTGACCGGATCTGGGTGGGTGAAACTCGCGGCCGTGAAGCTTATGCTTTAGTGAAAGCATGTCTGAGCGGGCACGACGGGTCAATCACGACACTGCACGCAAACAGTGCCTCCCAAGCCATCAAACAGCTCGTCTCTTACGTGATGGAGTCTGGCATGACTGAAGAGGTAGCGCGTGACCAAGTGTCCCAGGCCTTCCATCTCGCTATACAGATTCAACAGGTCAAGCTAGGGCGCCGCGTCGTGACAGAGATTGTAGAGCTTGAGAGCGTCCGCGAAGGCGGAGAACAAAGACGCAATGACTTGTGGCGCTATGACTTTGCGAGTGACTCTTACGTACAGGTGGGCTCACCAAGCCCACGCCTTAAAGCAGCCCTTGAGCGCAACAACGTCAACTACATGGACCCTAACCACTTCATGCAGCAGGGCGCTGGCGGATGGGCTCGCTAGAATAACGATTCAACGCGCCCATAGTTAATGGCGTGCGATACTTACGTTCCATTCCTCTCGTCTCAAGCCTGATTGTGCTTGTTCTGCTCTTCTCTGTGGCGTTGCTTGGCTTTACTACCGGCAGATCAGTTGAACCTGCGCCATCTGTAGTCGTTGCCAACAAAGATGCTGCACGTTTTCGTTCGATGGTAAGAGACGCTGCCGAGACAAGCAGCGAGGAAGAGCGGCGTGCGTGGTCAGTTGAGGCAGTCTCTGTGCTAACAGGCTTCTCTCCATCTTCTAAGTGGGCAGAGAGCATCCTTCTGGCTCGTGCTTTTGGTGACACTAACGACTCGCAGGCTGCTACTTTACTGGGTGAGTTGTTTCACGAAGCAGACAAAATGGGCGCAGAGTCCTTCTCAATTGCTGGCTTATCTAGTAACTAGCCCCGGGTCTCAATAACCCTTTTGGGTGTTCACTTTCAGTGGTGCGCGCCAAATGTTTCTTTACACAACAACAAACCTGGAGGACTTATTATGCGTTACATATTCACGGCAGGACTCTGTCTCATTACATCTTTGACTGGTAGTTCTATGGCACACGCCCAAGAACCCACACCACCAACTGACGGACAGACAATAGTCACTATTGCGACACGTCAAAGCCCAGACCTGGCTAGCGTTGTAGGTGGTGGTGTTACAACTACCACAGGGCCACAGACGGCCTTTTCTGCGCGTTACGCCAGCTTGACTGCAAGCCTCATCTCTTCTTACTCATCACAGGGCGCGACCACTTCTGATCTTGCAGCGATGCTTGGGGTCACGGACTTAGGTATCCTCTCTGCAGATGCTTCAACTATCGGTGCAAAGTTTGGCGACGGGAGCTTTCAAGACATCTACCTTAACCAGTCTGGTGTTGGCGGTATTGTCGCTATCACAGGTAGCAACTGGGCAAACCAACTAGCACAGGCCCGCGCCGGCATGACACTGCCGGACGGATCCACGTTAGATTTCGATGCTTCAAGCAGAGTGCTGGGTACACTTTTAGCAGGCGCTACAAGCACGATGGCTGCCTCGTTCCCATCTTTCAACTTCGACCTGAGCGCTACACCAGGTGCTGCGTGGGAGAGCGCTTTGGCAAAAACCGCCAAAGACGCTGCAACGCCAGGCAAGGTGAGTGGTATGGACGCGTGTGCTGCTGCGATGTTGCAAGTTGCAGGTACTGGTAAAGCTGCTTCTTCTTTCAAAGGCTGCGGAGCTGGCTTGAGTTCCTGTGTTGCTACAGGTGCATACTTTCACGACAAGCTAGTTGGGGACGTAGCAACAAGTGGCGTGCTGCCACCTTCGGACTTCAATCAGCTACAGCCTTGGCAACGTGAAGCTCTCAGTAAATCTAGCCCTACAGCAGCTGGTGCGCTGAAAGGAACCTCTACAGGATGCGGAGCAACTGCAGCTGTAGCCAAAACTGTTAATACAGCAGTACCAGGTACGTGGGGATCGTTAGGTTCTACAAATAACTCGTCCTCTCAGAACAACCTTCCAAGTGGATGGGGTGGTTTAGGCAGCTGACAAGCTAACAACAGTGACTAGTGAAAACACCCGCCTTCGGGCGGGTGTTTTCTGTATACCGGTGTTAACTGAAAAAGACGCCCCATGTTGTACAGGGCGTCTTTTTTGATAGTGGCGTAGACGTAGCGTTGTGCGCACGGTCTATTGGTGAAACAACTAATGGCTTGTTACGCGGGGCGCAATAACAAACTCAAGAGTCGGGGGATTTTACTCCGTCACCAAAAATGCTGAAGTCCAAATTACCCCAGTTGGGTTTGGCTTCTGCTTTCTCTGTCTCTAGTTCTGGCGCTGTTGCGTCGAGGCTAGAAACTTTTGGTTTCATGCCTGTGAAATCTTTTAGGTGGGCTGTCACGTCATGAGGACGAGGCAAGGCCACCAGGAGCGCCAAAGCTGACACTCCAATGATCACCACAGCCAGAACAGGCGTTAAAGAACCCATTCTTTCTCCTCTGTTATTTAAGTACCGGTTAGTTATGCGCACCTTCAGCGCAGCTGGCCTCTTGTCAACGCCTTGAGTACGGCGAAGAACACACCGCTTTGAGAAGGCCTTTCCGGCTGGTCCTTGCTTTATACGCACAAGAGCAAGGAAACCGCCGATGGTACAAAAATCGCAGAGCACAGGAAAGCCAGGAGTGGCTCAGCCACGCCCGTCTTTCCGTAGCGCTAATGCGGTTGGTTCAGAGACAGACGAGAACGCAATCTCTAAATGGGTGAGTAGGACGAACGTCGGGAACCTTGCCACGACTACCTCTTTAACGGCTTTTACGCGCCGCATGGAGCAGTACGTACAACTGAGCGGTGCAGATCAGGTCAAACTTGCTGCGTCAATTAAGACAGTACGCGAGAAGATGGAGCGCCTTAACTCTAAGAAAACTCTCTCAGAAACCGATGTCCGCAAACTGCGCGGCTATCAACGAGAGTACGACCAGATGGCCGAGACGCTCGTTGGAAGCTCCTTCCGGTTGGTGCTTTTGATATGCCGCGAGCTGGCTGAAGAGCGTCACGGTCGTGAGCGTGCTGTTGACGTGATGTCAGACCTCGTTGGTGAAGCAAACGTCGCGCTTGTTGAAGCAATACTAGATTTTGATGTCGAACGCTGTCCGATTTTCGCAACGTACGCAGCGCGCGTGATCCGCGACAGAGTGCGAGCCACTTTAGGAAAAGACGGACCCATCCGCCTGCCGCCTTCTTGGAACAGACTAAAGCGCATCGCGGCAGTTCGTATCCCACAACTCCAAACTGAGCTCGGCAGGCCTGCAACACGCGAGGAGATCTACAACGATCTTCTCGAACGCTGTATGACATGGGCCGAATCCAAGTTGACTGAGGAGCAACAAAAACTCCCCAAAAAACAACGGCGCGAAGTGATGACCGCGAAACTTCGCAAACAAGGAATGATCGGCGCGCTCGACTCGCTTGATGATGTGCTTCAAGCCGCACAGGGTGCTGCGAGTCTCGACGCACAAGTAGGCGCCGAGTCTGGTACAACCCTTGGCGACATGTTGTCTGGTGAGAGTCGCGACACTCTACTTGACGATGTGGAACATAACGAACTCACAGGACTTTTCGCTGAAGTGCTCTCGACGTTAGACGACCGTGAGCGTCAGATCGTGGTAGCTCGCTATGGTTTAGATGGGCGGGAAGCGCAAACTTACGTACAGATCGGCGACACATTCGGAGTGACCGCTGAGCGTGTCCGTCAGATCGAGCGCGCTGTACTCATTAAGATCAAAGACAGCGAGTGGTCTGGTAACCTTGGTGCTTACCTTTACGAGTAGAAGCGCAAGGAGCAGTACGTGAAGTTCACCAGCGACGACTGCGTCTTTGAAGTGGTCGAGGCTTCACCTTTGGATAGTGCCTCATGTACGCACTCTGTTACAGCACGTCGTCTGGGAGATGAATGCGAACTTCGGTTTCTGGCGGTGATCGTTAATGGATTCGTAGTTAATGCACAAAGTTCCAGCTGACAGGTACAAAATGCAGCCATGTTGACGAATCACTACTACGCGAGACGGTAAACGTCTATGACGGTTACACCAGGTGGATCAATACAGGGAGTG
>Ga0209296_1000288_pt1 | contig 43103 bp, 45 predicted proteins | sample S_130206_EF_Meta_FD_187319 | JGI IMG/M metagenome (GOLD analysis project Ga0209296, IMG submission 187319) | Freshwater microbial communities from Lake Simoncouche, Canada to study carbon cycling - S_130206_EF_MetaG (SPAdes) (version 2) | ecosystem: Environmental > Aquatic > Freshwater > Lake ...
AAGCATCCAACGGTTGAACGCGGTGAAAACCTGCATGACCGCCCACGGATCTTGGTGGAGTGGCTCTTCATAAATCATGCCGAGCGTGGGAAACAGCCAGCACTTCTCGAGTCCGTAGTCATCGAGCATCGCGATTCGCGCGTCTTTGTCGCGGTACGCGGGACGGATCGGCTCGCGCTGCTTGAGAAGTTCGATCGGGTTTTCATTGTTGGGGTTACCGCGGAAGTAATCCTTCAACACACCCGGAAGCGCTACCGGATCAAACGTCGGGTTGACCACGGCGTGGCTGACTTTGCCACCGATGACGTGGTATTGACGCCCGTTGATCGTGCACCACTCGATGGTGCGCGATGCGGTACGAGGATCGAGGTGGCGAGTGAACGCATCGATCGCTTCGTAGTAGTGGTTATCGCAATCAAAGACGGGGAATCCAAGTTCGGTCATGGACACAATCTACGACACAACGGGCTCTTGAGACAACCTTATGTAGTACGACGATGCCGCCTCGGCCCACTCGCTGAATCGGAGCTGGAAAACCTTCCGGGCTCGGGTCCCGACCCAGTCCCCCGGCAGCAGTTGCGGCGGCAAAGACGGGTCCACGCTCAGAAGATGGCGCCACTCGTGGGCCAGTCGGGTCCGTAAGGCAAACGCCTCGCACTCGTCGGCAGGGACGGCCTTTTCGAACTCTTCCAGAAAGGCTTCGTGCGCAGCCGCCGCCGTATCGAGGTCCCAGGCCAAGGCCACGACTTCGGCCGGGGTTTCGGCCCCGTCAACAGTTTGAGCACTGAACAGCAGAGCCTGATCCTGCAGTCCGCACGCAGAAAGAACCGAATCGGCTCCTTCGCGAGAACCTTCCCCGACAGCGACCCACGCACCCGGTCCAAGCGTTCCGAATCCCTCGAAATCAAGGCCTACGGCCAGACGCTCACGCGCCTCGCGGTCAAGAGCGTTGCCCGTGAGCGTTAACAACAAAAACGTTCCGTCCCAGGTGCGGTCCGACACGATCGAACGTTGGACACGAGGAACTGCTGAACCGATCATTCGACGTCCAGAACTCGTGAGTCGCCATCGCGTGTAGCGACCGACCGATTCGCCCTCAAGCCAGCCGTCGGCAGCCGTCCGATTGACGGCTTGGCGCGCCGCACGGGCTTCAATGCCTAGGGCTTCGAGCGCACCTACAAGCGTCGCTGTCCACACTGGCGTGTCGTTGGGTCCAACCCATTGACCCAAGACGCTGATGAGGAGCGACCGAGCACTTGGGCCTCCGTCAGCACGACGACGAGTTGCGGTAGCGACAACCATTACGGGAGATCGCCCTCGATCTCGCTTGGAGAAATTCCGATATATCGCTCAAGCGCAAGTTGGTTGTTCAGGATGCGACTTTCCTCCTGCGAAAGCGTGATCCGAGTGAATCCGGGTTGATGGAGACCGCGTTGAGCGGTACGCAACATGTCGAAATCTTGATTGAACACGGTGCCGAATGCCATTGAGTCGAGCGGCACTTCCATCTTCATTGGCTTGGCACGCGTAACGTCCGCGCCCACGCGATCAAAATTGAAGATGTCGAGCCAACATTCGTCGGGATGATCACCAGGCCGAGTTCGTAACACCGACAACAAGTCCGGGTGCAACAACACCGTGATATTTGGAAACACGTTGTGTTGATCCATCATCATGATCTGGGTGTTGTCATATGCAGATAAGTCGACGCCCTTCTCGGCTTGAGCATCTCGAACGCATTGAGCCATCACGTCAAAAAGTGTCGATCCGTCAGGAATCGTAGGAGCCGGACCTGGGTTCACGGCGTCGAGTCCGGCTCGACCGGAATAGACCGACGCAAACGCTTCCCAGACTTCTTGGTCGCTTGGTGTCGGACGGATTCGAGGGGACGGAACTCCATAGAGTTGTCGACTACGCCCGACGTGATCCCAGAAGACCTGATGGTTGTCGAGGTCGGCAAACACCTTCAGCAGTTCTGGATGTAAGCCCTGCACGTGATAGGTCTCGCTGAATCCATCGGCGGCGGTTTTCCAATTCGAAGGCACCTTCACGCTGATCTCAAAGCGACAGTGGAAATCGTCCATCCCGAGATACGCCGCATCGGCCGGAGCTCCGCCCAGATAGGTGGCCAAACTCATTGCCTCGGTATCGAAATTGACGAAGACCAGCGGCCCCCATGTATCGACGAGCACGGGCGCAAGTCCATACGCGTCGTTGTCGATGACACCAAAGTCGCGTCGACTTGGGATTTCATTCAGCGAACCATCGAGGTTCCAGCACCAACGATGGAATCCACAGCGGAGTTCGGTGCGACCTGTGCCTGATCCTTTGCACAGTTCAATACCGCGATGCATACACACGTTCTGAAACGCTCGCAACGTTCCTTCTTGATCGCGAAGGACGATGGCCGACAGTTCTCCAACTGAGAACTCCACCCAATCTCCAGGGTCGGAGACTGCATCGATCGTTGTCGCCAACTGCCAGACACGTGGCCACATGCGTTCGGTTTCGAGCGCAGCGAAATCAGGTGAGTAATAGCGGTTGGCGGGAATCGTGATCGGACGACGCGTTGTTGGGCCCGAACCTTCGGCTCGGCTTCGCAATGTTCCGATGTCTTTGACCGGAACTTCAGTTGGTTCTGTGAGATCAGTCATCGTGTCGGCCCCCCGGATGGCGTGCGCCACGATCCTGCCACAGAGCGGTCAGGACAATCACAGGGCCAAGGTTACGAAGCAGGGCGGTGATGAACCGTCACCACGTAGTCCGGATCCTCGCCCAACAGCTCGCCTTCCCACCCTGCCTTATGTCCGGCCGGGACGAGACCTTCGCGTGAACACCATTCATCGAACTCAGCGATCGTTGCCCAAGTCGCTTTGAGTTGATTTCCCATGACAAGCCAACCACCGGGGGCGACATGACGAGCACAGTTCTGCACTGCACTGGAACGGTCAGCTGCGTCGACGAAGCCGATCACATTTCCAGCGGCCACAACCAGGTCGAACTGACGACCAATGTCCACCGTTGCGAGGTCCGCATTTCGCCAATCGAGTTGCGGGGCCCGACGCTGCGCCCGACCGAGAAGGTCGGAATCGAGATCGACGCCGACGATTTCTACGCCGCGGGCATTGAGTTCGATCCCAACCCGACCGAACCCGCAACCGGCATCAAGTGCCGTCTTGGGTTCGAATCGCATCACGAAATCGACTTCACCGTGTGGGTTCTCCCCCTGTTCGGCCATGCGATCCCAACGAGATTCGTAATCGTCGAGATCAACCGCCTTGCGCCATTGCGCCCATTGCGCTGATCCAACAGTTGGGTCATCACTCATCGGGGCCCCCTGCAGTTTCGAATCGAGAGTTGTCTATGGCGTCGATAAGTCCCCACGACAAGGCAGTTTCGGCAGTGATCGGGAGACCAGAGAGACCAAAATACGCGGTGCGATGGCGTCCGATTCGGCGCGGAATGCTCGAGGTTCCGCCCGCCCCCGGTACGAGGCCCATCGCGATTTCGGGCAGCAGAAACGATGTCTCCGAATGCGCAACCACGGTTGTAGCGAATGCAGGGAGTTCAACTCCAGCACCGACACAACTTCCGTGGACAACGACCTCAACCCGATCAGCGATCGTCGCTAACGCAATGCCGGCATTCCTGCTGGTGCGAATGCTGTGTGCCAAGACCGGGGCGGGTGCAGTTCCAAACTCATCAAGATCGCCACCACTACAAAACGATGGGCCCGCTCCGCGCAACGTCACCTTGGTGATTGTTGGGTCTGCACCGACAAGGCGAAATGCTTCAACCAATTCATCGCGCATTCGAGTTCCATACGCATTGTGAACCTCGGGTCGATCAAGAGTGATCGAAAGTACATTGTCGTTTCGTTCAATCAGAACGACTGATGAGTCAGGTCGTGATCGCGGAGTTCGCGTTGAGCGCGCGTCGAGCCATCGTGAATACGTATCGCCACCCTGAAGAAGGCTGTAGACCCACGACTCGGCAATCACTGCTTCTGACGCCGAGGATCGTTCTCCCACTCGGAGTAACTGCCCGAGCGCTACTGACGCATCCGGCGACGCCTCAATCTTAGAAATGAGCTCAGAAAGTGTTTCGTCGAGTGCGTTCCCGCATGAGATCCAAGGCGATGATGCGTCGTCACCTGAGCAAAGTGCAACATCAAGGCCAACGATCGCCGAACCGTCGATCGGACCGCAACGAGAGATCCCGATCACTACCACCGGCAGTGTCGAGAGAAGCGCCGTACTACGCAACAAGTCCTGCGTCTCAAATGGTTCCGAGAGATCCACAACAACTGCAGGTGAGCCAACGACCACGCCAAGCGCCGTGTCATCAAGACCATCGGCGATAAACGCAAGTAATTCAGAAGGCGAACGAAGAGCTGTCATGAATGCACCAGCCTGCCCCCAACCCACGTCATGCGCACATGCGCCGCGTCAGGTGCCGCCAACACTTGCTCAAGAGGCACATCAAGAAGACACAGATCTGCCGCGCTTCGGCACACCACTCGGCGTGGAGAACCACCGGGATCAAGCGGATCTGAGAGATACCAGCCCAACGCAGTTCGAGCATCGACCCTCTCGGATTCGCCGATGACGTTGCCCGAACGTGTCTGCCTCGTAGTCGCTGTTGCAATCGTGACCCAGGGATCTGCCGATGTCACAGGCGCGTCGCTCCCTATCGCTACGGCAATCCCGGCGGACTGCAATGACGCCGCCCGATGAAGAAATGGCAGGTCCTCACGGTCAACCGAACTCAGATAGTGATCACCGCGTTCGCCTACCAAGCCTGGCTGGATAACAACGGTGACGGAACCGCTCGCGAGAATTGCATCAAGGTCTTCAGGCAACACCGAACCGTGTTCGATGCGATCGCCAGGATGAATTCCAGCCAGCGCTAAGGCTGTTACCGCAGTTACCGTTTCCGCCCGGCTCACCGCATGAATCGCCACTGCTCGATCTTTGAGATGGTGAGCGGAAATGATTTGAGCAAGCGCATCGGGATCGAGACCAGTTACTTCGTCGATAACGATTTTCGCCGGACCAACCCTTGCGAAATCGGCAACTGTCGCCGGGTCGTCAACCCCGAGAAGCACCAAACGTTGCGGCAGTGAACGATCGCTCACCGCAGAACGAAGAAGTTCGAGCCTTCCCTGACCGAGATTAGGGGTCGCATCGGTGACGCCGGTGATCCCAAAGGCGGCGAGTTCAGCCCCCACTTCTCGAAGCGAAGGAGCGGTCGGTGCAATTCGATCGGCGATCCATTCATCAAGACGAAGAAGCCAGCCGGTTGGAACCCCATCAGCATCACGTTCAATGCCTTCAGGTAACTCGCCGTTGAGGAGGAGGTCGAGGCCCGCAGTGGACACCACCCAGGCCAGTCCTGATCGATGCTGCACGCGAAGAGGCCTGTTGCCAACGAGTGCATCGAGGCGACGGCAATCAAGAGCGCCATGACGATGTTCGTCGTATCCAGAAGCGCGCAGCCATCCGCTCGCTGAATTCGCTGATGCTGATCGAAGCGCATCGTCGAACGCCCGTGGCGATTGAAGCGGATCGAGATCAATTCCTTCTCGACGAGCCGCCATCGCAAGGAGGTGCACATGGTGATCGTGCAGTCCAGGGATCAATGCTCCGCCGCTGGCGTCAACAACATCGGCGCCAAGCGTTACTACGTCTTCAGTAATTTCGACGATGTTTCCGCCATCAATAACAACCGAGACAAGTCGACCGTCCACTTCTGCATTCGTTATGACGGTCTTCATCGTCACCACACCACAGATGCCGAATGAGCGGCACTTCGCGCCACTTCTCGCAGCGCCACGTCGATCGTGACTCCCCCGCCACGAGCAACTGAACCGGCAACGAGGGCCGCCGCCATAAGACCGGTCAGTGGGTCGGCAACGGCATCTCCAACAAAACTCGGAGTGCTATCGGCAGCGACGTCCACCAAACCGCCTGCGACCGCAGCATCATCACCGAAACCAACCCAGTCACGCCAAGGACCACAGCGCCCGTATGCAGTAATCGATACCCACAGCTTGCCTGGACGCCTCTCGACAAACTCCGACGGCACAATCCCTAAGCGATCGAGCGCACGCGGACGAGAACCTTCGATCACGATGTCGGCTCGTTCCAACAATTCGATAAGTTCGGAACGACCCGCCTCGGCCTCAAATGCGATCGTTTGAAACTCGTGGCCGTCATGCAACCAATCGAACAGTTTCCGATCGCCAACACGCGACGCATCAGGGCGAGATGAAGATTCCACCTTTATGACTCGCGCTCCGGCAGTGGCCAATATCCGCGAACACAGCGGACCTGCCCACAGTGAAGAAAGGTCGACAACCAGAGCATCAGTGAGCGTCATGCCACTTTGACGCTGACCAACACTCCGCTGAATCCAAGGTCGAGCACTATTCGTCGTGCCACGATCAATCAATTGTTGATCGTCACCACCCGGTAGCGCCGCCACCGCCAAACCAAGTTCCTGACCTGATTCGACAAGTTTACCTAAGGTCCGGACCGCAAGAGCAGACTCGATTGCTTCCCATGGGATCTCCGATGACAGCGGTTCGACGCCAATCCAAGCGGGGAGCAACTCGAGATCATCTTCACGGGGAAGGTGAACCGCACACCATCCATCGGCAGCAGGAATCAGCCGACACAAACCACCCATCGAAACTTGGCGCGCAACCAACGGATCGGTGAACAGCGCCCGCTTCGAAAGCAGTTCGGTCCCGGTGCCACTGCTCGTTATGCCTAACGAGGAGAGTCGTTCGATGGTCCGATCGGCAAACGCGACCGCAGAATTCCAGCCCAACGATTCAGAAGTCACTGGTCAGGACTTGGCTGCAATCTGAGCCCGGAGTTGCGCGAGAAGTTCAACAAATGCCGCGCCACCAAGTGACGCGAGTTGTGGAGCTAATTCTGCTGAAACTGCTTCCTCGGAATTCGTAACTGCGTCCATCCCAAGAATCGTGGACTTCATCGAACGAACAACCTCGGTAGGACCAGCCGCAGCTTTGGCTGCCATCGCATGAGCGACACCAAGAAGTTCTGCATCAGGCACGCACTTCCATGCCAACCCAATTTCTGCGGCGCGCGCTCCGTCGATCACTTCACCAAAGAGCACCAGCGCCATCGTCGACTGAAGGTCGGTAATCCGACGTAGACGCCAGGTATTGCCGCCGCCTGGATGAAGACCGATCTGAAGAAAACGCGTATCGAACTTCGCTGACTGTCCTGCAAGGATCACATCGCATGCCAACGCGAGATTCAGACCCGCACCAACGGCGGCGCCATTGACGGCAGCGACCGTGGGTAAGGGGGAATCGGCAAGTCGGAGAAACCCTGAATAGATCTTGCGCAGTTTTTCTTCTGTGTCACACGCCGCGAGGTCATCGAGATCGGCGCCAGCACAGAATGCCGGCGGCGCTCCAGTGACAACAATGGCCCCGACATCGTCACGGGATTCGAGTTCATCCATCCCCTCGACCACAGCAGCATTGAGCGCCGCTGAAACAATGTTTCGGCGTCCCGGATCACTCAGGGTGATGGTGGCAACACGGTCTGAAACTTCGAGCGTGATCATGGGGTCATTGTTGCCTGTCTCAAGCAGAGGTGCCGACCCGTTAACGGGGAAGGCCCAAAACTCGGTCGCCCAGAATGTTTCTCATTACGTTGGAGGTGCCCCCCATGATTGTGTAAGCCGGGGCATACGCAATTTCTGTCGACCAATCCGAATGCAACATCGCCTCTGGACCCATGATCCGGGCGGCAAAGTCTGCAACTCGCTGTTCGTACTCGGTACAGACACATTTCGTTCCTGCGGCGAAACCCGCAGGCGTCTGGCCAAGCACACTTCGGTAGACCAGCAATCGACCAACAATGAAGCCAATCTCGAGTTCGGCGATCTCCTGCCGAATGATCGGATCGGAAGTGTCGGCCATCTCCCGGGCATGCAAGTACAGCGCTCGGTTTGAAACCAAACGGTCGATTCCGCCCCGCTCATGTTCAAGTTGACGCATTGTCTGAGAGAACGCATTGCCCTCAACACCAACAAGATTGCCGATCGGCACCCGAACGTTGTCGAACCACACCTCGTTGAAGTGACGAGCATCGACCATGTCGCGAATTGATCGAACTTCAATCCCCGGGGTGTCCATCGGCACAATGATTTCGCTGATACCTAGGTGCGGTTTGTTGGGAACAGACTCCGTGCGACAGATCAAATAGCAATAGTCAGATTCATGGGCGAACGATGTCCAGATCTTTTGTCCGTTGATGACCCACTCATCGCCATCGCGAACTGCCGAAGTCGTCAACGACGCGAGGTCAGAACCACTGTTTGGTTCCGACATGCCTATGCACCAAGTGACATCGCCCGCCAAGATCTCGGGAAGATACCGCTCACACTGTTCTGCGGTGCCAAACGTATAAAGGCCAGGACCCATCTGGCGATCAGCGAACCACGTGGCACCGATTGGAACACCCGCAGAAATAAGCGCTTCGCTCACGATCAATCGATCGGCTGGAGAGCGACCACCGCCGCCGAATTCTTTCGGCCACGTCATTCCGATCCAGCCTCGTTGCGCTAACTCCTGTGAGCATTCACGCGAGAACGAACACAGCCACGAATCATTAAAGCGGCCGTACTTCGCAACAGCCGCGGCCGCGAATGATTCGGCCTCGGCTTTCAGCGCACGAAGATCGTCGTCGAGAGTGAAATCCACAACTGTCAATCTAGGAGAAAGAACGCGAGATGCTCAGCCCAGGAGATCGGCGAGGACCTCACGGCGCAGAAGCTTGCCCGTCGGCGTATGCGGCAATTCATCGCGGAATTCAATGCGATAGGGAGTCTTTGAACTGCGTAGGTGTAGCTGGCAATAGTCGTGGAGTTCATCGACTGATACCGAGACACCCGGCCTCATGACCACGACAGCAGCGATCTGCTGACCCCATTCATCGTCGGGGATTCCCACAACCGCTGCATCGATAATCGCTTCGTGACGGCGCAGGACATCTTCGATTTCTGCTGGAGCGATGTTCTCGCCTCCGCGAATGATGGTGTCATCAGCGCGACCCTCGATAAAGAGATAGTCGTCTTGATCGATCCAACCACGATCTTTGGTCGGAAACCATCCTTCAGCGTCGACGACGCTTCCGCTTTCGTATTCGCCCGAAACCTGTTCACCCCGAAGGAAGACCAAACCCGGTTCGCCAACAGCGAGGACGGTGCCATCTTCGTCGCGGACTTCAACTTCAATACCGGGAAGCACCTTGCCAACCGAGCCGAGTCGAACTTTGGCAACTGGATCACCCGCAAATGCCGCATCGTGATCTTCAGGCCCGAGCAAAGCAATTGTCGATGAGGTTTCCGTAAGCCCATAGGCATTCACGAACCCAGTACCCACAAACAATTCAAGGGCCTGTTCAAGAACGGGAAGCGGCATGCGCGCTCCGCCATAAGAAAGCGTTGCCAGCGACGGCGCATTGGCCGGCGAACCATCAAGCAATTGAACAACGCGAGCCAGCATTGTTGGAACAACCATCGCCTGCGTAATTTGTTCATTGCGGATCGTGTCGAGCCATACCTGTGCATCGAAGGATTCGAGATACACAATGCGACGGCCCGAGTACATGTTCGACAAAAGGTTGGCCAAACCGGCGATGTGATAGGGCGGAACTGTCACAAGCGCAGCTTGTTCTGGTTCAGCTCCAGCGAATTCGACAGTGCCGATCACGTATGCGGTGAGATGGCGATGACGAAGAAGTGCTGCTTTCGGAGTACCCGAAGTTCCAGATGTGTAAAGAACAATTGCGACGTCTTCGGGATCGACAAAGGCCGGTAGTTCGACATCGGCCGCTGTCGAAAATTCAGCGCTGAGCAATGTTGACCGAAGCACAACCTTTTCGGGATCGGCGCCAGGAACTTTCGTTGTCTCAGCGATGATCACTGCACCACGGTTTGCTTCCACCAAAGGTTGCAGCTGTTCATCGCCCAGTCGATAGTTCAACGGAATGAAGGGAAGCCCCGCATAAGCAGCACCGAAAACCGCAATAGGAAAACTCGCGTCATTCGTTCCGCAATAGACGACACCAGTCGCCCCCATTGAAAGGAACTTCGCCGCACATCGACGAGCCGCAGCATCGAGCTGCGCGTAACTCAGAGTCCGCGACCCTGAGGTAACCGCGGGACGATCCTCGAGCGTCGATGCCGACATCTCGAGCAAAAGCGAAAGATTCACGCGACGACCTTCAGATCAATCAGAGGATGGAAGTGGCTTGGCACCCTTGATGGGCACTTCACGCCCATCAGCGGCCAACGCACCGGGACCAGGCTTGGCGCACAGGACCTCAATACCGGAATCCTCGTCGGCATAGCGCTTGCCAACGAGCGTGCCGTCACCACTTGCGTCGGCGTGCCCACCACCTGGGCGATCGGCCGCAGCGTCGACAACTTCGACGCCACCACAGGTAAGAACAACGGGCGAGCTCGGGGGACGGACCACGACGAGTTCGACGCTGCACTCTGGGCAAGCGAGTCGACTACCGGCCTTGATGTCCATCTCTAGCTCCTCCCGAGAGGTGCCACCGTGGCGCCTCAGCGTCTTGGCAACGTATCGCGAGTCGCCACCTTCAGAAAACATGGTCGCACGCGACACGCGAAGTACTCGATGTGCGAGGATCTCGGCTCTCATCACCAGCGGGGGAGATTTCCATGCCATATGTGATTCCGGGCCGATTCGACGGCAAGGTCGCCTTTCTCACCGGAGCAGGTTCTGGCATTGGCCGAGCCTCCTCAGTGCGACTCGCGGCCGAAGGCGCAGAGGTCTTCCTCCACGACGTGAATGCCGAGTCGCTCGCAGAAACTGTTTCGATGATCACCGCCGCAGGTGGGACCGCCGTGTCTCGAGTCGGTGACGTCACCGAGCGCGCTGAGTGTTTCGCCGCCATCGCCGAAGCCATTGAAGTGTTCGGTCGCCTCGACGTACTCGTCAATGTGGCCGGAATCGCTGGTGGCTATCACTTCACTGACATGACCGAGGAGCAGTACCGGCGCATGGCTGCGGTGAACATGGATGCGCCATTCTTCTTTTGCCAGGCCGCAGTGCCGCACCTCCTTGCCTCCGACGGCAACATCGTGAACATCGCGTCAAACGCAGGACTCATGGGACAGGCCTACACAACGGCCTATTGCATGACCAAGGGTGCAGTCGTCCAACTCACGAAGTCGCTGGCCATGGAATACGCGAAGACAGCGTTACGCGTAAACGCAATTGCTCCCGGGGGCATCGTCACTAACCTCACGCACAATTTCCAGATGCCATCTGACATCGACTTCGAACTTATGGCGCCGTACCTGGGTTATCGCGGCCAAGGCGAAGCCGACGACATCGCCGAGCTCATTGCGCTTGTTGCCGCTCCCGATTCAACCAATATTCACGGCGCAATCTTTTCCAGCGATCGCGGAGTAACTGCTGGCTGAGGCCAAACCCTAAAGGGATGCAACCGCAACTATCGCGGCCAGAGCCCCAGCGGCAACTTTTCGTTGGAACGACCCGCTCAGTGATTCGCCTTGGACGTACATTCGGTTATGTAGTGGGCCACCGATAAAGGCAAAAGCAGTTGCTGCGTCAATGTTCACACCTATTTCACCGCGATTCTGTGCTCGTTCAACAATCGCCGCCATTACTCGCCGGCGCGGAAGAATGAATTTCTCTTTCACTGCCGCGCGAAATTCAGGATTACGGCGCAGTTCAACTGCCAGATCTTCAGCAAGGTCCTCGCGCCGCACCGACATCGCTTCCGACGATGAACGCACCATCTCGATCACATCAGTGCGCAGTGAACCTGTGTCGATGTCAACGATCTCCGCGTGCAGCGTCGCAAGCGCAGCAGCAACAAGTTCTTGTTTCGTCGGCCACCGTCGATACAGCGTTGCCGACGAAACGCCAGACTTTGCGATGACGGCAGCCATTGTGAGCGATGCGTACCCGTATTCACTCAATAGTTCGAGTGTTGCGTCGAGAATCGCATGATCGGCCGCTTCACTTCGCTGACGACCGGGACGGCCTCGCTGTTCACTTATCGCCGTCATGACCGCACCGTCCCGCCGCCTGAATCAACTGCTGCATCACGTTCGAGTTCTATCTCGGCTTCGAGTTGGACCTGGTCATCCTCAAGCGCGCCTTCAGCTTCGGCGAACGTGAGCGATGCAAGTCCATCGAGCGGACCGCTCACCTCGCTTCTCGCATCATCAGCGCGAGCCGGCAACCACTTGAACGCAATGAATGCAGCAAAAAGAATCACCGCTGCGGCGATCTTCATGGCGATATGAATGCCGTCAACATATTCCTGCACGGCGATCTGATGAATCTGCGCTGCGGTTTCAGCCGAGATACCGGGCGTGTTGGCGGCGCCAAAGACTGCGCCGGCAACCGATTCCTTCGCTGTGTCGATGAGCGGTTGGGCAATTCCGGCGGCGCTCATATTGCTCTGTACCCCGGGACGATAAATGGCAGCGAGTATCGAACCGATGACTGCGACCCCGAGTGCACCGCCTATCTGTCGGGTCGTGTCGTTCATTGCTGATCCGACGCCGGCCTTCTCGCGAGGCAACGATCCCATGATCGATTCAGTGGCCGGTGCCATGACGCAGCCCATGCCAAACGCTAAGACCATGATGCCGGTCACTAAGACCGGATACCCGTTCGATGTTGGAACCGTCGAAACGATCAATACGCCAATCGATGTCAGTACAAGGCCCCCGCCGACGACAAGTTTCGTTCCGATGCGGTGAACAAACCGCGGAGCCATCGGTGCAACGCAAATCATCACAAGCGACATTGGCATCATCCGCAGTCCCGCTTCGAGCGGTGAGTACCCCAAGACAACCTGCGTGTACTGATTCATCACAAACATCTGGCCGAACATTGCGAAGTACACAAGTGTGACTGCGATATTTGCTGCCGTAAATCGAGGGTTCTTAAAAAAGCGCATATCGAGCATCGGGCTCTCGATATGTAGTTCCCAAAAGATGAACGCAGCGATGATTAGGACTCCGAGCGAGCCCACCATGACCACCGTCGGATCCGTGAGCCCTGCGGTTGGCGACTCGATTACGGCCCACAGCACTGCGACTAGACCGACCATCGAAAGCAGCGCTCCGACTGGATCAAGGCGTTGAGCAATCTCTGCTTTCGACTTCGGTAGAAGCACGCGGCCGGCAAAGAGCAACACGATGATGAGCGGAACGTTGACAAAAAACAGTGCATGCCAGGAAAACCATTTGAGTAAGAGACCGCCGATTACCGGGCCAAGCGCGCCACTCGCTCCTGCTACTGCAGCCCAAACACCAATGGCTTTGGCCCGTTCTCGCGGATTGTGAAAGATATTGGTGAGCAGCGAAAGCGTCGACGGCATGATGAGTGCTCCGCCGATACCCATCAGCGACCGAGTGACGATGAGTTGATTGGCGCTTTGAGCCATTGCTGAAGCCATCGAAGCGAATCCAAAAATAACTAGGCCAAGCTGCAGAGCGCCCTTTCGACCGAATCGATCGCCCATCGCGCCCGCAGTGAGCAGCAACCCGGCGAACACAAGCGTGTAGCCATCGATGATCCACTGGAGTTGACTGGTCGTTGCGCTCAAATCCCGGACAAGAGAAGGAATCGCCACGTTGAGAATCGTGTTGTCGAGCGAGATCACGAGGAGGCTGCCGGATAGCACGGCCAATGCCCACCAACGGCGCTTCTGAAGTTCCAGTTCGTCCATAGGGCCCACCCTATCGAAACACTGGTGTTTCGGAATACTCCTGTTTCGTAATAGGGACTCCCAAAGAAACTCGAACCACTCAGGGCGATACCATCCCGACTGCACAACCGGTTGGTTGATGCCAGTGCTTTGGAGGGACCATGGAACGGCTCGCTATAGATCTTCTCGCCCCTGAGCTCTACGGAGGCGACCCGTATCCCACCTACGCCTGGATGCGCGCGAACGAACCGGTCTACTGGGACCAAGCCAACGAACTTTGGGGAATCGCCCGCTACGACGACATCGTCGACATCGAGAAGCGCAAAGACGTCTTCATCAATTCCGATTCGGAAAAGGGCGGCTACCGACCGAACCTTCCCGCCGATAACGCCATCATCGGCCTCGACGACCCCCTTCACATGAAGCGCCGCAACATGGTTTCTCGTCGCTTCACGCCGCGTGCTGCAAGCGCATGGGAAGACGACATCCGCGGCAAAGTCACCAAACTCCTTGACGCAGTGCGCGACAACGGCGGATCCGCCGAAGTCATCAATGAACTGGCTGCGCCACTGCCCGCAATGATGATCGGCAAACTTCTCGGATTCGAAGAAGAAGATTGGCCCAAGTTGAAGCATTGGTCCGAGACCACCATTGCGCTTGGTGGCGGCCCTCGATATTTCAACGACGCCGGAATGATCTCGGCCATGGAATTCGCTGGCGCCGCTGCGGAACTTTTTGAAGCGAAGAAGTCCTGCCCAGCCGACGATATTTTCTCGTTCTACACAACCGCTGAAGTAAACGGTTGTCCGTTCGATCCAAACGATGCAATCGCTGACGCGCTGTTGCTCCTTGATGGCGGTGCCGAGACCACGAGAACTGTCATTGCCTGGACAATTCTCAACCTGATCAGCAATCCCGATGAAATGGTGAAGTTGCGAAACGGCGCCGACCTGACCGTCGCTGTCGAGGAAATGATTCGTTACGTCACGCCGATCCACAACATGTGTCGCGTGGCAAAGGTCGATGCCGAAGTCAACGGTGTGACCATTCCAAAGGGCAATCAAGTGGTGCTGATGTACTCGTCAGCAAATCGCGATGAAGCTCACTTCGATCGACCGGAAGAATTTCTTGTCGACCGCACACCAAACAATCACATTTCGTTTGGTTTCGGTACGCACTTCTGTCTTGGCGCATCACTTGCTCGCCTCGAGATCCGAGTGTTCTTCGAAGAACTCCTTCGACGCACATCAGGTTGGAAACTCACCCCGGGGACCGAGCCCGTTGAAATGGCCAACGCATTCGTTCGCGGCATTGAGTCGGCCCATGTCGATTTCGAGTTCATTGCATGACCACCGACCCCACGGAAGTGCCTCTGCCCATCCCGGGTAAAGAAGTCATCTTTCGTCACATGGACGATCCCGATGTTCCGTGGCAGTTGTGCCGAGCTCAACAGAACGCCGACGGTTCAACCTCGTACGTACGTGAGAAATGGTTCGCGTTCAGTCCCGATCCGCAGTATCTCTCGCTCTATGCCGAATATGACCCGGGGATGATGGTTCGTCGCCACGGCCACTACTCGCCGCACATCGTTTTCATCATCGACGGCGGACTGTGGTTTGGCGATCGCTGGTGCCCAAAGGGAACTCATGTTGAGCTTCCGTTTGGCGCGGCGTTCGGCCCCATCCGCGCCGGCGATGACGGCGCGAAGTTGTACGAGGTCATGATGGGCGACCCCCGTTCGTGGGGAGATCAACCCGAGGTCTACGAAGCAGCACTGGAAGAACACGGCGTAACTCCGCTGCCCGACCCGCCTCTTGACTTCCCTGATTGGCTATCTGACCTTCGCTCCCATTGGGCACCAGCCGCCGAAGGCGACTGAACCACTACGGCCAGAGCGGTTCGTCGTCGCGGAAGCCGACGTCGTCGCCCCACTGATTGCGGAACGAAACATCGTGTGCGGGTTGGCGCGTCGCAACGCCCCACTTGCCCGTGGGGTAACCAAGCGACACACAACCCAGCATGTTCCAGCCTTCGTCTTTCGGCACGCCAAGGATCTCGAGCACCTCGTCGTTGTGAAACACGAGCACCTGCGTAAGCGACGTACCGACGCCTTCGGCACGAGCAGCGAGTTGCGCGTTCCAGAGTGCGGGGTACACCGACGAACCACTTGGGTCATGTTGCGCAAAGCCAAAGAGATACAGCGGCACGTTTTCGAAATTGTCGGCCAACCACTGTGCGGACTTCTGCACGCGAAGCATCGACTTCGATTCTTCAAGTTCAGGCGCGGCGTGAGCGGCATCGAGACGGTCCTTGTAATACGACCCCCACAGCACCGACATTGCTTGGCGATAGATCGGACCGAGTTTTGCCTTCACCTCGGGATCGTCGATAAGGAGGAAACGCCAGTTCTGCGTATTGCCGCCGCTCGGAGCGCGAACAGCAGCGTCCATGATGCGAGCCTGTACGTCCATCGGGATCGGATCGGGCTTGACCCGACGCATTGCTCGAGTTGTGTAAAGCGCTTCACGAATGTCCATGTGAATCAACCTTCCTTGGCGGCCTGAACGGCCTTATGCAGTGCGAGAACGAGTACTTCGAATTCGGCGCATTCGTCGGTCGACAATGAATGCAACACACGAGCCATCGCGAGATCGGTGCCGGCTTCGGCGACTTTCCACTCGCCCTTCGACGAGTCGTCAACCGGAATTGCTGCAGCGTCCCACCCAAAGACCGGAGCCATTCCTGGCGAATGCACCACAACGGCTTCAGCTGGTGAGAGTCCCATAGCGAGAACCGCGCCGCCGTGAAGACCACCACGAAGTTCGCGCAACGCGTTGAGGTAATGCTGCGCTCGCGCCTTCGGTCGGTCGGCACCTGGAACGGGCAGCGACCGCCAACCGGCGAACAGCGCCGCGCCGGCGGGAGAGGCTGCATCGCACACCTTCGCCGCGATTTCTGAGAAACGATCGAGCGCGTCGAGATCAGGGAGATGTGTATCGCCATAGGCGTGGCAGAGGGCAGCCCATTCGAGTGCCGCTTTAGCTGGCTCCATCACCTTGCGAGCAAGTTCCCATTGCGTCTGAACCTGCTCGGGATTCCAAAAGAAGAACGCCGAGGAAACAACGTCGGGAGTGGTGTCGCCAAGAACTCCGCCGCGACCGAGCACATAAAAATCGATGCCCGAGAATCCGAGTTCGGCACCGCGGGCGTAAGTGGCGCCATCCATCATGAACGCTCCGCCCATATCGCCGATCGGCCTGGCAATCGCTTTGGCGGTTTCAACGTGAGTCATGTGTTCTTCCCCTCCAGAAGTTTCTGCGGGCGCTCATGCCCTTCAGACCTGCGAACCCTACACCCTCGTGAGGAAATGGTCATCCCCGTCTGGGCCGGTGTTACCGTTCCACGGTCCGAACTTCGAGGGGGAACCATGGCCGACGAGCAACCGCAGCGAGGCGTAAAGCAACGCAACAAGATCGTGATGAGCCCTGAGGAAATCGATGAGTTCCTCAAGGGTCGACGCTCGATGACGATGTCGACCATCAACCCCGATGGAAGCATCCACTCGATTGCGATGTGGTACGGCTTCCTCGAAGGCTGTGTTGGCATTGAGTCGAAGGCCAAGGCCCAGAAGGTTATGAACCTTCGCCGTAACCCCAACCTCACCATGCTGGTTGAAGATGGCGAAACCTACGAGACCCTTCGTGGCGTGACGCTCATCGGCAAGGCCGAAATTATCGACGACCCAGAGCGCATGTTCGAACTTGGCATCAGCGTGTTCGATCGCTATATGGCGCCGTACACCGAAGAGATGAAGGGCGCGGTTGAGATGATGCTGCACAAGCGCGTTGTTGTGAAGCTCAACGTTGAGCGCACCATTTCTTGGGACCACCGCAAACTTGGCGGCGGTTACTGAACCTTCCGATCAATGATCGGAAACTGAACGTTCAAGAAGGTCGGCGAACTCAGCGCGCGCGGCCGCACGTCGCTCGGGAAGATGTTCACTCGGCCAGTCGCCCTCGGCCGGCGAATAGTCCTTCAATACTTCGCGAGCCACGGTGAACTTGTGCACCTCGGTCGGTCCGTCGGCGATCCCCATCGTGACCGAAGCCATAAGCATGTTCGCCAGCGGCATTTCGTTTGAAACACCAAGAGCTCCATGTAATTGCATGGTGCGTAACACCGCTTCGCGATAGACCTTTGGCGTTGCGACCTTCACTGCCGCTATTTCCTTGCGCGCAGCGTGCCCGCCCTTTTGGTCCACGACCCACGCTGCATGCAGCACCTGAAGTTTGAATTGCAGAAGTTCGATAAATGAATCGGCGATCTTTTCCTGGGTCGCTTGTTTGCGGGCCAAGAGTTCACCTTGCGTTGTGCGGCTAAGTGCTCGTTCGCACAACATGTCGAGGCATCGAGACACAGCGCCAACCGTGCGCATGGCGTGATGCAAGCGACCGCCGCCAAGACGTGTTTGAGCGATCGTAAATGCTTGTCCCTCGCCGCCTAGGAGATTCTCGGCAGGAACACGAACGCTGTTGTAGCGAACGTAAGCATGTCCGCCGTGACCTTCTGCTTCTTGACCGACGCCAACATTGCGAACAACTTCGATCCCCGGCGAGTCGGCCGGCACGAGAAACATCGATGCGCCTTTATGCACCACAACATCGGGGTCGGTAATGACCATGACAATCAAGAACGTGGCATAACGAAGCGACGATGCGAACCACTTCTCGCCATCGATGACCCATTCATCACCATCGCGCACAGCGCTGCACTTAAAGACTCCGGGGTCAGCCCCACCCTGAGGTTCAGTCATCGAATAACACGAAGAAATGCGACCATCGAGAAGCGGCTCGAGATACTTGGCCTTCTGCTCAGGGGTTCCGTAGTGAGCGATGATTTCAGCATTGCCCGAATCGGGAGCCTGGCTTCCGAACACCGTTGGTCCGAACTGTGAACGACCAAGGATTTCGTTCATATACGCAAGTTGGACCTGCCCATAACCTTGGCCTCCGTATTCAGGAGTGAGGTGACACGACCACAGCCCGCGGTCTTTCACGATCTGCTGGAGTGGGCGAATCGCTTCTTCGTAGAAAGCACTGGCCTTGTTGTAGACCATCTCTTCGCCAGCGAAGGCCAGATCGAGGGGTTCCACCTCGGCCTTTACGAACTCACGAATCCAATCAAGCTGTTCTTGGAAGTTTGGATCGATACTGAAATCGGCCATGTCGAGTTCCCCCTCGGTGAAGTCTGTTCCTACGGTAGGCCCGGTTCACACATTCGGCGAAATGGGAGTCAACGTTCCCATTCGCATCGAAGCGAGGAGACCGACCGAAGATTGCAGCCAGACGGAACCGCTCCGAGATCGTTGCTGGCGAGTTTCAAACCAGGCAGACGATCCAAGATCACCTCGAGAGCAGCGAGCAACTGCTGTTTTGCCATATGTGTGCCGGGGCAAAACTTGACGCCAAAGCCAAAGGTGAGAATGTCGGCATCGGGTCGATCGATGTCGAATTCATCGGGTCGATCAAAATGCGAAGGGTCGCGATTCGCCGACGCAACCCCGGCAAGGATCATTGAGCCCGCTGGGATTTGCACTCCGGCAATGGTTCCGTCTCGCAATGCCATGCGTGGCAAAAGCGGAACCGGAGGTTCCCAACGCAGCAATTCGCGAACAACCGAAGGAAGAAGCTCTCGTTCGTTTCTTATTCGCTCCAACAGCGCTGGTCGGTGAAGCAAGGTCCACAGCAGATTGCTCAATGCATCGGAGGTCGTTGTTGCCCCAACAGCGAACAGCAACCGAACATGGGAATGCACTTCCTCGTCGGTCAATGTCACGCCTTGAAACTCACCAGTGACGAGTTGAGAAATGACATCGGAACCGGGACGCTCACGGCGCGCAGCAACAACCGGCGCTATCACTTCAGAAAGTTCATCGGCTGCTCTGCGCGCTGCCTCTGGATTGCTCGGTTCGGAAAGGATGGCCAATGCCCACTCGCGCTGTCGGTCCTCAAAACCTTCGGGCAACCCAAGTTTTCTACTGATCGCCCAAAACGGCAGCCTGTTAGCGAAATCGTTAACGAGATCAGCCTCGCCCTTGTCTACAAGACCATCAAGCAATTCATGGGCGAGCGGAGTGAGTTCCTCGTCGACGAATCGGACGGCCGCACGCGAACGAAACGCCGGCGTAACCAAGCGCCGATAGACGTCGTGATCAGTTCCATCCATCGAGATAAACGTCCGACCAACGGTTTTCTCGAGTTGATACTTATAGACCTCGCCGCCAGGGAACTCTTCGTTGGAAGCGAAGAACTCACGCAGGGTTTCCCAACCTGTGATCACAAATGTCGGCATTCCATAAAAGGTCGCTGGCGCAACATCGCCGAATTCCGCCCGCAATGCTCTCAGCGTGTCGTGGAGCTGAGGCCCGGGAAGCGGATCCACCGCGATATCAATCAACGAGCCAGTTCCTTCATTTTCAGCCATGAGTTTTCCCCCTTGCTGCACGGTACCCAATGATTGGAAGACATGCCCCGCTCCAAGTGTCAGGATGATCTTCCCGAGCGGCGAGCGAGCGACTCTGCCCACGACGACAAAGGAATTCCATGAGCGACGGAGCGAAGTACCAACAACTGGTCCGCGACTTCTGTGATGCCTGGGCCGACGGCGACCACGACAAGGTGGTCGAGTACTTCACCGCTGACGGGGTGTACCACAACATCCCCGTCGATCCGATGGTGGGACACGAGGCCATTCGCATGATGATCGAAGGCTTCACTGCCGGTCTCAAGGTGAAGCTCTTCCGCATCGACAACATTCTTTCCAACGGCCCGATGGTTGTGACCGAGCGCGTCGACATTTTCGAAAAGGAAGACGGCGGCGAAATCGAACTGCCCGTCCTCGGAATTTTTGAATTCGAGGGCGACAAGATCGCGAAATGGCGCGAGTACTTCGACCTCAATCAGTTCATGTCACAAATGGGTTGACCGCTAACGGTCAACCAGCCAAAAACTTGAAGACGTCCGGGAACGCTGTCGCGTCTTGAGCGAAGAATCCATGTCCACCCTCGTAAACATGGAGTTCAGCATTTGGAATCCGTTCAGCCATCGCTTCGCTATTGGAAAGTGGAGCAATGCCGTCGTAGCGACCTGCTCCGATAAACGTCGGCGCAGTAATTCGACCAAGGCGATCCCAAACGTCGTGAATGCTTCGTGCGTTGAGCTGTTCGATCTCACCGCGTTCAGCCTCTGAGCCTGGTTTCGCTCCGTACTGACCACTAATGCCATCGACGAACAATCGATCTTCGGGATGTGTGTCAAGCCATTCGGGAGTGAACCGCGTATCCATAATCGTCATTGAAATTCCCGCTCGTTCCGATTCATCCATCGAACGGAGTTTGTGAAGCGGATACGAAGAACCACCCGCTCCACCAGGTGAAGTGCACAGCAACGCCAGCCGCTCAACTCGTTCGGGAACGGTTACCGAAAACTCTTGCGCAACCATGCCGCCGAAACTGACTCCAATGACATTGAACGTATCCCAGCCAAGAAAATCAACAAGAGCAACCGCGTCGGCCGCGTATTCCTCCATTGAATAGGGCCCAGCGGGAATTTCTGTACGACCCAATCCGCGCTGATCGTGAAGCACTACATCGAACTGCGTTGCGAGTACGTCGAACAGCGGTCGCATGCGTTCGATCGTTGAACCCGATCCGTTGAACATCAACAGTCGAGGGCCTTCACCTGCTTGTTCCCAATGAAGATCGATTCCGTTCAAGCGTTCGGTAGGCATGTCACATCGGTTTCCACTCGGGCGCCCGCTTCTCGCGGAACGCTTCTCCAGCTTCGGTCATATTTCCGGTAAACGTTCCGAGGACCTGTGTGCGATTCTCGAGTTCCATTGCCGCACGAAGGCTCGACGCATCGAGATTGGCCCACATGCCCACCTTGGTCATGCGCACTCCGTATTCCGAGTTGTCAGCAACCATCGCGGCAAGTTCAAGCGCCGTCGGCAGCAGCGACTCGCTGCTGGTCACGCGATTCAACACGCCATAGCTACGAGCTTCTTCAGCAGTAAACCGGCGGCCGGTCAGCATCAGTTCGGCAGCAATCGTGGGCCCGCAAATACGCGGAAGCCAATAACTGGTTCCGAGATCACAAGACGACAAACCAACGCGGATGAAATGTGACGCGAAGAACGCGTCGTCAGTTGCAATTCGAAGATCACAGGTCAGTGCCAGTGCGAGACCTCCACCGACAACTGCACCGTGGAGAGCAGCGATCACTGGTTGCGGGGTTTCATGAATGGCAAGAACCACATCCATCAAATGTTCCTGCATCTCATGGATGAATCCGACTGGTCCTCGACCGCGGGCACGCTCAGGTACGCCACCCGTTCCGCTCATATCGGCCCCGGCACAGAACCCGCGACCATTTCCGTCGAGAATCACGACTCGAACCTCACGATCGTGGCGAATCGCCGTGAACGCATCGGAGAGTCCTTCGATAAGCGCCGGTGTGAGCGCGTTATAGCGATCGGGATCGTTGAGTGTCACCCGGAGAATGCCCTCGCCCACCATTGCCGTTTCAACAATTGCCATGCTGCTCCCCCACGAACTTGGAAATCCAAGTCCACCACATCGCCCACGCTCACGCGCCACCTACGATCGACGGCTATGGATCACCTGAGTGCCGGCGGCATCGTTCTCCTCGCCATCGCCGCACTGTTCGCCGGCGGAATCAATGCCGTTGCCGGAGGCGGATCACTCATCACCTTCCCCACCCTTCTCGCACTCGGCTTCCCGCCTGTCACCGCGAATGTGACGAACACGGTTGGGCTCGTTCCTGGCTATCTCGGTGGGATCGCTGGGTACCGCAAAGAGCTTGAAGGTCAGCGCGCAAACGTGCGCATGCTCCTGCCTGCCGCCTTTGCTGGAGCACTGTTAGGCGCGGTCATTCTGCTGACAACGTCGAGCAATGTCTTTCGAATTCTCGTTCCGTTTCTAGTGCTCGGCGCGTCACTACTTCTCATCGCTCAACCGGCGATCCAAAAGAGGCTTGCGCGACTTCACCCTGAAACCGGCGAAGCCATCATCTCCGAACACAACATCGCATCGGTTGCCGGTGTTTTCATTGCCGCAATGTATGGCGGCTACTTCGGCGGCGTGCTTGGTGTCATCTTGTTAGCGATGCTTGGCATCACGATGACTGAGCACCTTCAGCGTCTCAATGCGCTGAAAAGCGTGCTGCAGTTTTCGATCAACATTGTCGCGGTAGTGATCTTCGCGATTTGGGGACCAGTGCAATGGGGGGTCGTCGCGATGATGGCTCCCCTCACCCTCGCTGGCGGATGGCTGGGTTCTCACTATGGTCGACGACTTCACCCAACACTGTTACGTCAAGCGGTTGGAATCTACGGAATCGTGTGCGCGGCGATACTCGCAATTACCGTTCGCTAAGTCGTCAGTGGCGAAACTGTGGATCAGCCAATGCCGAGCGAAATGTACGCAGGAGTTTGCGAATCGCTGGCCTGATACGGCTTCTTCGTCGAAAGACCGAAGACAACAAGCAATGTTCCGTTGGGGCCATTCACGACATTGATCGACTTCACGTAATCGAGTTGAACGGGCAGCACTGTTGTGGGTGCCGCCGGCGAACCGCTCCAGGTTCCTTGTTGAAGTGTGATCACTAACGCTGCTGAGCCTTGGGTCGCCACGGTTGCGCCGCTCGCATCAAGTACTGGACCAGTTGCATACGCCGCCGTCCAAGCGCCAACCGTCGAACCCATCTTCAATTGGATGTTGTCTTCACAACCCTGCTTTGAGTTCACGATTGAACCAAGTGCCGACGAAGTGCCCGACTTGCCGCCCGAACTGGTACCCACGGTGCCGGTAAATGGGCACGCTGTATCGGTGACCTGTTCGCCGCTACTCACGGTGGTCGAGGTCGAATCGCTCGACGACGAATCGCTCGAACAAGCAGCAAGGGGGACGAATAAGGCCACAACTGCGGCGGTGGCGACGATCGTGCGACGAAGGTTCACGGGCTCTCCTCAGAAACGGTTTCGGTCTCCAATGTAGAGCAGACCAGATAGCCCTAAACCAACTACTGGGATCCGATGGGCCCTTGACCCCCACAATTTCGTACACTCCCCGAGTCGCTCCATACCGATGAGCGCGTGAACTAGGGGGATGTCATGGGTCGTTTTGATGGGAAGGTCGTCATCGTTACTGGTGCAGCCCGCGGGCAAGGCGAGGCTGAAGCTCGCCTGTTTGCCGCCGAAGGCGCAAAGGTGATTCTCGCCGATGTCCTTGATGCAGAGGGCGAGGCCGTCGCTGCCGACATCGGATCGAATGCTCGCTATCTACATCTCGATGTCAGTAGCGAAGCGGAATGGCAAGCAGCGATTGCGGCAACTAAAGAGTTCGGCGGTCGTCTCGACGCACTGGTGAATAACGCTGCCATCATCTGGCCATCGGCGATCGAGGACACAACCCTCGAGGCATACATGGCCGTCATCAACGTGAACCAGGTCGGCTGCTTCCTCGGAATGAAAACAGCGATGCCGCTTTTGAAAGAATCAGGTGGCGGTTCGATCGTGAACATTTCGTCCATCGATGGCATCGCCTCGAAGAACGGCCTGATCTCCTACACCGCTTCAAAGTTCGCCATTCGTGGCATGACAAAAACCGCAGCGATGGAATGGGGCCGATTCGGAATCCGCGTGAACTCTGTGCACCCCGGCGGCGTCAACACGATCATGGGTAACCCCATCAATGATCCGATCCTCGAAACGATGCCGTACCAGCAGCAAGCGATTCAGCGCATTGGTTACCCGAATGAAATTGCTACAGCTGTCGCATTCCTTGCGAGCGCTGAGGCGAGCTACATCACCGGTACCGAACTTGTGGTTGATGGCGGTTGGTTGTCCGGCCGCCTTGAACCAGGTCTTCCTGGCTCGAGCGCAACCACAGAGGGCTTTGGCTACAACGCATGACCGACACTGCACCCGCGCCGTTTTCAGCGGGTTGGACCGTTGCCGATGAGTCAGCAACAGAAACTGTTGCTGACTCAACACGCGCGCTAATCACCGCCCTCCGACGCGCTGATGCCCCGACTGAATCCCTCGAACGAGCCGCTGCGCTTATTGATGAGGCCACCGCGCTCCTCGCCCCTCACCGAGTCGACGCGACCCCGATGCAGGGACGCCTTGGTGAAGGTGGGCCGATTGGCAACGAAGCGAAGGAACCTCGTGTTTTCTTCCCTTGGAGTCCGATCATTGGTCCACTGAATCCACTGTCCGGCGATGTCGAGTTCAATTTTGCCAACGGCCGGACAACCGGACGCGCCTTTCTTGATGCGCAATACAACGGTCCGCCAGGAATGGTGCACGGCGGAATTATCGCTTTGCTCTTCGACGAACTTCTCGGCGGAACCAACGTCTGTAATGGGCTCGGCGGATTTACCGGAACCCTCTCCATCAGGTACGAGCGACCAACATGGATCGAACACGAACTTGAACTTGAAAGTTGGGTTGATCGGATCGAAGGCCGGAAAGTTTTCACCGCAGGGACGATTTCCATTAACGGAGAAGTCACTGCTCGGGCTGAAGGCATTTTCATCATGACCCAGGGCTGGAAATCGGAGAAGCCGTGACAAGCGCGCAAGACGGTGACGTCATCGAACGCAATGTTCTCGGCGGAGAACTCGAATCTTGCGGAACCGATCCGATGACTGGATTCCTTCGCGATGGCTGTTGCACAACTGGCCCAGAAGATGTCGGCCTTCACACGATTTGTGCAGTGATGACGCCAGAGTTTCTCGAACATCAGCGTTCCATCGGAAACGATCTCATTACGCCAATGCCCCAGTATCGATTCCCCGGGCTCGTGCCCGGAGATCGCTGGTGTGTCACGGCGCGCAATTGGGCGATCGCCTTCAAAGATGACTGCGCCGCTCCGGTCGTACTGGCATCGACGAACGAGAAAACTCTGGAAGTCATTCCACTTGATTGGTTGCAACAACTCGCAATCGACGTCCCGCCTGACCTCAGCAGCCTTATCGACCCTGACTGACCAACCCAGGGAACTGCGGGTTAGCCAAGTTCTTGGTGAACCGAACCCATGACTGCTCCGCCATCGGCCATGAACGGTCCGATCTTCGGATACAGAGCGGCAAGAGATTCACTGCCCATGTGGGAGTCCATCGCTTCTTGATCGGCGTATTGCTCGATCATGTAGATCGTGTCGGGGTCATCGCCCGAGACAAGAGTGTAGATCTCGGTTCCTGCTTCAGCATTCGCGACAGCAAACATGTCGGCGAACTGAGCAAGCAGTTCCTCACGTTGGCCAGGGTTGGCCTTCATCGTTGCGATCATTACGCGCTTTGCCATGATTCCCCCTTGAGTTTCGGTGGCCGAACGTTACCCCCGACGCGGCGTGCTGGGAATCAGAGAATGCCATCATCAAGCGAGACCGCTTCGACCTCAGCATCGCGAAGTTCCCCATCGTCATCAGGGGTTCCGGGGGTGGAAGGGAGGAACTTCGCGGTCAGAAAAGCCGCCCCGATGAGAATCACTGCACAGGTCCAGACTCCGACCCTCATGCCCGAGACATACGCCTGCTTTGCATTCTCAAGCAGTGCTGCCGCCTGATCTGACGGCAAGGTATCCGCGACTTGGATGGCCTTGCCGATGGAGTTCTGCGCCGCAGAGGCGACATCGGTCGGAAGTCCTGAAAGATCTGAAAGCGACGCGTGATAGCGCCACGCGAACAAACTTCCGATCACTGCGACGCCTAGCGCGCCACCTATCTGACGCGTTGTGTCGTTGACTGCAGAACCAACGCCGGCCCGATCACGTGGCAACGCTCCCATAATCGACTCGGTCGCAGGCGTCGCCGTAAGTGCCAGACCCGCTCCGAAGATTGCACGCACCACGATTCCGCCGATGTCGGAGGAAATGATCGATTCAATCCCGTAACACACCATGACTCCAGCGCATACAACCAGCCCAACAATGACCACCCTCGTTGTTCCCCAGCGTGCAACCAGTTTGTGACTCTGCGGGCTCATCACCATCAAACCAACAGCAACCGGCGCGGTCATCACTCCCGCCTTAAGCGGTGAATACCCAAGAATGAACTGGAAGTACTGCACGATGAGAAAGGTGGAACCAAACATCACGAAGTAATTAATCGTGATGGTCATACTGGCGGCACTGAATCGCGGATTACGGAAGAAGTTCAGGTCGAGCATTGGATGATCACTGCGCATTTCCCACCACGTGAAGAGACCAAGGAAAACAATCCCGGCGCCCACAGCAAAGAGAACTTCCGGACTCGACCATCCTTTTTCCGGAATCTCGATGATGCCGTAGAGCAATCCAACCAACGCAACGATGGAGAGAAGTGCTCCAACTGGGTCCAGACGATGTCCCACCTCAGCGCTCTTCGACGGCGGGACAAGGAACCAACCCATCACAACAGCAACGATGCAGATCGGAACATTGATGAGGAAGATCGATCCCCACCAAAAGTGGTCGAGCAGAAAACCGCCGAATAACGGACCGGCAGCAACACCAATTCCTGCAACCGCGGCCCAGATGCCGATCGCTTTTGATCGTTCTTTGCCTTCGAAGGTGTTCGTGAGAATGGCCAACGTGGCCGGAAGGATGAGTGCTCCTCCGATGCCCATGAGACCACGACAAATGATGAGCGAATCCGCGCTGTCAGCTTGGCTAGCAACTGCAGAAAAGCCACCAAAGATCACGAGGCCGATCATCATCGTGTGATGACGACCCCATTTGTCTCCGATCGCACCCATTGTGAGCAGCAAACATGCGAACACGATCGTGTAGGAATCGATGAGCCATTGCAGTTGCGCCTGCGACGCGCCGACGCCCCTAACAATCGAGGGAAGGCCAACGTTCATGATCGTGTTATCGATTGAAGTGATCGTTACCGCAATGCAGATTGCGACCAGAGTAAACCAGCGCCGTTGATGAATTCGCTCAGGCGTCCAATGACTCGACATGTGTTCCGCAACCCGTTTCGTGTGACTTGGTGACGCCTGATCAGAAAGCGTTCGAGGACAGTCAGACAACGACTCGGACTGGATGGAGACGGTAGTCTTGCCCGCACTGTGACCATAACGCCTTGTCCTGGGACACCTCGTCGGAGCATCGTTGCGACTCCACACCGCAGCCGCCGTTTCGCGGTCGTTGCTTCTGGCCTCAGCCTCTTGGTTGCACTGACACTGGGCGGCTGTTCAGTTCTTAATGCTTCAGTACCAGCCCCGTTATCGATGTTCCCAGCGCCAACCGGCGTTCCAGCGTCTGAACAAACAAACGTCACTCCCTATCCCCTCATGCAGCGACTCGGGAAATGGAACGGAACCACGTTTACCCCCGTTACTCCTGGATCCATTGCGGGCGGAAATGTTGTCGTGATGACACACGGGTGGGCGGCTGGCTTATTGAGCACCTACGAAGCCGCCCAAGCAACCTCGTCGGATCTCGTAACGATGTGGAATTCCGCGATGGTCGATCCGAAAACTGGTCAACCGTCCATCACATTGTTCGCGAATCTTGCAGCGTCACTCCAAGCAGCAGATCCGTCATCCAGCATTCTCATGTACAGCTGGGTAGACCAAAGCGCTACGAACACGAGCGCTCTTGCCGCCTACGCCCCCGAACGTGCGACCGAAATAAACGGTCACCGAATGGCCACCGTCCTCGATCAGTCACTCGATTCAAGTTTCTCAAGCAATGGCGGTTTGGTTCATCTCATCGGTCACAGCTTCGGCGCAAACGTTGCGACAACTGCTGCACTTGCTCTCGCTTCGCCACCCCGACAACTCACCCTCTTTGACTCTCCCGAGGTCGATATCGCTCGGATCGGCGGCGCAAAGAATGATCTTCGCTACAAACTCACTCGTCTCGATATCGGACGTGGGCCCAACCAAACCTTTGTCGATAACTACATCTCTCTCGTCGGTCAGGCATACGCCGGGTTCCCCGGGCTTGGCCAAGTCGTTGATGTTCATTTGCTGCCACCGTCGTCTGATGCCGGCGTCGACAAACATCAATACCCAATTGGCTGGTACTCCGATTCCGCAGCAAATCCATCATCGGGCGTCGGATTGTGGTGGTCGCCTCTCGTGGGCGGCAACGTCACGAACCTGGCCACAACGTGGAATCAGACATCATCGCTCGACACACAAGAACTCGTGCTCGTCGCGCAGGGCTCTGCCCCTCCCCCCGACAGCAATGCCTCGGTCAACTACCCCTCGACAGCAATCGCCGACCCCGCTTCTGGCCCTCAGGTAGCGACAGTTCCGAACGCCGTTTCGAATTTCACTTTTACAACCGACAAAGACTCTTTGTGGCTCACGTTTGATCAGGTCGCTTCGGGTGCACCCACCGATACGTTCCACCTCTTCATCGATGGTCGCGAACGGTCGGTACTTTCGCCTCCTGCAGCGGGAACCGGCACCGACGGAAGTTTCCTCATTCTCTATGACATCGATTCCGGCGAGCACACGCTGTCTCTTGCGGTCGAGGGAGCAACCAATGAAGCACCTGCATCGGCGTCAGCGAAGGGGCAAATCACCAACCTCCGTATTTCCTCGACAACGGGAATCCAACGGAATCTTGCTCCGACCGAAACTAAACGCTTGATCATTTGGGGAATAGCACTCATCAATGTTCTGTTCCTTACCGTTATCGCCGTATTCGTAGTCTTCGTCTGGTGGGTCATCCGACGAGTGCGTCGAGCCCGAAACAAAACTCGCATCAACAGCTGAAACCGAGGCGTTTCCCATGTCTGCTGATTCAATGACCGACGCAGTCTTCGAAGCAGGAATCCTTCTCCGAGCAGACGGTGCCGATCTTCACTTGGTGGAGTTCGATGAAGTAAATGCCCGTGTGCGAGTCGCCGTCGATATCTCGGGTTCAAATTGCCCTGAATGCATCATCCCGCCCGACCTACTGGCCGACATGCTCACCGATGCCATCAACCGCAGTTACTCGTCGCGCGTCGACGTCGATATCGACGATCCACGCCGTGATGATCCATCACTTAGCGAACACTGAGCGGTAGCGAAGTAGTGAACGAGGCGCGCCTCACTGGTTGGCGTCGTCAGGCAATTGATCTATTTTCCGTCAATCGCGCATCCGAGATGCTGGTTGATAGTTAGTACCTGCGGTTTCATCCACCCGACCCAAGAGCAATTCACACGGCGCTTCGAAGCGTTCTGCGAACTCAATCGACAGTTTCTCGCCAAGGAGTTGCCAGGGAAGCGTCGTGTCCCGATCCGTGTCATCTTCAAGTTGCTGACGAAGTTCGATGCCTTCAGCGGTGACGGCTCCGTTTTGGACGAGTCCACGATCAGCGAGGAGCTCCCACCCGACTCTGATCTCGTCGGGACCACTTCCTCGCGACGTTGGCAACCAGTTGTCTTCGTATCCCAACCACGCGTTATGCAGGATCGATGCCTCGATACCGGTCAACCCTGCCGATGCCACGATCGCCCAATGCGTGTCGCCGCGCCATTCCCGTAGGCAGTTCACCGCCTGCCATGCTGAAAGTAATGGATCATCGGCTCGTTCCATTCGCAGATGTGAGGCATAGAACACACGCCCAACGGTTGGAAGCTGTTCCACGACTGCCCAGAGCGACGGTCCCATCTGTTCCAGTGCCGGGACAATCGCAGGAGAAAATTCTCGGAGTCCTTCAATAACGGCTTCGTTACGTGCGTTCCAGACTGAATCAAAATCAGTTGAGGAAGCGACGAGATCGAAAGTGAACGCAATCGCGCTCGGACTGATTGATCCGAACGCGGCAGTCACCGCTTCAGGACCAGCTGCAGACAACGGTGCGCAACGAGCAGCGATGTAGCCGATCGGACCAGGAAGGCCAACCGCTTCGTATCGCCGTATCGCTCCCGGGTCCCAAAAGATCCACCCAATGGTGGTTTGTACTGATCGTGAATTGCGTTTCGCTATGGCGTTCCAGTCAGTCACCGATGGCCCACCTTTCAAGTTCGCAATCTTGAACTCTAGAGAATCGATTTCGCTCGGTCACAGGACCTTGCGGAAGATCTTCTCTTTACGCGCCGTGTAGGGCGGATAGGTGAGCGATGGGTCAAGTTTGGTGCCACGTGTAAGAACCGGCTTCATGTGCTGGAAAATCCGCACCCCAGCCCTGCCGTGATAGCCACCCATTCCGCTTTCACCAATTCCACCAAACGGGAGATTCGGATTGGTCAGATGCAAGATCGTTCCGTTCACCGTCACGCCGCCAGCGGTGGTGCGTGCGAGTACTTCACGTACAACTTTTTTATTCTCGGCGAAGACATAGAGCGCGAGCGGGTGATCATGCGCGTTGACATACGAAATCGCATCATCGGTCGAAGTAACGCTGATCACTGGCAGGATCGGACCGAAAATCTCTTCATTCATGACTGCCGATTCCATGTCGACATCGACAAGAACCGTTGGAGCGATGTAACGAGTCGCCTCATCGGTAACTCCCCCAACCGCGACAGTGGCTCCGCGAAGAAGCCCTGTCAGCCGATCAAAGTGCCGAGGCGAGACGATGCGCGCATAGCTTTCGCTGGCTTGAGGGTTCTCTCCATAAAACTCGCCGACTGCCTTACCAAGTTCGTCAACAAATGCATCACGAACTTTTTCATCGACCAAGACGTAATCAGGAGCAACACAGGTCTGGCCTGCATTCAACCACTTGCCCCAGGCGATGCGATGAGCCGAAACCTTGAGGTTCGCCGAAGAGTCGATGATGACAGGGCTCTTCCCACCAAGTTCGAGAGTGACCGGCGTGAGATTCTTCACTGCAGCAGTCATCACTACCCGCCCGACAGTTCCGTTGCCGGTATAGAAGATGTGATCGAAACGCTGTTGGAGAAGATCAGTCGTTTCAGGAATGCCACCTTCAACAATTGCTACCGCTGAAGGATCCATGTACTTCGGGACCAACTCACCAAGTAACGCTGACGTCGCCGCCGAAACTTCGGATGGTTTCATCACCACTGCATTTCCCGCTGCGATCGCACCTGCAGCCGGAACAAGCAAAAGTTGAATCGGATAGTTCCACGGCGCGATTACCAAGACGACGCCTAAAGGTTCTGGAATCAGTCGCGATCGCGCTGGCATTGCCACAAGTGGCGTCCGCACCCGTTCAGGTTTGTTCCACTTCTTAAGTTTCTTGATCATCGACTTCACTTCGCCCGTCACAAATGCGATATCCGTGATGAATCCTTCAACCGATGGCTTACCGAGATCGGTTGCGAGCGCGCCGAGGAATGCTGCCTCGTTGTCCTCGAGCATCTTCACCATTTGCTCAAGTTGATGTTTGCGCCACGCCAATGGTCGGGTCAGACCCTTGTCGTATGAGGTTCGAAGTACGTCAGCCACAGATGTCATGGCCGCATTCAATCACTTGAAAGCGGTTGGGGGGGGTCTGGAGAGACCCCCCCAACCTCCCATTCACTTCTTCAGAAACTGTTGGAGCGCAGCCACACCTGCAGGTGGATTAGAGGCGTTGATCCCATTCGCTCCCTGCTGGAAGAGAGCGAGATACCCGGCTTCGTTTTCACCCGTGCCGTTGGGCCAAATCCAATTTACATAGCCCGCAGTTTTTGTCTTCTGAACGTACTCAGGGGTGAAGACCGCAACGCCTTCATACACCGGTGGAACCTGCAAAATTTTCTCCCACATTGGAATCGGAGTGTTCTGCAACACGTACGCAGTCAACGCATTCAACCCAGGCGACATCGCAATTTCCGGAGCAATGCTGTGGAATTTCTCTACCACCGTGTCGTCGAAAGACGTCACCACAACTGACTTCGTCCGACTCAGTTGTGAGATTTCTTTGGCAAGAAGGTCCGCTGTAATAAACGCATCCGCGCCTTTTCCTTTGATCTCGATATTGATCACATAGTCAGGCCAGCGCTTTGCAACGTCAGAAAATTTCGGAACAGCAAAGTCATCAGCGGTATATCCAGCTGGCGGTGCAACCTTGCCCGTACGAACTCCTCGAAAGATGTAATCGGAGTCAGGTTTACCCGTGCAGGTGTTTGAGCAGGAAGACGCAAACCAAAAGCCGTTGTCGAGCTGATGGAGTTGCTCGTAAGTTAGATCTGCGATCTTCAGATCTGACTCCGTCGTGCGCTTCGTGTTGTCATCGTGCTGAACTACGAGTACGCCGTCTTTGGTCCGCTGGATATCAAGATCAAGAACGTCAACTCCAGCTTTCACGGACTCTTCGAATCCGTACATCGTCGAATGCGGGGCGATGTCCTCACCTGCAGCGTGACCAAGAACAATCGGACGACCAAGACTGAGAATCCCTTCGACTGTTGACGCCGGAGATTTCGACGCTGTGGTGGAAGTTGTCGAGGTAGTCGAAGAAGAACTGCAGGCGGGAAAGAACAGCACGCTTGCAACGGCTGCGAGTGTGAGTGTGCGCGTGATTTTCATTTGTTTCTCGCTCCAAAATATTAGGTAGAGGATCAAATAATATTTATTCTTTACCACAGTTCAAGTGGCAAGCCGGCGCTTCAATTCAACAAAAACTTCGTTTCCCAGCAACTCAGTCAGTTCTTCCCCCAGCGAATCAATCACAGGGCGATCACCGACATAGGCCCGATCCCCTTCGGTGCAGCACCAGGCCATGGTCTCGCCTTCGGCGCCCCAATCGGCTCGAGACCAACGGCGCAACGTGGCCGTCTCCGTCGTCGGTGATGTCTGCACCCAATCGACCTTGACCGGCAATTGCCAACAAACAGTCGGCTTCCATTCAGTCGGGGATTCATCGGCGTCGATCGCTGCGAGATGAAGGGCGCAGCCGGCGCCCCCAGCAAACCCAGGGCGATTGAGAAATATGCATGCCCCGTCAACGACTCGGGTGTTCGTCGCCTTCTCGTTCGCAAAGATGCCACCGGCTTCGGCCTCGGCAGCGAACTGGAACAAAGAAGGGTCGATCATCGCGGCGAACGCGCTGATCATTCGTGACTCGTCCTCACCATCGAGTTCGGCGCCAACCGAACAACAGCCCTGCTGGAGTTCCTCGGTTGGTTCATCGTGGATACCAAGGCAGCCCCGACCCCAGATGCAGGTCCAATTCGAGTTGAGGAAGTTGGCATCGAATGACCACGTGACCTCTCCATCGACAATCACAGGGTTCGCTGAATCAGCGGGGTCGAACGGAGCTGGCTGCATGGATCGATCGTACTGGCCCCTCGTTCTGTCAAGACGATTGACAGAATCCAATCCAGTCAGTAAGAAACAGGGCGAACACTCCCGAAGGTGACGAGCATGACGATCGAGACCAAACGCAACGATCTGGCCAGCACTCGCATTGCCGACGATGAAGCCACTCCAATCGAACCGGGTCAATGCCGTTTACGAGTCGACCACTTCGCTCTGACAACGAACAACATCACCTACGGCGTCTTTGGCGACATGCTGCGCTACTGGGACGTCTTCCCTGCCACCGATTCTCCGACCGAATGGGGCCGCATCCCGACATGGGGATTTGCCGAAGTCGTTGAAAGCAAGAGCAGCGACGTGGCCATCGGCGAGCGACTCTTTGGTTTTCTCCCAATGAGCGAGGAAACGATCATCACTCCCGGAAAAATCGATGATCGCGGGCTCAGCGATATTGCACCGCACCGAGTTGGACTTGCTGGTGCGTACAACCGCTATCAAAAGGCATCTACCGACCCGACATACCGCGCCGATCGTGAAGCGCAGCAAATGCTGCTCTACCCACTTTTCTTCACGAGTTTCGTCATCGACGACTTTTTGACAGACAACGAAGACTTCGGTGCTTCACAGATTGTCGTTTCGAGCGCGTCGAGCAAAACCGCAATCGGCGTCGCCTACCTCGCAAAACAACGAGGGATAAAAGCAGTCGGACTCACTTCTACTGGTAACCGAGAATTCGTCGAATCACTCGCAGTGTTTTCGGAAGTTGTTGTGTACGAAGATGTCAACGAAATTGCGAAGGATCCATCGGCATATGTTGACATTGCCGGGAACCAAGACCTACTCCGAGCCGTCCACACTCATCTCGATGGCGTCCTTAACCATTCGATGGTTGTTGGAAATACGAACTGGGATCACATCGCCACCGACGCCAGTGAACTCGCCGCCCCTCGCCCTGAATTTCTTTTCGCTCCAACACAAATTTCCAAGCGAACAAAAGAATGGGGCCGAGACGAACTCGATCGTCGTATTGGAACCGCTTGGAGCAGCTACTCCGAATGGTGTGACTCCTGGATTGAATTCTCCCAAGCGTCCGGGAACGATGAAGTTCTCGCCGTCTACGAAATATTGCGCAGTGGACGACCCGATCCAAAGCAGGGATTCATCTGCTCAATCCATTCTGGGACAAACAAATGAACACTCCACTTCTCCCCGACATAACGAATTCCCCATCAACCGATGGGCGTACCGCTCGTCGCGACCGCGGAAGAACTGCAGTGCTCGAGGCAGCACTGGAATTGTTCGAGGAAGAAAACCTTGAGCCGACACCTGAGCAGATTGCACTCCGAGCAGGGGTCTCTGCCCGTTCGGTGTATCGCTACTTTGAAGACCGTGATCAGCTTGTCCGAGCGATCATTGCGCACAAGCAACTCAAGATTCTTCCGCTCTTTCACATTGAAGACATCGGGAAGGGCGAATTAGAAGTTCGACTTACCCGCTTCGTTGACTCTCGCCTGAAGGTTCATGACGCAATCGCAGCGACTGCTCGTGCGATGGCGATCAAGTCATCAAGTGACCCCGTCATCCGTGAGCAAATCGATTTCCGTAAATCAATCTTTCGGGAACAGGTGGAACTGAGTTTCGAGCAGGAATTTGAGGCGATGAGCGAGGCGCAGCGAAACGCAGCGATCAACGCAATTGACGTACTCACGCAACTTGATTCACTCGATCGCTACCAAGTTGATCTCGCTCTTTCCCTGAGCGAAACACGAGAGCTTCTACTCATTTCACTACGCGCGCTGCTCCATATCGACTCATAAACCACTTCCATCCATACGACTACTTCACGCCCAGATAGGACGAACAATGGCTGAGCAACTCGATCACCCCTACGGAAAAATCAATATTGAACTCGTTGGCAGTTGGCTCAACATGAAGCCAGAAGATGACGGCTGCTTCTGGGCGCTCAACCTCATGAAGTATGTCGAAGTTGCCAACTACGACGACGGACGCGAAGCAGTTTCCGGCAAAGCCGCCGACGACGCGTATTCACCCATCGGCCCGCTCGCGGCAGTAGGTGCTGCTGTTGCGTATTTGGGTGACGTCAAGGACCAACCGCTCGGAACACCCAAGTGGGATCGAGTCGGAATCATTCGCTACCCCACACGCGCGTCGTTCTTTGCAATGCAAGAACGCAAAGACTTCAAAGAAGCTCATGTCCACAAGAAAGCAGGCATGGACTTCACCATCATTCTTGCGTGTCTACCTACTACTCACGATGGAGCAGCCTCAACTGATGGTGATCTTGTTCTCTTGATTGATAAAGGGACGGACGATGCCTTTGCTTCCGTCGACGGCGCAACACAGGTTGCACTCTTCGACGTCGAAGGCGTCATCATTGGCGATGAACGCCGTTACGACCGGGCACGGTTCGTGCGAGTCACCGATGACGCAACCATGGCCTCACTCGTAAGCGCTGCAGAGAACGCTGAAGATGCTCAGATTCTCGTGCTGCGCAGCTTCATCGACAACCTCGTCGACACCGTCGTTACCGCCTAAGCGATTCCTCGACCCATGGAATTTCTCCGCACACCAGATGAATGTTTCGAACATCTCGAGGGGTATGACTTCGAGCCGCACTACCGCGCAATCAAAACTGCCGACGGCACGAGTCTGAGGTTTCACTTCATCGACGAAGGACCTCGAGACGCTGCACCCGTTCTTCTGCTTCACGGAAATCCTTCATGGTCGTACTTGCATCGCTCGATGATCCGCGGTCTGGCGGCACGCGGTCACAGAGTTATCGCTCTTGACCTCATGGGAATGGGTCGCTCCGATAAACCGACAGACAAAGCTGATTACTCATTGGCCAACCACATCGACTGGATGGGCCAATGGCTTGGGGCCGAGGGCCTCTCCAATATCACCATGTATTGCCAGGATTGGGGCGGCATCACTGGTCTCAACTTGTTGCCCTCTCGCGGCGATCGCTTCGCGCGGGTGATCGCGTCGAATACGGGTCTGCCGACCGGTGAAGGCGCTGGGCCCGCCGTGGACCAATGGCTCGCTTTCGTTGCAAGCGTCGATGCTCTTCCGATCAGCGCGTTGATTCAGGGTGGCACCACGCGGAAACTTTCCGCCGGAGAACTCGCTGCGTATAACGCTCCTTTCCCAGACGGTTCCTACCAAGCCTCCCCGTTGGCTTTTCCTTTTCTTATCCCCGTGAAGCCAGACAACCCCGGCGTACCGATGTGCCGCGACACGTGGACCTATCTCGCCACATGGACCAAACCGTTCCTCACGGTTTTTGGTTCGGAAGATCAGATCGCCTACAAAGCGGGCGCTCATGTGCGCATGCAGCGAGAAATTCCGGGGGCCGCCAATCAGCACCACATCGTGATCGAAGGTGCAAACCACTTCATCCAAGAAGACGCTTCCGAGCAACTCGTTGACATCATCGACCAATTCACTAAACAGGCCACCAACTCATGAACCGTTCGAGCCGGACTCTCCTAGGATCGATTGTCCTTGCAGGTTTTCTTTTGGTCAGCGCGTGCAGCACAAGTCCCACTTCCACAACAGGACCTGCGAAATCCGTCGCGCCACAACAAGATGACATGCGAGATGTTCGTTACTGCGAGATGCTCCTTGTATCACTCGCCACTGGTCAGCCCGTTGCCACCGTCTACAACACGTACCCGCTGAACCTGTGTCCTGCGGACAAATGGAAAGCACTCGACCCGAAAGCGATTTCTGCTCAGTACGGGGCAACGGTGGCACTGTTGAATGGCCCGCGACATTGGATGATTAATCATGTCGAGAAGGTCGGTGAGCCTTCTTCCGAGAAAGCCGACTTTGGCGGAATCGAAATGTATAAACAGGCAACGGTTCCGATCGGGTCACTTGCCGACCAATCGAAGCCGTATTCGGTCTATCCGGTGAGCCGCTCGGTGATTTTCACCTGGCTCGCTGGTGCGGAGATCTTCGAACTGACGGGTCCCGATGGAGCGGTCTACATCATGCAATCGTTCAGTCAGCAGAAAGACCCAAGCCTCACGCTCGAAACGCTTCCTACATTGCGTTCCAAACTCGCACTCCCCGTTGGTTGGACATTCAGTTCTCGAACTCTCTCTAATGATTTCCAACTTGTCACCGTGAAGAACCCCGCACAGGTAATGCAAGACGATTTCGGAAATAGCTATTCAATGATCCCCACGACTCCAGAGAACTGAGCAGACAATGCAGACTGACAAACCAGAACGACTTGTTCCCGATATGCGCAATGTCCGCTACGGCGAAGTCCTAGGCGTCTTCGCCCGCGACGGACGATTCGAGGCCGAAGTGTTCGGTACACAGTTGATCAACGACTGCCCACAAGAACTCTGGGAAACACTCGATGCCACGGAGATCGCAGCCGAGATGGGTGCCATCGGAGTGAAACTCAACGGCCCGCGTTACTGGACATTGGACGCGTTCGGCCAAAAGGTCGCCGTTGCCGAACCTGTGCTTCGCGACTTCAACGGAATCACGATGCGTCGAATCGCCACTGTTGATTTGGGTGAAATTCCCAAACTGGGCCCGTACAACGAAACCAAGGTCAACCGCGGTGTGATCTTCTTTTGGGACGAGGGCCAGACCATTCATGAACTCGTCAACCCCGAGGGCCACGCCTACGTGATGCAGGCGTTGTGCACTGGCGTCGACCCCACGATGAGCCCGGAATCTCTGCTCACTCTTGGCGAACGCCTTGAGCTTCCCGAGGGTTGGTCCTACCGCACCCGGGTACTGGATGAAGAACTCATCGTTGATACCACTGCAACGATTGCCACCGTTCTGCAAGACGAATTTGAGAACTCCTACACCCTTCCCTACTGAAAGCCTCCGGAATACCGATGACCGACAACGAACGGCGTATCGCTCTGCGCGACGAGCGAGTGACGGCAGCCCCCTATTGGGGTGCAGTTGAACCGCGAATCATCCTTACATTCCTGTTTTTCTCCGCCGCCTGGATCGCCGTCATTGTTCTTGGCATCGACGGCTCTATTCCACTTTGGCTGGGCTTGACTCTCAACACCGTTATTGCCTCGACCTTTTATATGCCGATGCACGAAGCAACGCACGGAAACATTTGGGGTCAAACTTCAAAAGGGAAATGGATTGAAGACCTCATCGGGATGCTTTGCGCAATCCCTCTTGGGTTTTCGTACAAAGCTCACCGGCCATCGCATATGCGGCATCATGCGCACACGAATGACCCGCAACGCGATCCGGATTATCACACCGCCGGCCCGATGTGGACCGTGCTTAGAAGTTGGTACGCACAAGTTCTTATGCTCACATTCCTTCCATTATTCGCATTCGTCCCCAAGGCTCGACGACTCGTTCCTCAATCTGTTCTTCGATCAATGGCGGCAGATTCAGGAAATAAGAAGAGCGGCCTCATCCAGCTTCGTTTCTGGTTCTTCTCCACACTTGTGCTCGTCGTCGCGTTTCTCATGGGCTACGGGTGGCCTGCGTTGCTGCTCTGGTTCATTCCATCGCGGCTGCAGGGCCTGTGGTTGCTCACCGTCTTCGCGTGGTTCCCGCATCATCCCGCGACCAAAGTCGGGCGCTACGTCGATACTCGCGTCGCAGTATTCGCCGGATCACGGTTTCTTATTCGCGGCCACGACCATCATGCCGTTCACCATCTTTTCCCGCGCGTTCCCCATTACCGACTTCGTCGTTTGTGGAGCGATATCGCCGATGACATGGTTGCCAAGGGTGTTCGGAGCGAAGGCCGGGCTCTTGACGCAACCGGCCCGATTATCTGGTGAACATCTGCGACGTTCATTTGGCGATCCATCACTAGGCTCCCAACGTGGGAGAAATTGGCAGTGAGGGGACTCGACGATCGCGCCGCAGGCTCGGCCTGCTCACTGTTGGGGCAATCGGCGTCGTCTTCGGCGATATCGGGACCAGCCCGCTCTACGCGTTCACACAAATCTTTTCGGGCGCCCACACGATTCCTGTAGTCGAGGCACGCGTGCTTGGTGCCCTCTCAATGGTTTTCTGGACGCTCACGCTTGTGGTGTCAGTGAAATACGTCGTCATTGTTATGAGGGCTGACAATCAGGGCGAAGGCGGAATCATGGTCCTCGCCAGCTTGGCTTCAAGCGCCGTCAAGCGACATCGGGCAAGTGCCGGCTTGATGTTGCTCGGTCTTATTGGAGCTGCTTTGTTTTACGGAGATGGCCTCATCACACCAGCAGTTTCGGTGCTGTCTGCAGTCGAGGGAATCGGCGTTGCCGCTCCGAGTCTCAATAGCCTCATCATCCCCATCGCCTTAGTCATTCTTTTTCTTTTTTTCGCGGTTCAGCGATTTGGGACTGGCCGCGTTGGTCGGGTGTTTGGCCCGATCATGATCGTGTGGTTTTTATCGATCGCGATCCTCGGACTGGCCAGCGTCATAAAAACACCGGGCGTGCTGCGTTCCATTAATCCCTACTACGCCTTCACGTTTTTTCGCGGCGAACCGGGCCTTGCATTTCTCGCGCTCGGAGCAATCGTCTTATGCGTCACCGGTGCTGAAGCTCTGTATGCCGACATGGGACAGTTCGGGCGTTCACCAATTCGACTCTCGTGGTTCGCAATCGTTGCCCCCGCCCTCTATCTCAACTATCTCGGCCAAGGTGCGCTCGTGCTTCGCGATCCTTCTGCGATCGCAAACTCGTTCTTTCTCTTAGTCCCCCATTCACTTCAGATACCTATGGTCATTTTTGCGACGGCGGCGACAGTCATTGCCTCGCAAGCAGTTGTTTCTGGTGCGTTCTCCATGACCCAGCAAGCAATTCGCCTCGGTTACCTCCCACGGATGACTGTTCGCCACACCTCGGCCAACGAAGGCGGACAGGTTTATGTGCCCGCAGTGAATTGGATGCTGATGATCGCCGTCCTTGGCCTCATCCTTGGATTCCAAGATTCGTCCCGCCTCGCATCCGCATACGGCATTGCTGTGACCGGAACCTTCGTCATTACCGGTGTGCTGGTTGCGATCCTCGCCCGCAACAAGTGGGGAGTTTCGCTTTGGATAGTGATCCCAGCCGCAGCAGTTTCTCTCGTTATTGACGGTGCGTTTTTTCTCTCAAACCTCACGAAGTTCATGCATGGCGGATGGTTCCCGCTTGTGATCGCCGTCATCATCGTGGCCATGCTCAGTACTTGGCAGTGGGGCCGGAAGCGTCTCGCCAGTCGTCTGGATTCGCTAAAAACAAGCGCACAGGACCTACCTGCGTACCTTGATGCACAACATGTCGTCCGGACACCGGGTGTCGCTATCTACCCAACAGTTGAAGAAGGAATACCCATAGCTCTCGTTCAACGGATAGCGCTTGTTCACGCCGTTAACGAAGTGACTGTCGTCTTGCACCTCGTGACGAGTGATACGCCGTACGTTGATGACGCCAAGCGCGTAGAAATCATTTCTGGTGCGGTAATTGATGTCACCGCTTCCTATGGCTACATGGAACGGCCAGACATTCTTGACGTCGTCAGACGAGTCAGCCTCGTACACCCTGAGGTCGATCCCGATACCTGCACCTTTATCTTCCATTCGATGAATGTCGAGACAGTCGAATCGAATCCGATCAAACGCATCCCTACAGAGGTATTCACGATCATGCTGCGCAATGCCACCGATCCGCAGCACTACTTCGGGCTACCCGCTGATCGAGTCCTGGAATTCGGCAGACTCATTCAGTTTTAGGTTTTTCTGTCATCTTCAACGCGATCTCACGGTTGCCTTACCTACTACTTACGTTGTCTGCATAAAACATGCGGGCCGACTTCGCCACGCGAATCGGGGACCATGTCGCCCAACGAAGGAACCACCGAATCGTGTCCACACGAATCGATGCGCCGGAGCAAACTCCTACCGAAAAACAGTCTGTGAGTGGTCGGACTCTCGTCCTCGCCGCAGCCACCTTCATCACCTGCGTGACGCTGATCGGCGCCACTCAATGGATTCGCACTCCCAATTTTTCAGTGTCTGCTCTCAGCGCACTCCCCGGGCAGTGGCTCGCCGGAATTTGGCGACCATGGTTCTTTGTCTTCGCTGCAGTCCTCTTCGTGATGCAGTTGGTCTTTCCCGGCCGAAAAGATGAGAGCCCCTTTTCTCATGGCCTTGTGGTCGATCTCTGTTGGTTCCTCCTGGCGCCACTCCTCGCTCTCACGATTATCTCTGTACAACTCCGAGCTCTCGGAAACGGACTCGTCGCCGTCTTCGGAACACCAGTTACCGACCTCGTGCCTGTATTAGGAACGTGGAAAGTTGCGATTCTCGCTTTTGTAGTTGCCGATCTCATTGGTTGGGTCAACCACTGGATGCACCACAAGTTCCCTTCGCTATGGCTCTTTCACGCCGTTCACCATTCCCAAACCGAAATGAATGTGTTTTCTGACAGCCGCAACCACGTCATCGAAGTGCTTATCGCTTCCACACTCACATTCATTCCTGCATGGTTCCTTGGACTTGATGTCGCCCAAGCCGCGACTCTTGCGATCTTTTCTTCGTTTGTCTCATCGTTTATTCACACCAACGTGCGAGTCAACCTCGGACCGCTGCGCTACATCTTCATTTCACCCCAAGCACACCGCATTCATCATTCACTCAACGACGACCACTACAACACCAACTTTGGAACGGTGTTCTCGTGGTGGGATTACCTCTTCAACACGAAACATCCCGACGATCTCTCGTACCCCAGAACCGGAATTACCGATAAACAATTTCCTCTAGAAAATTCCGCTCGTCCCATCGCCGTCGGTCGGATTATCGGCTCGCAATTGCTCTATCCGTTCAAGGTGCTCGCTGCGCCGTTCTCTCACGACTGAGGATCACTGATGCCCCCCAAAATTTCTTCCAAACGCCGAGCCGCCGATCTCTCGATCGTCGCCGCAACAATCGTGGCGGTTGTGACGGCCTGGGCGTTCATTCCGAAAGATGCGACCTCAACGCCATCAGCCGATACGCCAACCGAGCAAGCCCTCGGAACCGATCAATCAGCGAGCCCCGCAACCATCATCGAGGCCCCCTCCACGACGGTCACGACAACACCCACTCCCACGACGCGAACT
>Ga0209296_1000290_pt1 | contig 43038 bp, 28 predicted proteins | sample S_130206_EF_Meta_FD_187319 | JGI IMG/M metagenome (GOLD analysis project Ga0209296, IMG submission 187319) | Freshwater microbial communities from Lake Simoncouche, Canada to study carbon cycling - S_130206_EF_MetaG (SPAdes) (version 2) | ecosystem: Environmental > Aquatic > Freshwater > Lake ...
GCGCCTGTACCGCCATCAGCGCCTTGAGAGCCAGTTGTGCCTGTGCCGCCAGTAGCGCCTTGAGCGCCAGTGTCGCCATCAGCGCCTTGAGCGCCAGTTGCGCCTGTACCGCCATCAGCGCCTTGAGAGCCAGTTGCGCCTGTGCCGCCAGTAGCGCCTTGAGCGCCAGTGTCGCCATCAGCGCCTTGAGCACCAGTTGCGCCTGTACCGCCATCAGCGCCTTGAGAGCCAGTTGCGCCTGTACCGCCAGTAGCGCCCTGAGCACCAACCGCGCCCTGTGCTCCTGTTGCACCTTGTGCTCCTCCTCCAGCACCCAACTCAATTTCAGTCGCTCCTATTTTAGCGAATAATCCATCATCCCATTTAAATTCAATATTATTATCTCCATCATAAAGAGGAACGGTATATCCATTTGTAGTTTGTTTTTTAATTATACCAACTATAGCAGCATCACCTCCAGCTCTAATATCATTGTCAGCTGATACTGTTCCGCCTACATCTAATGCGTAAGAAGCTCCTGAAGCTTTTCCTGATCCTATTCCTATGTTTCCGCCTTTATGAACAGTTAGTCTAAAAGCATCTCCAGCTCTCAAATACACTCTTCCATCTGCTCCGTCACCTCCAGATAAAACAGCAGCGCCAGCATTTCCTCCTCCAGAGATTCCAACTAAATCTATTTGTGCGGCATTAGCGTACCCATTATCTCCGCCACCAGTTAAAGTTAAAACGCCTGAATTGTTTTGTCTTCTAATACCAAATGGTGAAGTTATGATTATGCCGAATCCAGAGTTGTCGCCAAAGGTACTTCCTCCTTTAATTGTTCCTCTTACTGATACATTGTTAAATTCTGCGTCACCAGTATTTCTATAAATTTTCCATCCTGACGTACCAGCTACATATGTATCAGATCGTATATCTGCTCCTAAAACCATTCCATTTGCAGTTAAATTGACAAGCGTGATAGATTGAACACCGGGTGTTTCCACTACGAACTTATCAGCTTGAACTTTAAAGCTAGATGTTTCTTCGTTTGAGAATAAATTAATTGCCCCAAGAATTCTTCCGTCGCCAGTTAACTTGACGCCCCAATTTAAAGCAAGTTGATTATTGACAGCTTGAGTACCACTAACTCTAGCTGATGTTTCTATTATAACGGCTCCCGAAACTGTATCTGTTTTAGCCGAGACTGTTTGAATTTGAGTAGCTAACGCACCGCTAACATTAGCGAACGCAGAACCAGTTTCATCAATTCTAGCGTTTAAAGCGGCGGTAGTGCCAGTAAAAGTTGCATTCAAGCTGCTAATTTGAGAAGCTAAAGCTCCACTAACATTGCTAAACGCTAAACCAGTTCCGTCAATTCTTGCGTTTGCAGCAACGTCCTTACCAGAATAATAAGCATCTAAAGAAGTGATCTGAGATGCTAAAGCGCCAGAAGCATTGGTAAAAGTTGTATTAGTATTAGTGACTCTTGCATCTAAAACTCCACTAGCTCCAGTCATTGCGCTGTTAAGCGCGCTAATAGTTGTCGCTAGAGTTCCAGTTGCATCACTAAAAGTAAGTTGAGTATCTGTTATTTTTGAATTTAAAGTTCCACTTATACCGCTAAATGTTGCGCTTATATTATTGATTTGAGTAGCTAACGCTCCACTAGTAGTAATGACAACAGCTCCAGTAGATTCAATTCTTCCTGCCAAAAACCCAGAAAGACCAAGGTTACCGCTCGCTGCAAGAACATCAATTCTAGACGCCAAACTTCCGCTAATATTACTTGCCGTTAAATTTGTTTCAGTAATTTCGCTTCTAAATGTTCCGCTTATTCCTGTTGTTGTGGAATTTAAGGTTTGAATTTGTATTGCTAAAGTTCCTGTTGCTGTTGAAAGCAAACCAGTTGCTCCAGATATAGTTGATAATGAACTATTAATTCCATCCGTTGCCCCAGAAACTGCAACGTATTGTGTTTGTAATGTTCCTGTTGCTATTTTTAAAGTATCAGTTACTTGATTTAAGTATCCAGTAGCTGTATTAAAATAATTATTTGCGACTTCTTGTTGAGCGAAGGCTTGAGAAATAAATCCAGTATATTGTTTGTAAACAGGATCATCTGCCAATACATAATCAGTTTTTACAGCTGGCATTGCTTCAGCAATGCCATTACTTCCAAACATATCATCTCTAGCAACTCTCTTCATCTTTTTATCTACATTACTAAAGAAGATAAATTGATCTTGAGAATTTAACTGTGTTGCTACTGGAAGTTCTGTTGCTCTCTTGCTCATACTTATATTTACATTAAGGATTGATAGATTCGTTTACATAAACCGCACTTAATGCTGGTTGGCCATACGATCCTGACATTAATATTCCTGTTGTTTCAGAAACCTCAAATGACCAATTAGTTTGAATTGTTGCGTTTCCTCCGATCTGAGGATTGATTGAATAAGAGTCTAAAAACGCATTCTGTACTTTGATTCCTAATTTCGGATTTGATTGCGCGTCTCTAAAAGTAATATCAAAATTATATCCGCTTACGCTAACGTTTTCTTGCTGCAATTTTTGCGCTAAATTCTCTGCTCCAAATGATTCTACTATTGATTCCAAAGATACCGTTGCAACTACAGGCTTTTGGATTTTTCTTGTTGTTGGGTAGTTGCTACCAAATCCATAGAGAGCTTTTCTTTCTAAACCTAACTGCAAAGAAAAAGAAGTGAAGTTCTCAAAGACATGGCCGAACGCAACTCCGCTTCCACCATAAACAGCTTCAGCAGAGATAGAGGCTCCAGCAGAATAACATCCATTATCAAAGACTCCTTTGAATCCCGTGGCAACTCTGCTTGATCTTGAGTTATCGTAAAAATCTATTCCAAACTTTCCCGTTGCAGCTTGACCAGATGATGCTGTATTTACCGAAGGAAGATAATTTTCGGCGGAGTAATTAGATATCGACGCATTAGCTCCAACGAATTCGCATGATACTGTAGCTAAGTTATTTACCGCAACTTGCATAGAATAAGAGCCAATAAAAGCGTTACCTATTCCTAACACATTAAATCCGTCCGCGCTTGTTGCCGCCAAAGCATCTTTCCTTTGATCTTGAGCGATCAAAACATAAAAGTTTCTATCTCCTGTACTAGAAAATACTGTTGATAGTGGATTTGAATAAGATGAATTAGATACGTTTAATCCTAAATATTTTTCATTCCATCCGTCGTTAAGTAAGTAATCTAATTTAAGCGAAACATCTGGCGCGAGTTGGCTTTGGCGTGAAGCAAAAGCAGATGATCCAATTTGTTTTAGCGGCTGACGATTTACGCTAAAGTTAAACCCGTAGTTTTGGATAAAGTCTAAACGAGAAATGTATTGTCCAGTATTCTTTGTGGGATCAAAAGCTCCTTCTGAACCAACAAACATTTCTTGCATTTCGTATGAAATTAGTTTTCTCATTAGTAAACCTTTCTTGCTCCTAATGGATCTTCTACCATTGAAATTGAAATATCATTAACGTTTTTATAAACAAAAGTATGACTCCATTCAGGAGCGTAAAAGTATTTATTCTGATTATATATCTTTGGAAATTTATATTGGAACTTTCTGAATCCTTGTTTGCCAATCAAGAAGTGAAGAATACATCTCGCTTCAACGTCAGATACGCCTTTGAAATCTAATTTTAATGATTTTAAAACATTAGCATGAAGCCCAAAATCAGTTCTTTTCGTGAACGAGTACGGCATTTCGGTTTTCACCACCGAAGTTTCCTTTGCGATTTGCGTAGGATAAGTTGGCTGAAAAAAGAACTCTTTGCTAAATCTTGAATCACTTATTCCTGTATTTTGTCCTGTGGAAATATCTCCTGTAACATAGTAAAAAGAATCATACATATTGTTAGGATTAACTCCTGTGTTTCTAACAACATCATATTTACTATAAGCTACTCCAGTAGAGTAATTTCCTTTTAAAGTGCTTCCTGTTATAAAAGGTGCGCTCCAATTTAATAAGCTTGACGACTGATCTGAATTTAAAGAAACGTTAACTGTATGAAGATCATTTTCGTTAAAAGAATTTTCTATGTTTGAGCAAAACATATTAATCGGTTTATAGATCTGAGCTGGATCAGTATATTGAAAATATCCAGTTCCATTTAACGACTCAAAATAGCCAGCAATCTTTCTCGCATCTTCTTGCTTTCTATTTTCAAAAGGTAAATTCATTCCCATTTGCAAATGGTTTAAGCCTTTTGGCATAACGTGCATATAGTTATCCGTTGTTGTGTAAGATGCTAATTCAGCAGAAAAACTAACAGACATTCCATAAGAAGGTGTGAACGCTAAAGATGCTGGAATAGAGCCAGTTATATTTTGATCTCTGTCGTAAAAGAAAGACATTAGATAAATCCTTGATAACTAAGAGTTATCATTAAATCATCAGTTGCGGATGAGTTTAACGATTCACTTATTAATTCCATGTTTTCCATTGTAAACGAGGCTAATGAGCCTACATTTATTTTAATTCGGCGTTTATTAGAGTCAACTATATAATCAAGAACTCTTTTTGATTGATAGTCATCAACAGCTATAGTAAATTCCGCATTAACTTTGAAAGGCTTTATAGTAGATACTTCTGTTGGAACGCTTCCTGTTGGATGATAGTAAGGCTCTCTTTTGCATTCTACTGAGTAAGTGAATGATTCAATTCTATTAGTTCCGCTTCCGTCACACTCTATAGTAATATCATTTGGGCGAATAACTGAAAGCCTACCAGTTTCTGCTGCTCCAGTTGAACCAACTCCAGAACCGACTTGCCCAAATATAGAAAAGCTCGCACTTAAATTTGGAAAGTTACCAACCGAACAAGCAACAGAATAAGATGATAAATAAGCCGATTCAAAACCAAAATTCTTTCCATTATAATTTACTGCTCCACTTACAGGATTTACTCCAGTAAAATTTAAAAAGAAATCAGAAGGCGACAAATACTTTTGAACGCTTAATGTTGATTGCGGCGGATTAGAAGTAAATGTTTTAAACTTAGAATAGCCAATAACATTGATATGATCAACAGGAAGTGAGTAGCCAAAATTAACACTATTGACGCCAAATACTTTGACGCCACTAATGTATAAACTATTTTCGTAGTTCGATACTGATGACTTCATTATCTAGTTCTGAGTGATCCGCCCAAACGTTTCTCTTCGTTAAGGGTTTCAAGCACTACAGCCTTAATCCGTTCTGACATTTTCTTGTAATCTACGCCGCCTTGTGATGTTTGACCTTGTGACTCAGTAGATGAACTACCGCCAGAAACATTGATACTAATATTAACTGCTGTTCCTGTTTTAGCGTCAACTTTAGCTTTTGAATCTGTTGATTCAGTTGTTGTTTCAGCTTCTGTCCCAGCATACCCACCTTCCGCGAATTTAGCGCGGCCAGAATTCATTGAATCCAAATATTGTTTACCGTACTTGCGAACAGTTGCGCGATCCATTACATATTCTCCGCCCATTAAAAGAGCTGGAATATCATCTGTTGGTCCGCCGCCGTTATTGAATCCAGCGATCATTCCTCCGTAAGCTAGACCAGAACGAGAGGCTAACGCTGAAGGCGCTCCTGCTTTGAGCATTCCTTTCGCTGTATCTGCAAAAGGAGTTTTTTGCGATAACTTACTTGTTCCCACGTTAATAGCTAAAGACAGAGCAGTTCCAACTATTTGCTGCTGCATAGCTTTTCTTTGCTGTGTTCTGTAAGCCTCTCTTTGAGCTATCAGTTCAAGACCTTGTTGTTGCGCGCTTGTGATTTCTCCTTTGATTGTATCTTCATTCATCAAGCCAAATCTTGAAAGTCTTACGCTTTGATCTTCAAGATTTGCGAAAGCTGCTGAACGCTGACCTTTTAAAATATCTGTAGCTCCGCTTGTTGTCGTTTGGTTAGCGAATTTTGAAAGTTGATCATATCCAGAAATAGTAGATCCACCACGAACACCGGGTAAGAAAATTCCACCGTCGTTCATTTTTGCCATATTTTCTGCGCCGTATTTTTGAACAGCAGATTTGCGCATAACGTATTCGCCAGAACTTAACATAGCTGGAACATCGTCGCGGATTCCAGAACCGCCAGTAACAAAACCGCCGCTAGCAAACTTTTGAATATATCCTCCTTGAGATTTAGTTTGGAATATTTTAGGAAATGCGCTTGATAAACCTTGCATAACATTATTAGAAGCGTTCTGCAAAAATGCTTGCTGCATTGTCTTTAAGAATCCTTGAGCAACTCCTTCAAGCGCTCCGCGCAAATCTTCGGTTCCACTTACGGCCGCGCCTAACGCATCTCTTAATCCATCTCTAAATCCAAGAGTAGTATTGTAAGAGAAATTTTCTGTAAAATTAGAAGCCTCAATATTTATTTGATCCATAGCCCTTACTGCTCCAGCAGTAGCTGGAGATACAGCTCTTAATTTAGCTATTTTTTGCTCATAATCATAAGCTGTTTTTATCGCTTCTATTCTTAATTTATCTGTACCTGTTGCTATTTCTAATTCGTCATTAATTTGAGTTTCTATTACTTTTTGTTTTTCTAATTCGGCTGCTAAAGCAGATGCTCTATTTGTTCTTTGGTTTTCGTAAACATTTAAACTTGCATCATAATCCTTGGCCGCTTTTTTATCCTTTTCGGATATCATTAAATTTCCGCTCGAAAACTCTGAACTATAAAGCTGATTAAACGATAAACCTTTATCGGATACTTTTTTAATATCAGAATAATTTTTAGGTGCAACAGGAGCATTCGTCACTTCATAATTAGAGCTTGCTATTTTTTCTCTTATTCTCAGCAGTTCTTCATTTCTTTTTTTAATATCAGGTATTTTATTAGCCTGCTCTATTTCTTTTGCAAAAGACTCTTGTTGTGCTTGTGAAAAAAGTTTTTCATTTTTAATGAGATCAGAAATGCCTTTTAATCTTTCATTATATCCGTTTAATACTCTTTTGTTTGCCGCTTCTGATATTTTTGCTGTTTCTTCTGCAAGTGCAAATGCTTTTTCAGCTTCCAACAGTCTTACTTTATCCGCATTAGAAGCAAATGGTTTAGATGCAATTTCTTCTCTAATATTTCTTATTGCTATCTGTCTATTTAAAGAATCTTGCTCTGCTTTTGATTCTGCTTCAAAAGATTGTTTTCTTGATTCAGTATCTATCAAAGTTTGTGTTAAACTCATTCTATCTTTTAGCAAAGAGTTTTGAGTTTGAATTTGAATTTTTGATAATTCGTTTATTTGATAAATTTCTTTATTAGCTTTTAATTCAATTCTTTTTTGATTAGTTTTTTGCTGTTCATCTTGTATTAATTTTTGATTAGTAGCCAGTGATCCTAATCCTAATTTATCTAACTGCGACTGTACGTTAACTAAATCTTCTCCATTTTTTAATTTTTTATATAAAATATCTAATTCATCTTTATTTACCGAAGATGTAGCTTTTTTAGCAAGCTCTGTTAATACGTTATCTAAACTTTCTTTTTCTAAATTATTTATTTTTTCTTGTATTTGATCTCTGCCTATTAAAAACGCATTATACTCTTCAGCTAAAGAAGAAAGAGAAGAAGCTGTTTGTATTCTTTGTGCATAATCTTTAGCAGATTTTACAGAAGCGTCCGCTTCATTTTGAGCTATAGCATTAATAATTTTATAAATTTCTTTTTCTAATGGAATCTTTTTGGCAATATTTTTTGCTTCTTCATCTGTTAGTTTTTTTGCTCTTTCCTCTAAAGCATTTTGCTCATTATATAAAGATATTATTGCAGTTTCGTAAGTGTTTAGTTCTGCTATTGCTTGTAATTTATCTTGAGCTATTCTAAATAATTCTTGTTGAGCCTGAATTTCTTGTTTTGCATTATTAGATTTTATGGCATTAAGTTCTATAGCTTTCTGTCTATCTTCTTCAACATTTAATTTAGCTACACCACCTCTAGATTCTGTCGCTTTTCTTTGTAAATTAATTAGTTTTTCTTCATTCGTGGCTGAGGCCGTGTTAACATATTGGATACCAGCTGAAGCTTTTGTAGATCCAGCCTGATTTGCATTATTTATAATAGCATTTCTTCTTTGATCGTCAGCTTCTTGAAATGATTGATAAATTCCAATGCCAGCACCCGCCACTAATCCAGCTGGCCCCATATATCCTGCTGCTTTTCCTAGTAATCCCCCTCTTTTTGCAAATGATTCTCCAGCTAAAGAAGCAATTGATCCGTACCCAGTGGCGGTAGATCCAATCTGAGTTAAACTATTTATTGTTTTTGCAAAAATATTGTCAGAATCTTTTAAAGTTGATTGCAACGTAAACGAAGCGACTGTTAAAGCTGAAAAAGCTGCCGTTAATTTTCCTGTTGATAATGCAGCTTTTTTATCCGCTTCTGTTTTAGCGACAACTTCTGGAGATGCGCTTGGATTAGCCTGTGCCGAACCAACTCCATAATCAAATGTATAACCACCACTGTTTTGAGGAATTTGATATCCTTTCGGCAGTAATGGACCTTCAGCCGTACCTTTTCCTAATATTTCTTTTCTTATTTTTGCTTCATTTTTAGCAAAATTAGGAATCTTTCCGTTTGGTTCATCTCTAGTATTAATAACAGCAAGACCATTTGGATTGCTTGCGCTCTTTAATCTTCCATCGCTTGTTACGCGAATCTGACTCGGATTTAAACCAGCCGCCATTTCGCGTTGAACTGCATCTTCTAATGGACCACCTTCAGCAAAATTCGGAATATAGCCATTAGCTCCTTTTTTAGTTCTTGGTCCTAGTGTCGGCCATAAGTTTTTATCAATACTTGGACTATTAGTAGCAGCCGCGTGATAAGTTTTTGTATAATTTGAAACAAGATAATTTTCTAAATCTTTTTGGGTTTTAAACGTTCTTGTTTTTTGATCTACTCCTTCAACTATCGTTAAATTATTTAAATCATAAATCGGTTGTGGCACTCCTTTTCCAGCACCTATTTTTGTTTTAGATGTTGCGGCCCTGTTTAGCTCCGTTACTTGATATATTTTTTTAGCAATACTCTTGATTAATGGAGGACTATCAGAGCCTTTAACTTCTAAATATTCAATATTTTTTGGTATTTTAAAGTCTTTTTTTATGGCGTCGTTGCCTCTAATATCTAAATCAAATGCTGAAGTAACAGCCTGTTCGCTATAATCTTGGAAACTCTTATCTCCCAATAAAGCGCCAACGCTAGCTTCAAAAATAGTTCCAGCAAAAGAAGCTAATGAACCAGGATTAAAAGTAGCAGCCAATTTGCCTTGTATGAAATCGCTTGGCAACTTCTGACTTGTCATATTCTTAGCTAATTGAACTGCGCTATTTTTTCCGTATTCGCTTAATTGTTCCTTTACATCGGTTAGCTGACTATCGCTTTTTGAAGGAATTCCGTAAGTATTAAATTGTATTAATTTTTCGTCTTGTTGATCTAATGATGATAGTTTAGCTGCGTTATCTACCTCCACTTTACCTTGTGGATCTTTATATACCCAACGAGAGTATCTATTTAGCAAACCATCATCTCTTCCGGTTTTCTTTCCAATCAAAGCCGCAAACTTTTCAGGTTCGTTTACATCTGCAAAATTTGGAATAAATCCTTTTGCTCCTCTCATCATCTCAAAAGAACCTGCTTTTGATTTCAGCATTCCCATAAAATCAAACTGATTTAATGGAGCGTAAGATGTACCTGCGATTTGTTTTTTACTTCTTAAATCACCTTCTGATGGATCTGTTCTTCCAGCTCTTCTCGAAAGAATATCAAGATTTTTCGTATAAAGATAAGATACTTTGCCGCCACTAGCGTTTACTGCGGCCATGATAGACTCTAAGTTTTTAGACAATCCACCATCTTTTGTTCTAGCAGCTCCAGAAAGAATATCAATTTCTGTTGCATTGGCAACATCAGCGGCACCAGTCAAGAACGTACCCATGCCTGATGCAAGAGTAGATTTACCAGCTCCAGATGGTCCAATGATAAGATTCTTTTTTGCAGAGGAGGCTAATATAGCTTTTAATGTCGCGTTCTTATCGGCTGGAATTCTATCTGAATCGTAAATATATTTAGCAAAATTTGGAATATAGCCATTGGCTGCGCCAATCTTTTTCGCTCCAGCAGGAAGACCATAAGCTTTAACCATATCTTGATTAAAGATAGCTGAACCACCGTTTGCGAAATTAGGCACAACATATTCGCTAGTATTAGCGATCATCGTTCCTTTTTTGCCACCACCAAAAGCAAAATTAGGAATAGAGACGACCTTAGAAGAAGAACTTGCACCTCCAACTCCACGACGAATATCGGCGGCTTCTTGTGCTGGTAAATAACCTTCGGCGGCTTTGCCTTTGCCTCCATCTTTCTTTCCAACTCCATTAGGCGTTACCACCAAACCAGCGCTTTGTAATGCAGGAGCAACAGATGCGGAAATAGATTGTATTGTTTTTAAGGCTGCGATTTGATCTCCGTAAGCCTTCAGCAAAATCTCTTGCTGCTTTACTTGATTTCCGCTAGCAGCCAAAATTTGATCCATTATTCCTTTATTAGAAATAAGAGTAGCTGTGACCGCTTGTTCTAAAGCTTGTCTTTCTTTAACCTTTTGATTAATACCAAGAATAGTCTGCAATGACTCTATGCCGAATGTTGCAATATCTTTAGTTAATTTAATAAAGATTGCAGCTATGAGCGGCAATCCAACTTTAAATAATACGTCCGAGAAGCCTTTGATAATGCCTCTGGCAAGATCGCCACCTGTATCAGTAGATGATAAAAGTTTGTTGATCGAATCAAGGAAAGAGTTAACGTATCCAACTAATGATTTTAGATTATCATTAAGTCCAATTTTAGCAAGGTTATTTGCCAATTCACCTGCTGATACAGATGTTTGGTTTAGCACCGCATCTAATGTTTTATTTAATTCTACTTGTCTAGCAGTAGCTTCGTTAGTAGCGCCAAGACCTGTTCCCAAAGCTTTTTTAAATTGGCTTTCTGCATTTCCTATATCTCCTAAAAGCGCAGACAAAATATTGATATTATATTTACTAGCTACCGCTTCTAGAATTTGAATTCTTTCGCCACCAGATAAATCTTTTAACTTTATGGATAAATCAGTTAAGATAGGAACCACATCTCTTAAATTTCCAGCAGTATCTAAACTTTCAACTCCAACTGCTCTAAGCGCCGAAATTGTTTCGTCGCTTCTTACTCTAGTAAAAATTGTTTTTAAAGCGTTACCAATAACAGCACCACCGCGAGCAGTCTTTTCTTGGGCAACAGTGATTAAACCGTTTAATTCATCAAATGTTACGCCAACTTCTTGAGCAATAGAACCTGCTCTAGCTAAACCGTTCGCTAAATCTTCCGCAGACACGGCAAACGCAGAGTCAACAGCAATTAACTTATTAAGAATTTGTGTTGTTGTTATTCCAGCTCCAGCAAAAGAATTAGCCGCAGCGGTAAGCGTATCTACAGCGTCAGCAGCGCTAAGTGAAGTGAATCTCGTTAAAGTTAAAGCGTCATTGGTTCTCTTAACCGTCTCCTCGACACTTAAACCTTGGCGAGAAAATTCCAAAGCGGCTTTAGCCGCTGTGTTAAAAGATTGACTGGTATTTTTCGCAACATTAAACAAAGCATCGCCCAATTGATCAAGCTGCGCTGCCGATTGTCCGCTTACAGCTCCAATATCCCCCAAAGCTTTTTCTACTGCAATGCCATTATCTAAAATGCTTTTAAAACCTTTTGATATTGCATTAAGAATACCTACTGAAGCTCCGAACGCTAATACACGCGCATTAGAAGCTGCAATAGATTTTTCAAATTCCGTCGCTAATCCAGTAATCTTTCCAAGCGGTTGATTAAGATTCTTAAATGGCGACGGATCAATATTTACAGGTATATTAAGAGTCCCAACGGCTTTCTTGCCCGCCTCAATGGACTGTTCAAAACCTGTTTGTACTACTGGAAGTGGAATTGCTTTTGCCATCCTTTAACCTTTTGAGTATTTTACACCCAAAAGTTAGGCATCGCCATGCAATTTCATAAGCTCATCCATATTTAAAACTTTCTTCTCTTTCATTATCTGATTAAGAGACTTTCCAGAACCGCCCATTTCAGCTATTTCTTCTTTAGAGGCACCAAATACCATAGAAGCGGAAGCGTCGTCGTTCTGCTTAGTTTTAGATTCAAAGTTCTTCTTAGCTTTAGACTTATCATTATACTGAAGAAGAGCTTCAGGATCTTGCCTAACATTATCTGGTATATGCTCTACACTCTCAAAAATATTCTTAAATATCTTCCCATACAATATCATTCTGGTTTGGAAATCGGTTAAATCTACCATTGGTTTACCAAAGAATTCTGTTGGGTAATCTAAAACAAGAAAGTATAAATGAAAGAAATCAAGAAGCGTAATTTTTTGTAAATTTATCTCCGCAAACTCTTTCATGTATTCATTATAAAATAGTATATATTCTATAAGATTTTCGTAAGTCATTTCCTCAAAATCTTCCATAGAGAACAGTTTAGTTTTAAACTCTTCGTCTTTATAGAAGGATTCGTAAATGATATAATCGTTTGACCGATTTCCAGCGTACTCTTCTGCTGTTTTGCCAAGCAACTCTCTTCTTTGAGTTAGTTTAATAATCAGCTTTGTTTTTTCTTCTCTTAACTGATCTTCAATAGCCTTTATTTCTTTGCTTTTAAATAAATTCTTTCTAGTCAAGTTTAACCGCTCGATATAATCTTTTAGCTTCGTTATTTCTTTTTCGTCATCATCGGTCCAAAACTCTTCCAATATACATTGCTTTAAAGCTTGTTCCTCTGTTGCAATTCCTTGTTTTATGGCGTGTTCATAAAACTCTTGGTATCTATAATCGAAATAAGATCGCTCGACTATTCCTAAATGTTTAATGAAAATAGGGCTACCCCTAAAATTTCTTTTTGAGTAGCCCTTTTTAATTTCAGCGAACAGTAAAAACAGTTTGCTATTATTCAAACTTTCCTGATTCGATATCACTGTCTAATTTTTCAAAGTCTTCCTTTTTAACATTCTTGCTAAAATACCAGAATGATACGAACGTCATTAACTTGCGAAAAGCTTTTGTATATACAGCGTCTTCAGTTTCATCCATAGCGTAAAGTTGAGCGAGTTTTTCTTCTGTAGTTAATCCTTTAAACATCGGTTCAATATTTCCGTTTGGCATAACTTGAGTATGAGCCATATTTAAACAAAACCAACGAATAACATTATTTTGCGCGATAGTATCTGCGGTGTTATTAAACAGTGTTAGATTGTCAGACTCAAGTTGAACGATTCTAGCTTTAGCTGCTAAAATCTTATCAATCAAAGCGGTTTCAGCTTCTTTATTTACATCTGTCTTTGAGGTGACTCTTGTAAGTTCGTTTTGCCAGCTAGTGACAACCGAATAAAGCTTCATAAGCTCGTTAGCATCATCTTCGGAAAACATTCCGCCTGTGTCGCTATATTTCTTCGTCAACATTCCTTTTGTCAAAATACCTTTCTTTACGCAGTTTGACATTTCAACGCTGTATTGAAGATCGGCGTCTTCCATGTTTTTTCTGGAAGGTTGCTTGATGATAATGCGAACTGGCACATCTTCTTTTACCTTTTGGGTAACAGTAATCGTTTGACCGTTCTCTTCTTTAGTTTCAGTCTTTTCGACTTCTTTATTTACGGTGATGTTAAAGCTGAATAATTCTTTCATTGTTTAAATGTGTGTTGAAATTCTACTCTGATAATCTCCAAATCTGAAGAAATCTTTCTGATTGATTCGTTACCCATGTCTAGTACGCGCTTGCGTAACCAAGCCATTTGGTCTTCATCCAAATAGTTTGCTTGGCGCACGACTGGTTTAAAAGAATCTGGGGCAGAGGTGTATAGCAGAGCAAATTGTCTATCATGTTCATGCTTAATATCTTCCAAAATGCCAAGCATCCTCTTGAATAAATCAGAGGTATTGACCTTCACTTTATCATTTAAATATTCTTTGCCTGTCATATCCTTTTGCCTTATTATATATTACATTTAGATTCCAAAGTGTAAAGTAAAATATGGCGACTTCATACATTTCTGCTGCACAGAAATCTTTTATTAATTCTGCAATGGATAATATCCATGAGACATTTGCCCGTGAAATTACTATCATTATGAACCCGATAGTTGTCGTTATCTCTACTTCCCCAAGCTACAACAGCTTCTACAAGAGAGATTTAGATAAAACAAACTATAGTGACTTAACCCCTCAGTCGTTTACATTTAAAGCTAGAATTACATATGTAAATGGAAATCAAAGCGTGTTTCCGGGTGCTCAGGCGCAACAAAAAATTATTTACTCAACAGGTTCTGTCAAAATTAAAGTTCAATATGACGCTTATGTTAAGTTGAAAGAAGCTAGAAAAGTTGACCTTGATGGTCGTAGATACTCTATCGTTTCTGATTATAAGCCTTATGGTATGTTTGGCCCACAATACTACTCTTTCTTGTTATCTCCGATTGATGAATAATTATGGCGTTTGCATTAGATAAGTCAGTTAAAAGGCAAGTTGCCCAACTAATCAAAGATGATTTTAATAAGAGAATCGAAAGATCTTTTAATGCTATTAAATCAGCTATGATTACAGATCTGATGAATCATCCTATAACCAAAGAAATTCAAGAAGGCGCAGGAGGATCAAATTCAAGCGGCACTTTAGGCGGCTATGGTAATTTGTTTACTTTCATTGGATTTGAAGCTGGCACTTCTCCTATTGACTCAATTAAACAAGAATTTGATAAAACAGTTATTCAATTTCGCCAATTAACTGATGATGGTCCAGTTTGGAATATTTATATGCCAGCTCCAGAGGACATTTGGGAAGTTACTCCTATGCCTTGGGCCGAAGGCAGAAGCTGGGCAAAAGGCATTGAAAATGGCATTTCAGGCGTAGGCTGGTATCTTTATAATCAAAATAAAGACTATCCTCAATCTCGTTCTGGCCCAGCTATCCAAGTTAAATCAAAAATTGCCTCTAAAGTTCGATTTAAAAATGTAAAATACATTAGCGACATTTTAACACGCTACGAAAAGAAATTCTCTCAACTAGATGAAACCACAATATCAACATAACGTAGCCACTTCTTTCGCTTTGTGGTTTGACCATCACCTTCTCGCCAAAGGCGAAGCTTTTGCAAACCAAACAGGCAAATTTTACAACTATGAAGACTCAAGAATTCCAAGTACATACAAAGTTTTTGGAAGCCCTCACAAACAATTCGTTTTTGATTCCAGTGTATCTGGAGCAATTGTTCCCTCTGGCGTTTACGTCAATTCTGTTTTTAAGCCAAGAAGCAATGGGTTAATAATGGATTATATGAATGGTCGCGTTTTAACAACTGGCATTGCTGCCAACGCCGCCGTTACTGGAGCTTACTCTGTTAAAGACTTTAACATCTACATGAGCAATGAAGATGAAGACGATCTTATCATTGAAAATAATCTTGAAGAAAACGCCAAATTTCCTTGGAGCGGAACTTATATTCAGCCGTATGATGAATTAATTCCTGCTGTTTTTATTGTTTCTGAATCTCTAAAGAATAAACCATTTGCTTTTGGCGGCGAAGATGAAACTCGCTCTAACATGAAGTGCGTTGTTTTTACCGATAACCCCTATCATTTAGATGGCGTACTTTCTCTTTTCGCAGATACCCAAAAGAAAGTATTTACCGAAAAAGACTTTGGCGATTATCCTTTAACAGAATATGGCGACCTCAAAAACTATCCTTATAATTATAGCGATTATTACGCTAATCCAAATCCTTCTGTTGAGCTGTTTATCGACGACGTTACTGTATCTAAACTAAAAGATAGCCGATCAAGAGGCTCTAATGTTAAAACCTACATTGGTTTTATTGATTTCGAGATTACACAATATAGATACTCTAGAGCGTAAGGATTCCATTTCTTAGCAAAAGAATGTAAAGTATTTAAACCTTCTCTTAACTTTTAAAAATTATGGCACGTAATAGAGTAATTTATCAATCAGAAGCCCTTTTCGTTAGCGATGGTACTCTTGTACCAACAGCTACCCATGCGGCCTCCAAAATCAAGCAGTTGCACCGTGTACAATCGGCCAACTACGGCTTCTCTGTCGCTCGTAAAGATATTAACCAATTCGGTAATCTTGCTCGTATCGACGCTATCATCTTGGAACCACCTACAGTTAACCTCGACTTCTCGTATTACCTGACCACAGGTAACAACGAAAGTGCGCTTGGTTTCAGCGTTGGAACTGGTCTTGGTACCACCTTGTCTTTCATCAGCGGTCTTATCGACGCTACTCAGACAAATGATACCGCCACTGTTTCTGGCCGTAACTTCCACATTTTCACTGCTCCAGAAGGTAACGACGCCGCTGGCGTTGCTGGCTCCACATTCTCTGGTGCCGCTTCTAGTACAATCACAATCGGCAACGGTTTCGTTACCCAATACGGTATTGAAGCTTCTGTCGGTAACATCCCAACCGCTTCTGTCACAGTCGAAGGTTTGAATATCAATGTTGTTGAAGGTAGCACTGGTGTTCTTCCTTCCTTGATCGTTGAAACTAGCGCCACTGGCTCTAACGGATTTACCCTCCCAACACCATCTACTGGTGATGTAGGTCTTTCCGCTCTTCGCCCCGGTGACATTACAATGGAATTGGCTGACCCAATTCTCGTTGATATGCCAACAGGCGTTGACTCTGGTAACTCCGCTGCACACATTCAATCTTTCTCGATTGATATTCCAGTTGGTCGTACCACCCTCCAACGTCTCGGCAATCGTTTCGGCTACGCTAAGGTTATCAACTTCCCAGTTGAAGTTACCGTTAACGTTTCCGCTATCGTTGCTGACTTGAAGGTTTCTGGCAATCTCTCCTCGTTGGTTAACAACGACGAATTCAAGACCTTGAAATTCGCTTTCAGAGATCCAGCTGGTACTGAAAAACTTGTTTACCAAATCAAGAACGCCAAGCTCGTAAGTGAAAGCTTGTCTTCTTCGCTCGGTGATAACAAGACAGTTGATCTCGTCTTCACATCGCAGATCGGCGCTCCGCAAGACTCCACAAACGGCGTCTTCGTTGCTACAGCTTCCTAAACTAAATACCCTATAAACAACAAAGCCCCGAAGAAATTCGGGGCTTTTTTATTGGTTAGATTAATCGTTAAACAATTTCTTCCCAGTTTACGTTCGATTCATTCCACTTGTATATTTTTTTATCTTGCGGATAAGATACTGGCGGATTCCAATTACAAGTTTGCTCATCTAAAATCCAAGATTCAAACGGTTTATTAGGTATAAACGCATCTTTACTTGAATCATAAGAGAATCCTACTGTTCCAAAATTCTTTCTTAAAGTAATTCCTCCATCTGGTTTAAAATCTGTACCATAATGAATATTAGCAGCTGTATATAAATCTGTTTTAATGAAAGTAAATTGTCCGTAAGTATCTGTTAAATACTTTTCAACATCCGAGATATTTTCATCAACATCTACTACTTCTGCAACTTTATTGTTTGAATCTAATTTTGAATATTTAATCATAAAATTAACATACTATAACTGCATAGCCATTGCCTGGTGCGCTATATCCATTATAGCTGCCAGCGTATCCGTTTGGATAACCAGGATAGTAACTGGCACTAGTTCCACCAGGTCCACCTCCTGTTGCAGATGAACCAGTTTCGTAATAAGATGATGTAGCTCCATCAAATCTCCATTGTCCTCCGCTACCACCTCCTTCAAATCTATATCCTTGTTCTCCACCGTTAGTTGTTCCTGTTCCTCTTGCTGCGCCTCCATAAAATAAACCACCACCAGCACCACCAGCGTCAGAACCATGTCCATTTGTGTCTCCGCCACCGCCACCTCCGCCAGCATATATAGCTATTCCATTACCTGTTACAGAGGTTGATCCTCCACCGCCAGCAGTTCCGATATTTGCGCCTCCATAAGCATCTGGATAACCATTAGCTGCTCCATAATCCCATCCTCCGCCTCCACCACCAATAGTTACAGTATAATTTTGACCACCAGATACATTTACCGTAGCATAAGCATATCCACCGCCACCTCCAGCAGAAATAAATCCGCCGCCGCCTCCAGCCGCCCACAATCTAATAGTCATCGAACTCTTTCCGCTTGGAACAGTAAAGGTTTGAGTGCTACCGTTGTATGAATAATAATATGGTTGAGCGTTACTCTTTCCCCATAAATCGCTCATGGAAATAGCTCCGCTTGAAACACCAGCAAGAGTACGTACAGCAGCATCATTTAGCGAGATTGTTGCTGTTGAACTATAACCAAGTTCAGAGTTAACTTGGCTAAGAGAAATTGTGTTTGGTGATACCGGGAGTGGCATTTTATTTATTATTAATTTTTTACCATTTACCTGCTGGACATTTCATACCAGGCACTCTTGTCTTTACAGGCATAAAACACTTACACAGCTTACATAATTTAAATTTATCATTAAAATTTTCGCATTTCTTACAAATTGCGTATTTCTCGTTCACATTCCGCCTCCAGGTTGACCTTCTGGCATACCAGTTCCTTCTGGACAACAAGCATTTTTCCAAGGCATCGCCATTTGACCGATCTTAGAAACAGGAGGATTTCTTAAATCATTTAATTCTTTTGTGATTTCTTGTTCAATGTTTTCCTTGCCGACAATATCCCAAACCCATTGCAATACCTGTTCATTTGATAATTCAAGAAAGTCAGTAAAAGTACTTGCATTTAAATTAGATGTATCTAATGTCGTAGATCTTCTGATATAATGAACAGAATGATCATCAGTATCGCGAATTTCTAATTCCCAAGATACATTACCAATAACATTTTCAAGCCCATTTAAATTTGGGAATCCTTCAATTTTTTCGATTGTCCATTTATATAAGTTCATGTTATTTTATATTAAAACGAGATTAGTTTATTAAAAGTAATTTGCTTGATCAGATTTGTGAAATGTTGCCCAAGGATAGCTTGTTCTTCCGCCCGCATTTGTCCAAGCTCTAGCCCAAAAATATCCAGTGCAGCAACAAGACATTTTCCCAACAGAAAAACATAATCTACGGTGTCCACCATATGTACTAGTTGATCTATAAACTACTGGACTTGAATTTACATTTCCTCTATTTACTCTTACTTGCGATCCATAAAATGTATTATTTCCATCTCCAGTAGTATTTACAATCGCTCTAAAATCATGCCAATATTCTCCTGAGTATGTATGATAACCTACGACTTCAAACATATATGGATTCCAACCCATACCTCCAAAATCTTCTGCTGACCAAGGAGTACGAACGTGTAGATATGGATATCCTGTACCTAAACAATCTGAATATGCTGATCCATCACAAATACAATGACTTATTTTTTGCCATTCTGAAATATCGCTATTAGTATCACGAACATAATCAGCGCCTGTAAGATTTCCGTTTACTGTAAGATTTGTAAGTGTTGCCATATTAAAATGCTCCTGTATCGCTATTACTTCCAGTTTTTGCCCAAGCATAATCTGTATAATACGCACTATTATTCCACCATCTAACAAATAACCAACCATTGCCACAATAACTTGCTTGATTTACAGAAAAGCAAACTCTTGTTTTTCCGCCATAGGTATTTGTTGATCTATAAACAACTGGATTTGAGTTATAACCATCATTGCGCATGATTTGCGAACCATACCAATCATTATTGTATCCATTAACATTTAGTAATGCTTTAAAGTCGTGAACTTTATCTCCGCCGTATGTATGGTGTCCATAAACTTCTAAAATAGAAGGTTGCCAACCAAGAGAACTTGTGTCCGCTGGTAGAGGAGTGCGAACATGAATTTTACTATATGTTCCAGAACTTTCGCAATGATATAGTTTATACCAAGAAGTAATATCCGTATTACCTGAACGAAGCAGTTCTCCAGTGACTTTTAAAGTTCCGCTTACAGAAGTTGTTACAAGTGATGCCATAATTAAAAATAAGAAGTTGTTCTATTTGCGCCGCCAGTTTGACCCCAAGCATAACTATTCCAAAGATCAGAATTCATCCACCAACGAATCCATGACCAACCAACGCAACAACATCCTGCTTTTTGAACGCTGAAACAAAGACGTTTATATCCTCCATAAGTACTAGTTGATTTATAAAAATATGGATCTTGCGTTCCATTTCCAACATTTACTCTCACATTATATTGAAACGCATCACTCTCATTTACATTTATAATTGTTTTAGAATCAAAAGTATATTCTCCACCGTAAGTATGGAATCCTACCATTTCTATCATTGTTGGTATATTTTGAATTGCGGCATAACCTTCAATTGGAATAGGAGTACGAACATGAAGATAGCCAGCGGAATAACTTGGACTTGCATCAGGCGCATCTCCACAATGATAAAGTCTCATCCACGGAGTTACGTCAGATCCAGATTGCCAAATACTAGCAGCATTAATTGAATTACCGTTTAATGTTGTTGATTGAAACTCAGCCATTGTTTCCTTTCATGGCTTCGATTTGTGATTTAAGTTCTTTTACTGATTCTACTAAGTATGCAATAATCTTGGTATATTGAACACCCATTGGAGTTCCATCTTCAGTCTTTGAAACAATATTTGGCAGAACTTGTTCAACTTCTTCGGCAATAAAACCAGCTTGATTCATTGCGGAACCATCTTTGCGGTCATATATCCAACCTTGAAGGTTAGAAATAACATTTAACGCATCGGTGATTGGATTTAGGTTTTCTTTGAGTATGATACTTGATGCTTCTGTAATTGTACCACTTGCGTAAATATCGCCAACAACATGAAGTTTATAACTTGGGCTTGTAGTACCTAAACCAACCTTTCCATCATTTTTAATAGTAAATAGATCACTGAAAGATCCGCTACCAGACTGTCTTCCTCTTACTCTTAGATCATCTCCTGATACTCCGTTGTCTGAAGCATATATTTCAATACCGTAGTAAGGTGTACTAGAAGAAATATACGCTTGAGAGAGACGGATAATAGAAGTTCCAACTGTTTCTCCATTAGCTACTGTAAGTGCAAAATTAGCATTTTTTGTCGCAATACCAACATAACCGCCATTTGGATTAATTAATAAAGGATAATTTACTGAAAGATTATCACGATTGGTAGCTTGCATCCAAGCGTAGCTGCTTGCTACGTTCATACCAAAATCAAAAGTTTCACCGTAAATAGTAGAACTTGGGCGTAAGCGAAGAATACCGTTTTGCGTTGTTCCGCTTGTTGCGGGAATGCCTTGACCAGTAGTAGTTATTCCTTGATCTACTGTTAAACGCTGTCCAGGACTATTTGTTCCAATACCAACATAACCGCCAGAAGCAATATCAATCGCTCTTGCACTTCCTCCTGTACCTGCATAAAAAGTATGAGTTGATGCGTAAGTAGAAGTTGGAATGTAAGCACTTGTGCTTCTATTATAATTTAAAATTTCATTACCTGCATCGGCAGGTCCAAATTCTAAACCTCCAGCTCCTCCATTTGATACAGCAAGTCTTCTTTGTGGGCTTGTCGTTCCGATGCCGACGTTTCCAGCATTGTTAATAAGCATACGCAGGTTAGTCGTAGTATAGAATCCAAACTCTCCAGCTCCACCCTCGCCAGCGGTAAATTTCATCATTGCGTCACCGCTATTAACTGAACTACCAAGTCCTATTTGATAACCATTTGCGTTACTTCCGTTAAATTGAATCTTGACTCCTAGTGAATCGGCAAATGCTAAAGGCTGGTCTGGATTTGTCAGACCAATGCCAACGTTACCGCTGCTGTCGATGCGCATACGCTCCGTAAGACTACCGCTACCATCTGGGGTCGTGTTAAACACAATCCGTCCCGGCATATCATTTCCAGCACCGGGTGTTCCATCAACGGAAAATACAATTGATCCAACGTCTATAAAACTAGTTCCGTTACTTCCACGGGCCTGTATTGCACCAATCTGATCACCGTTTTGGACAATCGTGTGTGAACCAACAGTAGCGTTTCTACTTTTGGCAAGAAAAATTGTTGAGGCATCGGCATTAGCTGCGTAGCGCGCCGCAAAGATTGGGTTTTCTATTCCGTCAATAACTAAAGATGTAGATGCTCCGCTTTGGGAAATATGCAATTTTCCTGTAGGACTCGTCGTACCAATACCTACATTGCCTCCATCAGCAGCAGTTAAATACGCTCCTAACCAAGTTCCATTATTATCTACTTGACCAAGTTGGACATTTCTATCTGTTCCAGCAGCAGAATTTCCTCTTAATCTAATAGCACCACCATTGGCTGAACTTTTTATGAATCTTTCCGTCTGATCATTAGATAACGTTAAATTGCCAATTAATGAAGCGCCAGTCGAATGAATTTCAGCTCTCTTTGTCCCACTGATAATGAATTGTATTAGCTGCGAGGAATACAAAACAGAAGCATAAGCAGAGCTACCAGGAAAAAATGATCCTGCAACTGAACTTTCAATGCCAGCATAAAAATCATTACCAGTGTTTAACCAGCGAGCATAAGTAGCCCCAGTACCAGATGAAGTTGGTGTAGCATTAACTCCAAATCCAGTACCGCTAAACGTGCCAAACGTATTTGTTCCAGTCCAAGTATTATTTGTCCCTAAAATAGAAGCTCCCGAAGTTCCTTGAGCGCCAGTTGTCCCGGTTGTTCCCTGCGCGCCTGTAGCGCCAGTTGAACCTTGACTACCAGTTGTTCCTTGCGACCCTTGAATGCCCTGCAACCCTTGAACGCCCTGCAACCCTTGAACGCCCTGCAAACCCTGCAACCCTTGCGCGCCCTGCGCCCCTTGAATACCAGCATTAATAGCGAGCCACAACGCTCCGTTCCATTGCCAGCTTTTGCCGTTATAGGTGTGTATATCGTTAGTTAAAGGTGAATTTGGGAAATTAAGGGCCATACTATATACTTTACATTAATTTTGACTAATTTGTGATAGGTACGTTATTCGGATTTAGACGCGACGGATTCAACTGGTTTTAAAGGTTCAACAATTGGTCGGCCATTACTATCTGTCCAGTCGGTGTCAAGAATGTGCTTGTCTTTACGCTCGCCAATTACCATCCAACTTACGTTATCTGTGGAGGCGGAATTTTCAGCCTCAATAGTGAGAATATTGCCAACTACTGTGCCGCGAATCGCGCCCCAACCCGATTCATTACTGGTGAAGCATTGCACGTTGGCGCACAAGGCTTCAAATGTGCCTTCAGTCATTGTACTGTCCGTGTCGATGTTCACGGACGCTTTACCGTCCACTAAGTTTATTTTGCCGCGATAAATAAGGTCGCACTTTGGCCCTTCAATGAAAGAGTGAACAAGTTGATGTGTGGCAGACTTGGATGGCAGTGGATGTTCGATGCGGAATGAACCAGAACCCTTTGAAAGAGAACCCGGAATAGTAACAGCAGCACCGCTCCAGCTCATTATAGTGTTGTAAGCTGTATTGCCAGTATTCGGGCAGATAAATGATCCAACATTACGAAACATTGTTTCGCTTCCATTACCACTAAATGCTCCTGATGTGTTTGCAATAGGATCTACGCCAATACAAACTGTAGTATTGCCTGAAGTAGCTCCAACCACAAGAGTCATATATCCTGTAGAATAACCAAATCTAGAAGGAAATAAAGCATTAAACCGAGTTCCGTCACTATTGGTCATTTGTACCTGACCGTTATAACTATTAATATTGAATTTTGAATTCCAAGTGCTTGCATTACTATTAGAAGTATAATAACCAAAGCTAAACCAACGTTGTGTACCTGAATCAGATGCTCCTATAAATCTAAACTCATAAGGAGAAGCAGTTGTTGCAGCTTCTATAGCATATTCCGCATTTGCAGAATTGCCGTTGAACATAATATATTTTCCAGCAGGTATTCCAATGTTACCGTTGGAATCTATACGGAAGCGCTCTGTCCATGTTCCACTTTTTCTTGATGCGTAAATTAAATTTCCAGAAGATGGATACATTCTCCATGTATCATCGGTTGTGCTGTTTTCACTTCCTAAATAAAACTCTCCACCAGCAAGCCATAGATTATCAACAGCAATAAGACCAGTTGATGCTCTTACTCTTCCAGATACTTCCAATCTATTGTTAATTGTTGATGTACCAATACCGACGTTGCCGCTGCTGTCGATGATAGCTCTTGTTACATTATTTGTAACAAATTCAATTGGATAAGCGCTTTCGGTTACTAGCGCCAACGCATAAGGAAGTGAAACGCTACCTAAATTAGTTCCGATGCTACCTTCTCTACCAACAAAGGCGTTACCGCCAGTATTGGTAAACACCATGTAGGATGGATTTGTACCAGTTGAAGATGTAAGTCTAAGAGATTGACCTGCATTTGCCGTAGATAGATGTAGAAGATTGCTAGGACTCGACGTTCCAATGCCGACGTTGCCTTCTTTTGTAAGGGTTAATCGTGTTGCAAACGTACCAGCGTTATTAGTTCCAAAAAATAATTGTCCACTATTTGCAGCAACTTGGTCGTATTGAATCTGAGCGTTTAAGTTGCCCGTGTTGCCAACAAAGTTGAGTTGCGAAACGCCGCCACCACCAGCAATAGCGCGAAATGTAGAGGTTGCGTCAACCTGCCCTGTCACGGCGAGGCCGGTGCTGCTTACAGTAGCAACAGCGGAATCATTGATGTTGAGTAATACAGACCCTCCAGTTGCTGCATTAACGGCTGTTGCTAGACCTGTATAGCGCGAGTAGAACGAATAATTTGTTGCACTTGGAGTTAAGTTTTCTGGATATATAGCGCCGTAACCAGTGCCAACACCAGCGGTTCCTGTGAGTATTTTAAGTCCCGCAGTTGTAGCATTGCCGGTTCCGACGCTCAACGTCGTAAACGCGCCCGTGCTGGGCGTCGTCGCTCCGATGGCCGTGGAGTTTAGTCCGGTGGAGGTGAACTTACCAACAACTGAATTATTGATTCCAAAGAATAAATTAGCCGCACCCGATGCACCCAAAACTAAGTCTCCGGCAACTGTTCCAGTGGCATAATTATTATTAGTAGCAGACAAACCTAAAAACCATTCTTGCGCTGTTCTACCGATTGAAATGTCTCCGTAGTATGCAGCATTTCCGCTTAACAGATTAAGAATAGTTCCACTAGAACCTTTTGTAGCATCTAAAGTCGTAGCCGCCACCGTGTTCCTTGTAGTCGCGCCCACCGTGCCGTTGATGTTAATCGAGTTTACGCCAGTAAACGTATTGTTTAATCCAAGTATAGAAGCTCCCGAAGTTCCTTGCGATCCTGTGGCTCCTTGCGAGCCAGTAGTTCCTTGAGCGCCAGTAGTTCCTTGTGAACCTGTCGCACCTTGTGAACCAGCTGCTCCTTGCAGACCAGTAGTTCCTTGCGGACCAACTATACCAGATGATGTCGTTACCCACTGGTAAGAATCGCCATCATAATAATAAATCATTAAAATACCCAAATCAGAATTCCACCACAAATCATCAACAGCAGGAGAAGCTGGTGGACTAACAGCAGAAGCTATTTGAGTTCCTTTTAATCCTTGAGCGCCTTGTGTTCCTTGAGCGCCAGTTGAACCTTGAACGCCAGTATTACCAGTTGCTCCTGTGCCACCTGTTGAACCTACTGCGCCTTGCGTTCCAATTGCGCCTTGCGAGCCTGTAATGCCTTGAGTGCCTTGCGCGCCATCTGCGCCGATATAACCAGCACTTCCTTGAGTTCCTGTAGAACCTTGAGTTCCAGTTGCGCCTTGTATGCCGTTAGGCCCGGTAATGCCTTGTGTGCCTTGCGCGCCCGTATTTCCTTGTACTCCGTATGTTCCTTGAGCGCCCTGCGAACCAGTTGTTCCTTGCACGCCTTGCGCGCCAGTTGTTCCTTGTGAAGAAGCTTGAAAAGCGCCACTTAAAAGAGTTCCGCCAGCACCAATATTTAAAGTTGAACCATCTGTTCCAGCAATAGTTACTCCATTTGAAACAGTTAAAGTTTTCGACGCTGAACTTCCACCAGCGATGCTAAATCCACTAGAATTCGCCGTAACAGTAACAGCGTTAACATTTGGCACATTTAAGCCGCCACTCATAGTGTCGCCCGCCTTATTAACCGGGATATAGCCTAATATATTCGTTACGCTATTGTTTGCGACCCAAGACGATCCATCCCAAAGCCAACTCCGGGTGCCGCTGGTGTAAACTTGATTTAACGTTGGTGAAGTTGGGAAATTAAGTGCCATTTTAAATTATTTTTTAATTAACGCTTTTAGTTCTTCGATTTGGAGTTGTTGTTCTTTGATAGCTTGTATGAGAAGACCAACCATATTGCCGTAAGCTACATTCTTTTTACCTTCATTATCTTCTGATACAACTTCTGGTAATACTAATTCTACTTCTTGAGCGATAACTCCAGTGTGAACTTTTACTTTATCGTCTTGATCTTTTCTTGTAAAATAAACACCTCTAATTTCTTTTAGTTTATTTAGAGCATCATCAATTACGCGAATATTATCTTTAAGGCGAACGTCAGAATATGCGGTAACGTTGCCAGCAACTGTCATGTTGCCAGACATATCCAACTGCCAACGGTTTGCTGAAGCGGACCAACCGCCGATACGCATTACGTTATCGGAATCAAGACCAAAGTTTACTGCATACGCTCCAGAGCGGTGAAACGACATGATCGCACCACTGCCGTTATTTGAATAAGCTTGTAGAGGAGGCGAGTCGCTTGTAGTATTTCGGTTTGAAGCAAAATACATTGCACCGTAAACAACAGTGCTAAAATTAGAATCGCCATTTGGATTAAGGTAATATCCAGTATTATCACTATCATAGAAAATTGGCGCTCTCATATCATCTCGACATCTTATACTTCCAGAAAGTGCCGCCAAGAATGTACCATTCTCCGTGATTAATGCTCCGTGAGTATTTAGATTTGCAGCAATACCGCCAGCATTTGGATGCGACCAGCAAATACCATAGAGATTGTTTGGACCTTCTCCAGTAGCTCCAAGTTTGTAAGAATCACCCATCGCAAACACTCCTTGATAACGGTACGAAGAATATGTACCAACTATACCATGACCATAATTTTCAGTAAAATAAAGCCAGCCTTTATTTGTTATTGTTCTTAAAACGCTAGATGAATTTGGATCACAATAATAGCCCGTGTCATTACGATCATACATGACATATGTGCGAAGATCGTTTGTATAAGTTACGTCATAAAGTTCTACTTCACTATTATTACATCTTATTTGCCAATTGCCGTCCGATGACAAGAAGCCTACGTTTGCACTACTATCTGCATAAACATAACCTCTTAACGATGATACGTGACCACCAGTATATAATCTAATTCCACTTATTGTAGTTGTGCTTGAAGCATCCCAATAACCATTAGTATTAGATGACCAGTGTTGTGTAGTTGTTTCGTTGTATAATCCTTCGTTAGAATTATTATTTCTAAACCATCCACTAAGGTATATGCTAGCATAAGCATTTATTCTACTTAGAACCGATGTACCATTCGGATTTACATAATATCCTGTATCATTACTATCATAGAAAATTGGAGCGCGCCAAGAAGAGTCGGATTGACCATAACCGCTTGTCCAAATTGTAGGATCACTTTGCCCAAGCGTAACTGTAATAGTTCCAGCGGAAACAACATATAGCCCCCAGTCGCCAGTTTTACCGCCCCAAAAATTTCTATTAGAATATCCAATACCATACATATTAGATGTTGCAGTGCTAGTTGGATTATAGTCGCTTCCAATTGTATAAATTGGATTTGAATTAGTTGAATTTCCTCCTACATTATTATAAGAACCTTCAAACCATCCAGCTAACGCTGCGCTGCGTCGAATTGGCGTGCTAAATGTGTTATAGCCAGTCCAAGAATTATTGCTACCTAAAATTGTTGCACCCGAAGTTCCTTGTGCGCCTGTTGCGCCAGTTGATCCTGTTGACCCAGTAGATCCAGTAGATCCAGTTGCGCCTTGCGATCCAGTAGAGCCAGTATTACCTGTTGCACCAGTTGTTCCTTGTGATCCTGTTGCGCCAGTATTACCTGTTGTTCCTGTAGCGCCTTGTGAACCAGTAGCGCCAGTTGAACCTTGAGCACCATTTACGCCGATTGTTCCAGCAGTTCCTTGCGAACCAGTAATACCTTGAGTACCCTGAACGCCCTGTAAACCTTGAACGCCCTGTAACCCTTGAATACCAGTAGTTCCTTGCACGCCTTGCACGCCTTGCAACCCTTGCGTACCCTGCGCGCCTGTAGTTCCTTGCGAAGCATCAGTAAAAGCGGCACTCCTAAGAACTCCGCCAGTTCCAATATCCAAATAACCATTATCAGTTCCTTGAATAGCAAGAGTGTTGCGAACAGTTAAAGTTTTGCTAGTTGAACTTCCGCCAGCGACAGAGAACCCGGTGGTATGGGCTGTTGGATTAATTCCGTTATATGTCTTTCCAGTTAATGTTGTATGAATTCGCGCATTAGCGAGAGTTCCACTTACAATATTATCCGCATTTGTAGTATCGTTGAAAGAGCTATTGAAAGCTTTCCAAGACGTACCGTTCCACTTCCAACTTTTGTTGTCTGCGTTAGTAAAGACTTGATTTACAGCCGGGCTGGAGGGAAATATGATTGAAACAGGCATATATTATTTTACATTAATTTCTGTTAGTTTCTAATAAGGATTTAGTTGGTTTCGAGTGCGGCTACGCGCGCGCGCAGGGATTGGAGTTCTGCGACGAGAATTGCAACGAGCTTAGATGGATCAACCGCCCAAGGTTTTTCAGCAGGATCATCGCCACCAACGCTCACCATTTTTGGATAAATTTCGTAGGCTTCTTGAGCAACAAAACCATAATCGTCTTTTTCTTGAGAAGCCGTAAGCCAATCAAAACGGCGAGGCTTTAGCGCGTCAATGATTGCGCTGGAATCTGTGATGTCTCGAAGGTTGGTTTTTAGACGAGCATCCGAAGTGGTATTCCATGAAGTACCAGAACCGTTTGTGACAACTGTGCCAACAACGCCGTTACCGTTGTAAACATTAACAAGGGTCAATGAACCAGTGTAACTACCACTTGACCATCTAGCGGCGGATACGTTGTAAGGATTTGCAAAATAGAAACCAGCATTTGAAGCACTTGGTAGCGTTTGTAGTGATTGTGTACCGCAAAGAATATCACCCGCAACTTCAAGTTTTGCAGCAGGAGCAGTTACACCCACACCCAGATTGCCATCATGATCTAATCTCATTTTGGCAGTGGACCAATTTGCCGAATTAGTTTTACTTGTGTACCAATAGTGAGAATGGTCTTCTGTTGCGGCAGTACCAATAGTTCTCCAGTGACCAGCGTAATAATTTAAATCATTACCATAGGAACGAATCATGCCACCATATGCGCCAACAATTCCTAATTCTAATGACTCGTAATTACTTGTTCCACCAATTCTTAATGCAGCAGTGCCATTTGCCCCTCCATCTCCAATTAAAATGTTTAGTTTTGTTTGAGGACTTGTCGTGTTGATACCGAGATTACCACCGCTATCAATAGTCATTGGCGTCGATGAAGAACCATCTGCGCCTTTGGCAATAAAACTATACGCTCCCTTTGTTGCACCACTTGTTCCCATAGCGAACAAGCGAAGCGCGCCGCCGAAGTAATCAAATCCCGCCGTGCTCGCAGTTGTTGCAGAAAATGCCCCAGTCGCAAGAATACCTCCAGCCACAGTGAGTTTTGCTCCAGCGTCAGGACTCGCCGTCCCAATGCCGACGTTGCCGCTGCTGTCGATACGCATACGCTCCGTAATTCCACCAGCATAAAAAACTAAATTTGTTTTTGTTGCGCCAGTTACGCCGAAATTACCAATTCCCCAATCGTAATTTCCAGCAGCGTCTTGACCCAAAATAGCTCGATAATAATTTCCACCTGCACCAGTATCTGATTTTAATATGTTATATACAGACCCGCTCGTAGCGGCGGCTGTTGACTCTGTAATAATAAATGTAGATGTTGTGCCTGAGACGTGCAATTTGGCACTAGGACTCGCCGTTCCAATGCCGACGTTGCCTGTCTGTAAAATACTTACAACTGGAGTGCTAAAAGTAGAACCACCTGTTGCCGTTGATGGCGTGATTTCTAAAGCATTATTTACGTTATATTGTGCTCCAACAATCCAGTTATATTTTCCACTTCCTGCCATTAACTTAACAGCGGAATATCCACCAGATGAAGTATCTCCTAAAGTTAATTGAGAAAGACCACCGCTAGTAATTGCGCTCAACGCGCCTGTCACAGCGAGTCCGGTGGAGGAGAATACACCAACAATTTGAGAAGAAGTAGAACCATTAGCTGCTAACCGTAAAACACCGCCAGCATCAGTTCCTATAATAGTTCCTCCAGAACCATTACGGATATATAAAGATGAATTAACATTATCACTAGTAGCAAAACCAACCGTACCAACTGAGTTAATTAGACCACCAACAGGAGGAGAACCAGTGCCAGCACTGATACTAGTGCTCGCCGTTACTGACGTAAACGCATTTGTATTTGTCCAAGTATTCGCTGTACCAAGAATCGAAGCACCAGAGATACCTTGAATTCCTTGAGCACCAGTTGTTCCTTGCGCTCCTACTGTTCCTTGAGTACCAGTAGCTCCTTGGCTACCAGTTGTTCCTTGTGAACCGTTTGTTCCAGAAGTTCCTTGTGCGCCAGTTGCTCCTTGAGCGCCTGTTTGACCAGTGATACCTTGCGTACCAGTAATGCCTTGAATTCCTTGAGCGCCAGTTGAGCCTTGAGCGCCAGTATTTCCAGTTGTTCCTTGCGAGCCAGTTGTTCCTTGAGTTCCTTGCGCTCCAGTAGAACCTTGTGAACCAGTTGCGCCTTGTGGACCAACTGCACCTTGAGCACCAGTTGCACCTTGCGAACCAACTGCGCCAGCAGCAGCATCTACCCATTGAAAAGAGTCACCATCATAGTAATAAATCATCAATGTACCAGATGTGGAGTTCCACCAAAGATCGTTAACGGTTGGAGAGCCGGGCGCAGAGTCAGATGTTGTTATTTGTGTTCCTTTAAGACCTTGAACACCTTGCAAGCCTTGAATGCCTTGCGCGCCTGTAGAGCCTTGCGCGCCATCAGAACCAACGTAGCCACTAGTACCTTGCGAGCCAGTGATGCCTTGAACGCCTTGAACGCCTTGCAATCCTTGCACGCCTTGAATTCCTTGCGTGCCCTGAACACCTTGGGTGCCTTGAACTCCCTGAACGCCCTGAACGCCTTGAGTTCCTTGCGATCCTTGAGCGCCAGTTGTTCCAGTTGCTCCTTGTGCGCCATCAGCGCCAATATAACCAGCAGTTCCTTGAGAACCAATAGTTCCTTGAACTCCTTGAGTTCCCTGAACGCCCTGTGTTCCTTGAACTCCTTGAACTCCTTGAATACCAAAATTTCCTTGAACTCCTTGTGTTCCTTGCGAACCAGTTTCTCCTTGAACGCCTTGCAATCCTTGCAAGCCTTGAACGCCTTGAACACCTTGAGTTCCCTGAACACCCTGAACGCCTTGAACGCCTTGCAATCCTTGAACGCCTTGAGTTCCTTGAGTTCCTTGCGCGCCAGTTGTTCCAGTTGTTCCTTGCGATCCAGTTGCGCCTTGCGAACCAGTTTCGCCTTGGATTCCTTGTGTTCCTTGAACGCCCTGAGTGCCTTGAGCACCAGTTGCACCCTGCGAACCAGTAATACCTTGAATTCCTTGAATGCCTTGAGCGCCTTGACTACCAGTTGTACCTTGTGAACCAGTAATGCCTTGGATGCCTTGGGTTCCTTGAACGCCTTGAGTGCCTTGCGAACCAGTTGCACCTTGTAAACCTGTGATACCTTGAGTGCCTTGCGAACCAGTTGCTCCTTGCGAACCAGTAATTCCTTGAGTACCTTGAACGCCTTGCAATCCTTGAATACCTTGAGTACCTTGAACGCCTTGCAATCCTTGAACGCCCTGCAATCCTTGTGTACCTTGAGCACCAGTGTCACCAACGTCACCAGTTCTAGCAAAAGTAATTACAATATCTTCGTTGTTTGAGAAAGAATTTACGCCAGATAATTTACTTACTGGAACTTTAAAGTAATTTGTCGCATGAGTATGACTTCCAGTAATACTAAATAAAACAGAATTAGTTGGAGTTGTTTTGCTAGTGATCGAGAAGTGACCTTTGATTGCAGAAGTGGAATCATCAATGGTCTGTAAGAAATTGTATATAGAAACACTTAAATCGTCGTTTTCATTAATATATAACACGCTAGCAGAAGAGAATGAAACATTATTTAAACGAAGTTTACCAGTTGTTGGGTCAGCGTCAGTTGTTGAGTCGCTGAAAGTATAATCGAAAGCAGCTCCGCCGAAAGTTCCAGCAGTTCCTTGTGTGCCTGTTACGCCTTGTCCGCCAGTTGTTCCTTGTGGACCAGCGATAGCAGAGAAAGCTTCTACCCAATTGCTGCTATAATAAATATTTAAATTGCCATCAGAAGAGTTCCACCAAAGATCATTAGCTTCAGCAGAAACTGGAGCAGTTGCAGAAGTAGATATTTCGATACCTCTGTCGCCTTGAACACCTTGAGTGCCTTGAACACCTTGAGTACCTTGCGCGCCTTGTGATCCAGTTGCTCCTTGAACTCCTTGAGTGCCTTGAACGCCTTGAGTACCTTGTGAACCTTGCGATCCAGTTGTTCCTTGAACGCCCTGAGTGCCTTGGGCACCTTGTGAACCTGTTGCACCTTGAGAACCAGTAACACCTTGAATTCCTTGAGTTCCTTGAACTCCCTGTGTGCCCTGCAATCCTTCTAGACCTTGAGTTCCTTGAACTCCTTGGGTTCCTTGCGCGCCAGTTGCGCCTTGAGAGCCAGTAATACCTTGAATACCTTGCGTTCCCTGAACGCCTTGAAGACCTTCTAAACCTTGAGTTCCTTGAACGCCTTGTGTTCCTTGTACACCCTGAACGCCCTGAACACCCTGTAATCCCTGAACGCCTTGAACACCTTGAGTGCCTTGAACGCCCTGAATTCCTTGTGAACCTGTTGCACCTTGAGAACCAGTAACACCTTGAGTGCCTTGAACGCCCTGAACTCCTTGAGTGCCCTGCGATCCTTGTAATCCTTGGACACCTTGAGTTCCCTGTGTTCCTTGTGAGCCTGTTGCTCCTTGAGCGCCAGTAATTCCCTGAACTCCTTGTGTGCCTTGAACACCTTGCAAGCCCTCTAAGCCTTGAGTGCCTTGAATTCCTTGTGTTCCTTGAACACCCTGCAATCCTTGAACACCCTGAACGCCCTGAGTTCCTTGAACGCCTTGAACGCCTTGAACGCCTTGTGTACCTTGCACGCCCTGTAAACCTTGAAGACCTTGAACTCCTTGAGTTCCTTGTGAGCCTTGCGAACCAAAAGTGCCTTGAGAACCATCTGCGCCGATATAACCAGCAGAACCTTGAATACCAGTTGTTCCTTGAACACCTTGAATTCCTTGAATGCCTTGCGCGCCTGTGGTTCCTTGAATACCAAGCAATCCTTGAGTTCCCTGAACTCCTTGCGTACCTTGAACACCTTGCAATCCTTGAATTCCTTGTAAGCCTAGTAAACCTTGAACTCCTTGCGTTCCTTGAACACCTTGAGTTCCTTGAACGCCTTGTAATCCTTGCAAACCTTGTACGCCTTGTGTTCCACCAACAGAATTCCAAGTTGCGCCATCACTGATTAAAACAAGAGTCTTATACTGTTCTAAGTAATAAGCATTAGCTCCATCAATTTGTCCATTATATGTAGCGTCAACAGTAATTTGCGCAGATCCTTTGTTTGTAATAACAAATTGGCGACCAACATTAGAAGAAGCTGGGATTAGAGTTGCAGTATATGGAGTAGCAGAATTAAAAACAACGTTGTCGTCACTAGTTGTTAAAGTATAGTGACCAGTTTTTACATTTACGTTTCTAACGAAAGAATCGGCGTCAAGAGTTCCAGTAACATTAAGATAATTGAAAACACCAGAAGGTAAAGTAGCAACGCCACTTAAGTTTGCGGCGTTTCTATAATACGTTGAATCATTTCCATCTAACAAATCTGCATCAGCAGCTTTTCCTGTGATTGAAAGTTTTTCAGCTTCTAATTCATTGATCGCAGCTTGAACATTAGTTGAAGAAATTCCGCTGTACGGAGTGTTAACAATAATTGAAGCGTCAGCTTGTTTATTTCCCCAAAGACCAGAACCACTGTTGTAAATTAAGAAATCGTTGTTAGCTAAACCAGTAATTTTTACGTCATGAATTTCGTTTAGTTCAAAACCGTTTTGAACTTTAACGTATAATTGACCGTTACCGTTATTTGCTCTAGCTACAACACCGATAAAAACAAGATGACTTGGAGCGAGCGCTCTTGTTGCAGTAAAAGTGCCGGGTGTTGAGCCTAACCAAACAGAATCGCCAGCTTGATAACTTCCAAGAGACAATCCTTCTACAACGCCGTTAGACATTACAAATCCAACTGCATTTGGAGCGATAGACTCTAATACAACACCTAATGTTTTACTTGATGTAGCTTCAGTAGAATTAGAAGCTCTTTTTACAGAAGCGCGATCTCCGTGAGCGCCGAAAAGATAAACAACTTCACCTTTATTAAGAGTTGTCGCTTCTGCATTTGATACATAAGAAACAGAATCTTGACCAATTTGAGCAACTACGTTTCCGCCTTTTAATCCAACGTCAATTGTTCCATCAGACTCGTTCCATTTTAAACGAGCTGGAAGTGAACCAAATGTTGTTCCAGTATGAAAATCAACATAATCAGTATGAGATACTGCTCCGCTAAATAGACCAGTAAAAACGCCGCTTAATACTACATTTCCTGTAATATTACTTCCATCTCTAAAATAAGAGCTATCATACCCATCTAAGAGATTAGAATCGGCAGCTTTACCAGTAATTGAAAGATAGTTATTCGGAAGGTTTAATAAACCAGTAATATCATTTGTGATTCCTGTTGTATCAACAAATATATAGCCAGTTAAGTTACCAGCATTTCGATAATAGTCAGCGCCAGTTCCGCCAAGTTTCGCGGAATCTGCGGCGCGGCCAGTTACGCTAAGATAAAGACCACTTAAATTAAGATCGCTAACAACTCCAGTAGCATCTGCTACTGAGAAGTTTACCTGCGTACCTGATTGAGAACCTAAGTAGTATTTACCCATGTTATTATAGTTACCTTAATCCGATAACTAGATTTACAGTTAAATTGAGCATAAAACGAACTATATTTTAACCATTTACGGCTAAAACATAGCTGCTATATAAACTCAACCTAACTTATGGGGTTGGAGCAGAGCCAGAAGGAGACACACCAGTATCCCAAGGCATTTTGATTTCTACTGGATCGCTCTTAGCAAGTTGCTTGGCGATTTGCTCGTTAACGTGCTCTTCGTAGCTGCCAGTTACGACACTTTGAACCCACGCGATAACATTAGCTTCAGTAAGAGCTTCAAATGCAACGAACTCTCCGTCAGGAACGTTCGCGCTTGTGAAAGGAGTAGCGCCAGAGAATTCTCCAACGTTGCCGTTTTCGTCTGTACCGATTTTTTTCCAGTAGGTTTGCACGATGGCGTTTTTGTTTGCGCCTTCATCTTTTACCTTGATACCTGTTACTTTCCATGTATATGTGATAGCCATAAATTTATATATTTTAAATTAGTTTTTAATGTTTTCCAGCACTAAAATGCGGTCTTTTAGTGATTCGATAGTCGCTTGCTGTTCTTTGATGGCTTCAACAAGAAGACCAACCATATTTCCATATGCTAAGTTTCTTAAACCAGCTTCATCTTTTTCTACAGCTTCAGGTAAAACTTTTTCAACTTGTTGCGCAATCAAACCTGTATATCTACGTGTCTTATCATCCAAATCATTTCTATTATATGTAACACCATCAATCTGTTTTACTTTACTAACTGCATTTTCAATTAATTTAATATTTTCTTTTAGCTTGATATCAGAATATGCAGTAACATTACCAGTTACAATTAAATCATTTCCATTGAAATAACCTGAACCATTAATATTTCCTGTATTTCCAGAAATATAAGAATCAACATCATTATATCCATTTACAGAATGAAATACAATTCTTCCTGTTGCTGCTATACGAATTCTATCATGAATCGTTGATGTATCTGGATCATTACCTTTAAAAATTAATAATTCAGATTGATCGGTAGCTCCCCATAATCTTTCAATTATTGCGCCGTGATTATATGATCCTGCTCCATCTCCGCTAAGACCATAGAATCTAATACCATTGCCAGTTGAACCTGCTTCAGCGGCTGATATTTGAATACCGCCAATTCTAGATGTACCATTCGGATCGCAATAATACGCTGTATCATTACTATCATAGAAAATAGGAGCGCGGAAACTTCCTCCAGCAAATCCAATTTCCGCAACTCTGACATGATTATCTCCGTTACCAACAGAGAAAATCTCAGCTTCTGCCGCAGAACCATCTGATGTTGGTGAATTATTATAAAATCTAGTTCCACCATAACTAAGATATGCTCCAATACGAATACCTGTATGATAACCAATAATTAAATCAGGATATGGATGCGACCAACTTCCTGATGCTTGACCCATCTGATAATGATTAGCGCCAAATACTGCTCCAGAATTCCCGCCAACCCCATACCAATTTAATTTAAGTAAAGTTCTTTCTGTGTTGTCTATTGTTGCGCCAGAAATTCCCTGCGCGCCTGTTGCGCCAGTTGATCCTGTTGACCCAGTAGATCCAGTAGATCCAGTAGCGCCTTGCGAACCAGTAGCTCCAGTATTGCCTGTTGCGCCAGTTGCGCCTTGCGAACCTGTTGCGCCAGTATTACCTGTTGTTCCTGTCGCACCTTGTGAGCCATTAGTTCCGTTTGCGCCTTGTGAACCAGTTCTTCCTTGAGTTCCTTGAACACCTTGTGACCCTGTCGTGCCTTGAGAGCCAGTTGCTCCTTGTGACCCTGTCGTGCCTTGAGAGCCAGTTGCTCCTTGTGACCCTGTCGTGCCTTGAGAGCCAGTTGCTCCTTGCGATCCTGTCGTGCCTTGAGAGCCAGTTGCTCCTTGCGATCCAGTGATACCTTGAGTACCTTGAACTCCTTGAGTTCCTTGCGAACCAGTGATTCCTTGCGTACCCTGCACGCCTTGAGTTCCTTGTGGACCTTGAAGACCCTGCGTACCCTGAACGCCTTGAGTGCCTTGAACTCCTTGTGTTCCTTGCGGCCCTTGAGTTCCCTGAACTCCTTGCAAGCCTTGAATACCCTGAATGCCTTGCTTACCAGCATCAGCGTTCCAAGTTAAACCATCGCTAAACACAGCAATAGATTCATACTGCGGCAAAGAATAAGTGTTCGCGCCATCAATCTGACCAACTCCAGAAGCATTAACCGTAACAGTTCCAGCTCCTTTATTTTTGATTACAAATTGTCTGCCAGCATTTCCAGTAGCAGAAATTAAACTAATTGTCTTTGGATCAGCTGAACTTGAGATGACAACATCATCAGCAGTAGAAACTGTATAATCAACGAACTTAGTTGATACATTTCTAATAAACGAATCAACATCTAATGTACCGAAAACACCAGAAGGTAAATTTGCAGTTCCAGTTAGATTAGATGCGTTTGTATAGTAGGATGAAAACTGTCCGCTTAAGCGAGTTGAACTATAAGCTATGCCACTCTGTGCGTTTAAGAAAACGCCAGTATCAACATCGACGATTTGAAAATCAACTTGTTGAGGACTTGCTCCTAGATAGTAAACTCCCATATTGCTTTATGTTAATTTCAAAATTCATCGCCCAACTTATGCAACGACAGCGCTAATTACGCTGGCAGTCCATTTGATTGTAGCGGCGGCTTCGCCTTTAACTTGGAGCTTGAGAGAATCGGTAGTATTGTCGCCATCAACGAACACTTCCCAAGCCGCGCCGTTTTCAGAAGCGAACTTTGTGACGATAGCGTTAGCGACAAGAGCTGTATTGCCAGCTTTGTTGGCGACCAAGCAGTCATAAGACCAAGAAGCGGCTTTAACGTTTGTTGTGTCGAACGCTGTGATTGTTCCTTTGAAGGAAGCGGCAGAGTTGTTAGCCACAGTGATGCGGCCAGATGTTCCGTTTAAGAACATTTCTGTGGTAGCGTCACCTGTGGTTGTGCAGTAAACTACAAAGTGATCAGATTTAGCTTGAGCAGAACCAGAAACTGTAACGCCACCGATAACAAGGTCGTTAGCTGTGCCAGAACCGTTTGTGGTGATGTAATCAAGTGTTACTTGACCAGTACGAGGATAAAGAACGTCGAGGTCAGTTGTTTGAAGACCAAGACCAGTAATGTGGCCGTATGTATCAACTAGACCAGTGAAGCTTTGGATTACGACGCCTTGGGTATTTGTGCTAACTGTGTTAACAGCGGCTGATGTATTTTCGTGAGAAACAACAATCAGATTAGAACCGTTATCAGTAACTAGAATACCGCTAGAACCGCTAATAGTAATGTCATTTACGTCGCCATTAGAGCCTGTAATACGGATAATCGCATCATTAGTTCCACCAGCAGCGACTGCGAGGTCGTACATGGTGAATTCCGATGTGATCGGCATATTGTAGTATGTCGTACCATCGTTTGTGAACTGCCAGCGATCAAGACCTTCGTTCCAGCGGAGAGCTGTGTTTGCTTCTGTACCGCGTTCAATTTCAATACCAGCGTTTTCAGTTGGTACTGCTCCAGTAAAGTCAGCGTTAAGAGTAATTGTCGCATCACCGATGTTTGTTTCGGTTGTGTTGATGTAGGTTGTGGTACCGCTAACAGTTAAGTTACCAGTAATGACTAAACTACCATCAAGTCTTAAAAGATTTGTGTCTGATTTGTAAGCAGAAACTTTTGTACCATTGTTTGGACCGAAAACAAGAGCATCAGAGCTTTGTACAGAGTTTACTAAAACAACTGGTCCAGCATTAACTGTTAATGTATCAGCTGCATCACTACCAAGAATTACATTACCATTTGCAGTAAGATCGCCAACTGTAATTCCATTTGTGGTAGAATTTCCGCTGCTTGTTACACTGTCGAGATCTCTAGCGTAAGATTCATTGATTAAAGTTCTCAGCAAACCAGACAAGGTATGAACAGAGCCTTCGCTTGGAGCAGTTGTTGTTACGCCGCTAGCAATTTGATTGCGAACGATAACTGCGGTTTGACCAGTAGCAGAGAGAACGTGACCAAATGGGTCAAAAGTAAATACAACACCAGTAATAGCAGAACCAGCAGCAGCGGCAACGGTAACATCAGCTACGCTAGAAGTATCTTTGTGAGAAATTGTGATTGCATCAGTAGCAACAGAAAGTTCAAGACCAGTTCCAGCAACTACTTGAACAAAATCATTGAAAACTTGACCGCTAACACGACCAGTTAAATTGATATTAGCTGTATTAGCAGTTGGGCTAGAAGCATTAACTTGGTAAAGATTACCAGCGTTGATAGAGAGGTAGCCAGACAAGCCTGTGCCGAAATCCCATACAGAATCAGATGTTGAAACACCTGTGCCGTTTTCTGCGACTGTTGCCGAAATATCGCGGAAAGCAGCAGAGCCAAGAGTACCAGTGAAATTGGAGATAACTCCTGTAGCGACTCTTAGGTTGTAGTCTTGGCCGCTAAAGTAGCCAGAAACACCAGTGGTAAAGTCGAATGTAGCCTTTGTACTTGGGGTTAAACCAGTTTGTCCACCAGACACTGTCTGGTCGATAACGTACTGTTTGAGGTCAGCGGCAACAATCGACGCAGAGCCTGTTGTAAAGTTGATTTGATTGCCGACTAGTGTGCCTGTATAGTAGATAGCCATTTTTTATATTCTCCGTTGTTGAATTATTTACACGATTTTGTTGTTATTTTACTTGTATTAAATCTAGAAATGCGACCCAGTGAATCGTGGTCGCTGCCAAGCCTAAAACGCTGATTTTGAGGTAACCATAAGTTGTATCAGCGTCGATTAACATTCCGCCAACCGCCAACTCATCAGTTACTCCGTTCACAATTGTTCCTCCAACAATTTGCGTGAATCCTGCGCTTATACCTTTCTTAATTGTACCTTCTGCATTAAACGTAGATGTTGCACCAGCAGTAGATCTTCCAATAACTCTCACTTTAAAAAACCATGAAGTGTTATTAGGTAAAGTTAACTTCTTGATTTGATTTGGAAACGCCAACTCATAAGTTCCAGTTGTTGTTGTTTCTCTTTTTAAAATAAATTCTGAATATTGCGCGTCTCCAGCTTGAGAAAAACTGCCATCAGCAGCTGTACGAATTCCACTTAAGTAATTATCTGTTCCGCTACCAAGAAGAAGTGTGCCTGTGACAGATACATTCTTTTCAAAGAATACATTGTTAGTAGGATCAATCTGATCTTGAAAAATTCCAGTAACAAAATTGTATTGACCACTTGTTAAGTGATAATATTGTCCACCAGTTCCTCCCTGCAAATCAGGAAGCGAGTTATGGTTGAACTGATCCGCTTCAATAATTTGAATCGGCCCAGCATCATTACCAGATATAATAATTTCAACTACGTCGGGCATTTTATGAGAGTGATGTTATGCCTGATGTTACCGAAATAACTCCCTTTAATATTTTTTGAAATGTACCACTATCAAATTTTACCAAAACATCATACTGCAAATCGCCCGGATGTAATGCCGCAGTTTGCGCAGCAGTTAAAGCAAGTTTGATTGATCCAATACTAGGATTTGTTTTCGTTACTGTAAAAGCAACAAGTGTTGGCGAATAATAATTCTGTTTTATTTCTGCATCAATTGTTGCAGAAGTAAGATTGATTGCTACGCCTCCAGCATCTTTAAGTATAAGACTAACAGAATAATCTGTATTTGTTTCTATGGAAATGTTGTAAGTAGAAGCAGACATTGTTAGAAGCTTTCATTTAAATTTACACAAAAAGCGCACTTTTAAGGGTGCGCTTTTGAATTTTAATTAAAACTGACCTTAGTAGATAACGAAACCTGTTCCAGTAGCTATCAAGCCCATAACATCGTTGAACATACTCTTGTTTACGACTTGAGTTGGTCTTGCTTGATAAGAGTTGTAAGCGTAAACGAGCTTATTAACTTCTTCCATATGACTCTTAGACAAACTGTGAAACTGTTTGCTCACTTCGTTTGTATTAACGAATACAATTGTATTGTCTTCGTCTTTCAAAGACAAGATTCCGTTTCCAGAGGAAGAACCAATAGATTTAATAACGTTTCTCGACTTCTTTTTGTAGTAGCTCGCCATATAAAGATGCTTGAGAATATCTTGTTCTTCTTTTCCAAGACTAGCGTCTTCACCTGTGAAATTAGTAAAAATCAAGTTGTTGATTTCACCTAAGTTTGCGGTAATCCAACCAGAAATGATACTGATATTAGCTTCCGCTGTATCCGCATCAAATTCGTAGAAGAATATACCGCTTGCTACTTGTTCGATATTAGCCATTTAAGATTTTATTCATAGCGATCTTCTGTTTTTCAGAAAATAGCTCTTTTTGTTTAGGTTGTGGAGAAAAATAACCGCGACTCTGAACGTTTTGTGTGTCAAACTGCTTCATTAGACGCTTCTTTAACATAGGCTTGCTACCAGACTGATCAATATAAAGACGACGCGCCAATGCTTGCATTTGCATTTCATTCATCGCATCTAAATTCTCTTCAAAAATAGAGCGATTCGCTGTACCAAAAATATTTACTTCTTTAACGCCTAAAGCGGTTTCTAATTCACGAATTTTATCACGATACTCCTTAGAGTTCTTATCTTGAATGTTGTTTAAAGCACTCATAAGACTCGGATTTTCTTTAACTTTAGACTGTCCAGTTGATGTTTCCATACTAGATGATACCTTACAGTTTACACTTTTCTAGAATATAGAGAATAAAAAACCCGCCTCTTTCGAGGCGGGCTTCGTAAGAACTATTCTATTAGACGATCTTGCCAACGAGGGCGCGATTGTCGAGAATCATGCGGCCTTCTTCCATCGAGCCGAAATAACCGATCTTATTTTGGCGGATGCTGAATTGGTCGTCGGCAACGAGCGTGAATTCCGAGTTGGAATCTGGATCGGTAGCGACAACACGAAGGAGAGACTCGCGGCTGCGGTCAATACCAACGATGATTTCTTGTGTGGAACCAGTGAAGTCACCAGAGCTTGTACCATCAGCCTTTGTGAAGGTTGTGGCGTCAGCAGCGGTGTCGAAAATGGTGTTGAACTTTTGGCCTTTGCCCATTTCAACGAATTCCAAGATCGAAACGCCGTAGAAGCTTGGGATACCACTTGCGCCGTAGATAGCGGAGCGCATTTCGTCGGTGGCAGGAATGCCGACCGAAGAAGCTGTGCCGCCAGCAGCGGTGATACCAGAAACGGTGTTGATTGGGTTATAAGCCATTGCACGAATTTGCTCAACGATTTCTGGGGAAACCAGAATGTCGGTTAAACCAGCGCGAGCGCCACCAGCAGGAGTACCATTAGCCCACGATGTGGAGATACGCTTTGCGAGGGTGAGCAGTTCGTTCAAGTCAGCCAAGAGGAAACGACCAGCTTGGTTAGCTTTTTGAACGTGTTGCTTGCCATTTGTGGTGGCGGCGGCGAGAGCGGCCATTACCAGCGAGGCGGAAGTGCGTTCTTGTTTTAAGAGAACTTCTTGGGCCATGCGGGTGAAGGTTTTCGCTACAACGTCCATACGATGTTTGGCGGCGTACTTACGATCAAACGACAGAGCGCTGTCGAGGCTGTAAGTAGCAACTTTCAATTCGGATGTGGTTGGGAGAACTTGATTGGTTGGAAGACCACCAGCGACTGACTGAGAATATACTGTGATATAGTCTTCGTCATTGATGTCGAAGTAGAGGTCGAGCGGGATGCTGG